>Ga0307372_10008229_pt1 | contig 14705 bp, 12 predicted proteins | sample OX1MG_FD_202533 | JGI IMG/M metagenome (GOLD analysis project Ga0307372, IMG submission 202533) | Soil microbial communities from Risofladan, Vaasa, Finland - OX-1 | ecosystem: Environmental > Terrestrial > Soil > Coastal area > Acid sulfate soil | place: Finland: Risofladan, Vaasa | collected... | reverse complement strand
GGTGATTGTTGGGTTCACTACTCCGAGAGAGCCCCCGAGCAAAACGTAGGCGATGAAGAGATACCACACCCGGGTCGATGGGCCCGTGAAAAGCAGCATGATGTTCGCCGACATCGCAAGCGGGGCAGAGGTGATCATGGCCATTTTGGGGCCATGTGCCGAGAGGTAGCGACCGGATATGGGTGCACAAATTGCGATCGCGACCATGAGTGGCAATGTAAATAGTCCGGCCCGGAAGGCAGAGAATCCGCGAACCAGTTGAAGGTACATGGTGTTGAGAAAGAGAAAACCCGACATCAGGATGAAGGTAATAACGGCAAGCACATTTGTTCCTGCAAACGCGCGATTTGAAAAAAATCGGACCTCGAGGAGGGGTTCGGCCTGTCGTCCCTCGACGCGAAGAAAGAGTAGGAAAGTGAGGGCCGTCGCCACGAACCCAAGAATGATCGATGGAGAGGTCCATCCGTAGTTCGGTGCTTCGATGATGCTAGAGATCAAAAGACCCAGCACAATGACGAGAAGGACCTGCCCTTTGAGATCAATCGCGCGAGGTCGATCGGAGACAAAATCAGGAATGAAGATGAGTGCGAAGACGATTCCGATCAGACCGACCGGAATATTCACGAGAAAAATCGACCGCCAACCGGTGTTGTCGATTAGCACGCCTCCTATCAGCGGTCCGCATGCGCACGCGATGCCGTAGACGCCACTCCAGATGCCTATTGCCCGAGCGAGATCCTTGCGGTTGGTAAACGTGTTCCGAAGGATAGAAAGCGTCGTCGGTACCAGCATCGCACCTCCTACTCCGGCGAGCATGCGGGCAAAGACAAGTTGGACGATGTCTCCTGAGACGGAGCAACCATAGGATCCAATGACGAAGATCGCGAGGCCAGTGACCAAAATGCGACGACTCCCGAGTCGGTCGGCGAGTGAACCCGCGAGAATGAGAAGGCAGGTTAAAACAAGGAGAAAGCTGTCAACAATCCACTGCAGGGCCGCTTCATCGGCATTGAAAGCATGCTGAAGGGTTGGGAGGGCGACATTCAAGATTGTGCTGTCGAGATAGTTCATGAACAGACTGACGCAACAGATGAGCAAGATGAAGTGCTTTCGAGTCTTGGAGGGTGAGAGAGCCAGAGGAGCACCATTACGGGCCAACTGCACTGGGCGGTTCAACAGGTCTCCTGAGTCATGTCGTCACTTGTTGCTCGAGCCTTCACGCTAGTTCTTGACTACCGACCGCGACAGTTTGGTTGGATTGACCTACGTCGTTCTTGCGGAATCGGAGCTGGGTTCAAAATTGCACTCCGGAGTCGTTTTCGAAAGTGGGAGTACTCGTCGATCTCACGCCCCTACGTAGATTTCCTCAGTTTCGACGTATCTGGATTGGTTACGTCATCTTCCTTCTCGGCTCGCAGATAACGATTGTTGCAGTTGTCTACGAGATCTATCTCATGACCAGATCATCTCTTGATGTCGGCCTCGTCAGCCTTGTCCACCATCGCCGGTGTTTCCTTGATGGCGAGATTTATCCCGGATTTTCTCCACTATCGGGGAGATCATCCACGTGAACACGAACGCCCGCTCGCCAGTTGACAGGAGGGGAGAGGATCTTTCCTTAGATCCTCGATCTTTCTCTTTGCGGTTCGATGCCGTCGAATTCCAGACACCCCGAATTCCAGACACCCCGAATTCGGGACTTTCTCTTGTTGAAGACAGCGTCAGATTGAGATCAAAGACAGCATCAGATTGAGAGAACCACTCGCAAGCACTTGGCAGCCGATTTCTTGGTGCCTGGTTATTTCGTGCCTGTTGCAGTGGGTATGGTCCGAGTCGTCCGGGTTTCGAGCGCACCGTGGCGCTCGCCAAAAAGTGAGCGCTCTAGCGCGACAAGCCGCACTTCGAGTGCGTTGATCCGTGCTTGGAGTTCTTCCACAGTTGCCATATCTCTCTCCCTTTCGTGCATTGTTCAGGTTGAATCAGCGCGCTCGTGTCTCAGTCCGAATGTCCCTCTCCAGATCATCGAGATTAGCGCGATTATAATTAACAATGCTAAATACCTGCATAGCATTACGTCATAAACGATATCGGTGTTGCGTGCATCGACGCGGGGTATCAAGGGTTGTGCGCAAATAGAGCTCGCATCGGCTGGAGGGGAATTTGGTGGAAAAACTCGAATTGGCATTCGCAATCGGAAGAAACCCTCGTTCAGAGCCGGTGCTCTCGGGAAGGGTCCAACCCGAAGGACTCGAACTGCACTGCAGTGCAATACACGGATCAGAGATTTTTTGGAGGCAGCTCGCGTTCCATGAGTTTGAAGTCTCCGAGATGTCGATGTCTAGCCTCTTGATGTCCATCGCACATGGCGTCGACAGATGGGTTGCACTTCCGATCTTTACCTCGCGGATGTTCTTTCATACCGGAGTGCTGGTGCGCGACGACGCTGGAATCCATGAACCGGCTGATCTCATGGGGAAACGCGTTGGCGTTCCCGAATATCAACAGACGGCAGCGTTGTGGACGCGTGGAATACTTCACCATGAGTACGGAGTGGATCCTGCGACGATTGATTGGTTCATGGAGCGTCCTCCGGAGCGGAGCCATGGAGGGGCAACCGGTTTCGCACCGCCAGAGGGGATTCGTCTCCACTACATCCCAACGACGACTGATATTGGCGAGCAACTCGAGGTTGGTGAGCTTGATGCGACGCTGCTTTATCTTCCGAACGCTCACAATCTGGTCGACCGCAGCCAGCGTGAATTCGGATCCGGTTCGGGAGTGAGCTATCTCTTTCTTGACCGGGCGGAGGAGTCTTCAAGGTATTTTCAAAAGACAGGCATCTTTCCCGTGAATCATTGCGTGGTCGTGCGCAAGGACATCGTCAAGCGCTATCCGTGGGTGATGCTCAATCTCTTTGGTGCATTTCTCGAGGCGAAACAGATTGCCGCAACCCAGGTCGCGACCTTGACCGCCCCATTCTTTGAGGCCGGGGCACTGCCAATTGAAGCCCGCAAGAATTTCGAATCCGATCTGTACCCTTATGGTGTGCGCGCGAATGAGTTGGTGCTTGAGACGATCACGCGCTACTCGTTCGAGCAGGGCCTTACCCCCCGCCAGATCGCTCTCGAAGAGATCTTCTATGCGCCCTCACTCGAGCTCTAGAGGAGGGAGTTGAATCGCTAGCGATGGCCGTATGAATCGGCGTATGGTTAGCAAAGTTAACTAGTTAACGACTATGTTGATACTGTTATTTGAAGTTGTATGAGGCTGGCCTTGGTCGGATGGGAGATTGAGATGGCGGAGATCGTCTTTGGACTGGGAACGTCGCATACGCCACAGATGAGTTCGACCGTGGAGATGTGGGAGGATCACGCGGCGCGCGATAAGGGAAACCCGGAGCTTCTCGCAGGTGACGCCGAATACTGGAAGTATGACGATCTTTTGAAAGTAGCGGATCCGGCTCTTGCCGCAGAACTGACCGACGAAGTTTGGAACCGAAGATATGAACGGGCTCAAGAATGTGTCGGGATCCTTGCAAAGGCCCTTGCTGACGCGCGGCCGGAGGTGGTCGTGATTGTCGGGGACGACCAGGAGGAGCTGTTTGATGATGGCGGCACTCCGGCGATAGGGCTGTTTGTGGGAGACGAAATCTGGGATCGACCGCTTGTCGGGGAGCGTAAGGCTCGGATGGAGAAATTTCCTGGACTTGTCGCCGCCCAGTGGGCAGCGCATGGTCCTCAGCCAACGCCGCACCTTGTGGAGAAGGATCTGAGCTACCACCTCGCCGCCCAGCTGACACTGATGGACTTTGACCTAACGTTGGTATCTCAGCAGGCCGAGTCAAGGACATTGGGGCATGCATTCACCTTTCCGCGCTATCGGCTTCACCTTCCCGCGACAACGCCGATCGTCCCGATTCTTTTGAATACGTACTATCCGCCAAATGTGCCCTCGGCGACGCGTTGCTATGACCTCGGGCGCGCGCTTCGACGCGCGATCGAATCATGGGATTCAGATAAGCGGGTTGCGGTCGTTGCCAGTGGAGGATTGAGTCATTTTGTCGTTCTCCCGGAGTGGGACCGGATGATTCTTGATGCGATGGCAAAGCACGACCGCGAGGCGTTTGCGGCCATTCCGCGCAAGATGTTTCGTTCGGGTACCTCGGAGACGTTGAACTGGATCACTGTTGCTGGAGTCTTTGAGCAGGGCACCATGGAGGTGATCGACTACCTTCCGGGTTACCGGACTCCCGCAGGTACCGGGACTGGCATGGCGTTTGCCACATGGCGCTAGGAGCGCGTTGCCCTAAAGCGCAATATCTTTGAGGTGGTTTTTGGTCCGCTCAGCCGCGATCCCGGTGGAATTTTGATGCAGCGTGCGCATTGTCTGTTGCGGGCTGTTGGCGCGCTATTCCCAAGGCAACACCGCAACATGAAGGGCACGCGTTCCTTCGACGAGTTCTCCGCGTGTTGCATGCACCGCTTTTGCGGCGTCTTCAAGTTTGAAGTCGTGGGTGTGCATCAGATGTAACGGGAATTTCTGGCTGGCCATAATCTGGAGTCCACGTTCGACGGCGTGGTAGCTGTGCCCGCGTGCCTGTTTCAGCGTGATGTAGTGGTCGGAGAGTTTGACCATCGGAAATTCCTGGAAGTCCTGGTTCCCTTGGACCACCATGGTGCCGCCGCGCATCCTCAGCACGTCAATCGCAATCATGGTCGGTTCTATTCCGGCCCGTGCAGTTGTGTCGACCGCGACATCAACCCCTTTTCCCCCGGTCACCTCTCGCACGCGGTCGCGTACATCTTCTTTCTGGACATCGATGACGACGTCTGCCCCAAGTGTCTTGCAGATCGTGAGGCGGTCAGCATCAGAGGTGAGACCGCTGACAATGATGAGGTCGGCCCCCGCTGCGCGAGCTGCGATAACGCACGCGGCTCCCATCTGCCCAGGGCCCTGGATGAAGATGGTCTTGCCGGGTCCGATACCACCTTCGAAAACAGCCCACTGGACACCGTTGCCGAGGGCAATGTGCAGGCACGCATCTGTCGCGCTGACGCCGTCTGGCACACGGTGCCAGACGGCCTCGAACGGCATGTAGAGGTATTGGCTGTATCCCCCCCAAAGTCCCGGCGCCCTGGTTGTGGGCGTCGAACCATAGCGGAGCGGATCAGGATTGTTGTGTACGTCGGTTCGCCAGCAATGTCGGTATTCCCCTTGGTGGCACCATTCACACTGGTGACAGACGAGGTATTCCTCAAGAGCCACCAACTCACCCTCTTTCAGACCCCAGATATGTCCTGCGGCCGCGCCAAGTCGATCGATGCGCCCCACGTTTTCATGCCCGAGGATTCGCGGATTTTTCGGAGCGCGTGAGAATGCAGAGACATCACTCCCACAGATTCCGACAGCCTCCATCTTGAGAATTGCACCGTCAACTGGGGGCTCTGGCATCGGATACTCGCGTAACTCCATGACGTCCGCATCAATTTGGGTCATCGCGGCAACAGTTCCAGCCATCGGCCTCTTCCTCTCGAGTCGAGCGCATTGCACGCCGACGTCACTGTATCAGTGGGTTTTTTTCTCGCCCAGATGACAATCCGCCAATTGATTGCACCGCGAGCACAGCAGTGGGTAATATCTTGTTAGGTTAGCTAAAGAACTTGTCTGTCTGAATCGTCTGGCACACGAGATGAAACCGGTGCCTCGGGAAAAGGTTGGAGGGCACGTGCACATCACTCAAGAATTGAACGAACGGCTTACCCGGGTTGGGCCTGACACTCCGATGGGTGAGGTGTTCCGCCGGTACTGGATCCCTGCGTGCCTCTCGGAGGAGATCTTTGAACCCGATGGTCCACCGGTTCGCGTCCGGCTGCTGAGTGAGGACCTCGTCGCGTTCCGCGACTCTTCTGGGGAGATCGGACTTGTCGAGGCCTACTGTGCCCACCGACGCGCGCCACTCTTTTTTGGGCGGAACGAGGAGTGCGGGCTGCGCTGTGTGTATCACGGCTGGAAGTTCGATGTGCAGGGTACCTGTGTCGACATGCCCTCCGAGCCTCCCTATTCGAAGTTCCGTCTTCGCGTCGCGATCAAGGCATACCCGACCTATGAGCGGGCGGGCATCGTCTGGACCTACATGGGACCGACCCAGGAGATGCCACCCCCGCCGAACTACGAGTGGATGCGCGCGCCGCAGACGCACATAGGGGTCTCGAAGACCGGCGAGCATGCGAACTTCCTGCAGGGAATCGAAGGGGGAATCGACACCGCCCACTCATCGTTCGCGCACAACAACGACATCACCAATAAAAATCTCCTGCGCAGCCTCGACCCACACCCAAACCTCGAGGTCGACCGCACCGACTATGGCTTCCGCTATGGATCAATCCGCAACATATCGGAAGATCGTAGCTATGTGCGGGTCTATCAGTTCATGATGCCGAACCAGCAGATGCGCGCGAGCCTTGTCGACGGAGAGGGTAATCCTGCCCGGATTCCTGCGCTCGACGGACACATCTGGGTACCGATCGACGACGAGAACTCCTATGTCTACAACATCAAGTATTGCGCCACCGATGCAGTCGGTCTGTCGCGGACGGACTTTCTCAACTCGGAGAAGCGCAATGGCCGTCATCCGGAAGATTTCATTCCAGGTACCTACTGGCTTCAGCGAAATCCGTCGAACGATTATCTCATCGACCGCGAGCTCCAGCGCACCAAGACCTTCACGGGTGTTACGGGTATCAACACCCAGGACTATGCCCTCCAAGAGGGTATGGGCGGTATTGTCCGCCGCGATCTCGAGGCGCTTGGATCAACAGACCGGGCGATATCAGCCTGTCGCGAGCTTCTGCTTGAGGCTGCCGATTTGGTCGAACAGGGAAGGTCGCCGAAAGGGACAGATCCGGAAAGCTATCGAACGACTCGAGCTGGAGAGATGATCATTCCACGGGGCGTTCCGTGGAGGGATGCGACGAAAGATCTGACCGAAGCAATCTGGTAGGTCGCGCAACGATGCGAACATCGCCCCGCCAACTCATGGTGGGGCGATGTTTTCTTTTCACGGTTCATTCTGCAGCGCAGTTGGATTGCGCCAGATTCACGGCTTTTTGAAGAAAAGCAACAGATATCCAGTTGTCGAGGAGTTGTAGATGACTGGCTGAACCGTGATCAGCTCCCAGCCCTCTCCCTGGTGGTTGTCGAGTTCGGTTTGCACGTCCTTTGTGACGACCTCAGGGAGTCGACCGGTTGCTCGAACCTCTACGACTTTGTGCTGTGCCACTGAGTATCCTTCCTCTTTCACTGCAAGTGAATCTCCGTTGTGTCTGGAGGCAAGTCTAACGAAGTATCCATCGTCACGACGAGAGCGCTGCTGTTTCTTTCTCGCAACACTCCTTTTCTCTTCGAGTCGGCGCTCTACGGAGCCAAGCGTCGGTCGGGTCGGCCTCCTCGGCCTCTTGACGATCAGGGCATCCCGCAGGCGCGCGGTGAGAAGTTCAACAGCAATCTCGCGGTTTCGTAGTTGTGACCGTTCTTTTGATACCACGATGCGAAGTGAGGGACCGAAGCGATGCTCGAGTCGTTCTCGTTCGAGGTCGTCAAGCGAGGGAGAATCGCGGATGGAAAAGATCGCTTCGACGCGGGTGTTGGTGGTGTTTGCGTGTTGGCCACCCGGACCACCACTTCCGGTGAAGCGCCAGGAGATCTCCTCGTAGGGAATCTCGAGATGGTCATTGATGGTCAACGGATTGGCGGTCATGGCAAACGGCTCCTCTTTGCACTCTACCTTGCGCAAGATTTATCGGATCGGTCGCGCATTGAAACCAGTAATGATTCATATTTGCCTCTTGTCTGACCGTTGATCATCGCTGGGCGCGAGTCGTGGGCTCAATTTGGATTGGGGTCGAGCCGCAGCGATAGACACCGCCTTTCGCGCTATGCACCAGAACCACTCCGCTGCTCTTGTCGGCAATGACGCGAAAGACACTGCCGAAAGCCTGACCGAGATGTATCCGGGCGAGATACCGCTCCTTTCCGTCCGAGATCGCGCGAACGGATTCTCGTATCCTCCCGCCTTCATGCGTCCATGAATGGAATCACCACGCGCGAAACGGCACGTTCTCGGATATTGCGACATAGGCTCAGGGGATGCAAAACGGCGACCTTGTAGCTGACTTTTCTCTTCCCGATCAGTTCGGAGATGCTCAGTCGCTCTACCGATACCTCGAACGGGGACCGGTGGTCCTGTTCTTTTATCCGGCCGCGATGACCAAGGGCTGCACAATCGAATGCAGCCACTTTCGGGAATTGAAGGGCGAGTTCGAGGCTCTTGGCGCGCAGAGAATTGGAATCAGCCGAGACGCAGTGGGCAAGCAGCGGAAGTTCTCCGACCTTCAAGGTTTCGATTATTCATTGCTCTCCGATTCACGTGGAATCGTCGCTGAGCAGTTTCGCGTCAGTCGATCGTTCGCTCTTTTGCCAGTGAAGCGCAGGACCTTTGTGATTGGCGGAGATGGGCGTGTCGTTGGGATAATGAAGAGCGAGGTGCGAATGAATTCGCATGCCGACCGGGCGCTTGACCTGCTCCGCAAACTCGTGAGCGTCAAGTAACGCGCCAACGAAGATGACTATTGTCTGGCGCTGTTGGCGATGAACGTAGGGATAATTGGTGGGACGGGACCGGCGGGTCGAGCGCTTGCGCTCCGGCTCGCCTCTGTTGGCCATAATGTTGTGATTGGCTCCCGGGACCGAGCAAGATCGAGCACTGCTGCGAACGAGCTCCGACGGTCACTGGATGAAAGATCGAATTTTTTGCATTCTGGATCAAATAATGAGGCGGCATTGAGCGAGATCGTGGTCCTTGCGACTCCCTGGGAGGGCGCAGTTGCCACCGCTACGGACCTCTCCGAGCCGCTACGAGAAAAAGTTCTCGTCTCAATGGTCAGCGCGCTTGCCCGGGTTGGTGACGAGTTCCAGGCGGTTATCTCCTCGCGTGGTTCGATTGCTGCCTCCCTCCAGAGCGTGCTCCCTGAGACGTTTGTGACCACAGGGTTCCAACATGTGCCAGCGCGCGATCTTGCCGGGATTAACAAGCCGCTCGACGCCCATGTGATGATCTGTAGCGATTCCGAGCGCGGGTTCCTTGAGACCAAGGCGCTCGTCACGAGTATCGAAGGGCTACATGCGGTCTTTTGTGGTTCTCTCGCGTCCGCGAACGCGGTGGAGGCACTTACGGCAGTGTTGCTCAATATCAATGTGCGTTACAAGGCGCACGTCTCAATGCGACTTACTGGTTTTGACGAGAACGGATAGTCCAAAAGTGACCATGAACATCTATGACACCGCCAAACAGGCGGTTGTCCCGTTTACGCCAGACCATCTTGTCACCATGTACACCTGTGGCATCACGCCATATGATTCTGCACACATTGGTCATGTTGCGACGTATCTTGCCTACGATGTCTTGCAACGTCGACTCCGAGACCTTGGGCACGAAACCCGCTGCGTACGGAATGTGACCGATGTCGACGATGACCTGTTGCGAAAGGCTCGCCAGCTCGGCGTTTATTACCTCGATCTGGCTGCGGAAGAGACCCTCAAGTTCGACGGGAGTATGGCGGCGATGAAATTTCTTCCCTCCTATTCCGAGCCGCGGGCGACCTCCGCGATATCAGAGATATTGAAGTGCATCGGAAGCTTGCTAGAAAGCGGCCATGCATACCAATCGGGAGGAGCAGTGTATTTCGATGTCTCAACATATTCCCGTTTCGGTGAGATCAGTCACTTTGATCGAGAGACCATGCTCGTGCTCTCCGAGGAGCGCGGGGGCAATGTAACCGATCCAAACAAGCGAGATCCGCTTGACTTTGTTCTTTGGCAGCCGTCCCTTGAGGATGAGCCAAGCTGGGAATCCCGATGGGGTGGGGGGCGACCAGGCTGGCACATCGAGTGCTCTGCTCTGGCGATGCGTGATCTCGGTCCATCAATCGATCTTCATGGCGGGGGAGCGGATCTCATCTATCCACATCACGAGTGTGAGGCCGCACAGTCCGAAAGCGTGACGGGAAAGCAATTCGTCCGTCACTGGATGCACGTCGGCATGGTGCGACTCGGCGGAGAGAAAATGTCGAAGTCGCTCGGGAACCTCGTTTTTGTCAACGACCTTCTCGAGTGCCACGAACCAGATGCAATTCGTCTTGCTCTGCTATCCCAGCACTATCGCAGCTCGTTTGAATGGAGCGATGATCTTCTTGCCGATGCGGAGTCACAGCTTGCCAGGTGGCGCTCGACTGGTCCGGGCGATCGATCTGTTGAAGCGGTGCGTGGCTGTCTCGACAATGACCTCGATACCCCTGCGGCGCTCGCAGAGATCGATGAGGCCGTAGCTGCAGGGCACGGTGTCTCTGTCGCCGCGGAGCTACTCGGAGTCTCCACGCTCTCCTAGGGAGAAATCACCTCTATTAGGCTCTAATCTCAATTATCTCGTTCAGAATTGTCCGAGAAACCAAGGAGCCGGCAACAAGTGTCTAACGAAGCATCCATGGATATCGCTGTTGTCCTGCCCGACGGGAGCCAGCGTGTCGTTCCGGAAGGTTCGACCGGATTCGATCTCGCTCTCTCGATCGGAAGCAGATTGGCAAAGGATGCGGTTGCGATTGAGGTCGGTGGCCACGAATATGACCTCAGCCACAGGCTTTCAGGTGGGGATGTAGTCCGGATCATCACAAACACCACTGACCAGGGTCGCCAGGTACTGCGACACTCCACGTCCCACGTGCTCGCTCAGGCCGTTACCTCACTCTGGCCTGGTACAAAGTTCGCGATCGGCCCCTCTATCGCCGACGGGTTCTATTACGACTTTGATCTGCCCGACGGTCAGCGGTTCAGTGACGATGACCTTCTCCGGATAGAGGAAGCGATGCGCAAGATAATTTTTGAAGATCAAAAATTCCTGCGTGTAGAACTCTCGTACGAGGACGGGCTTGGTCTGTTTTCTGACCAACCTTATAAGGTTGAGATTATTGAGCGAGTGCGTAGCATCGAAGCAGGGGTTGACGACGAGTTCGCTTTGGAAATCGAGCAAGCCGGATCCGCGGTAAGCGCCTATCGCAACGGTGAATCATTTGTTGACCTGTGTCGCGGTCCGCACGTACCTTCAACAGGACGACTCGGGCATTTCAAGTTGACCCGGGTGGCCGGGGCATACTGGCGCGGAGACGAACACCGTCCACAGTTGCAGCGCATCTACGGCACTGCATTTGAATCTGCGAGCGCGCTCGAAGAACATCTCAATCGGTTGATCGAGGCAGAAAAGCGTGATCATCGCAAGCTTGGCGCAGATCTCGACCTCTTTCATTTTCCGCCCGAGATCGGGGGAGGACTCCCGGTGTTCCATCCGAAGGGCGCGTTGATCCGCCAGACGATGGAGGACTATTCCCTCGAGATGCATCGCTCTCACGGCTACTTGCAGGTGTGGACACCGCACATTGCGAAATCGACACTGTATGAGATCTCCGGACACCTCCAGTGGTATGCGGATGGTATGTACCCACCGATGGAGATGGAGGGCGTCACCTACTATCCGAAGCCGATGAATTGCCCTATGCACATCCTGATCTACAAGGACAAGCAGCGTTCCTATCGTGAACTTCCAATTCGCTATTTTGAGTTCGGAACCGTCTATCGGTTCGAGCGATCCGGCGTGCTTCATGGTCTGACACGGGTACGTGGGATCACCCAAGATGACTCGCATATTTTTTGTGCACCCGACCAACTCGCGGAGGAGCTTCGAACTCTCCTTACCTTCGTGCTTGACGTGCTTCGCGCCTTCGGATTGACCGACTTCGAGGCCGAGCTCGCTACACGTCCTGAGAAGTTTGTCGGTGATGAGCATGAATGGGATGAGGCAACTCGGGCTCTTCGTTTTGCACTCGAGTCCTCGGGTCTGTCTTTTGTGGTAGCCGAGGGAGAGGGCGCCTTTTATGCGCCAAAGATCGACGTGCATCTTCGCGATGCAATCGGGCGGAGATGGCAGCTCTCCACCCTCCAGGTGGACTTTCAGCTTCCGCAGCTGTTTGATCTTTCGTTCATCGGTCAAGATGGTCAGCGTCATCGGCCAAACATGATCCATCGCGCGCTGTTCGGATCGGTGGAGCGATTCTTCGGGATACTTCTCGAGCATTATTCGGGAAATCTTCCAACGTGGTTGTCACCTGTTCAGGTGAGGGTGCTTTCTGTACGCGAGGATCATGACGCGTACGCCCAGGAGGTGAGATCAAAACTTGCCGCGAGATCGATTCGCGTTGATTTTGAGAGAGCAGACGAGCCTCTCGGAGCGCGTGTGCGTAGGGCAAAATTAGACAAGGTTCCATATGTACTTGTGGTGGGCCAGAGCGACGTAGAGAATCAGACGGTGGGTATCAATGCACGAGGATCACAAGAGCCCGAGCGAGGGGTTCCGTTGGATGACTTCGTCGACCTTGTGCTGGGAGAGATCGCGATGAAGAATGCACCGGAGTTCGGATGAGTCTTGACCATCTCTGGGCCGGTTGGCGCGCTGGCTACGTCGCCTCCGTCTCTGACGGGGTCGAGTATCCACCGGTCGATACCCTCGCCACAGCGTCGCACTCTGGATATCCAATAGATGAAGAAGAACCCAGCGATTGTGTCTTCTGTGCCATTGCAACGTCAGCGGTCCCCGACGAGGAGCTGTATGTGCTTTATCGTGGTGAGTCAACTTTTGCGGTACTCAACGCGTATCCCTACGCTTCCGGACACCTGCTGGTCATGCCAAACAGGCACGTTGGCGACATCTCGGAACTTACCGGAGATGAATACACGGAACTGTTTGACGCAACCCGACTCGCGATGCTGGCGCTCGAGGATGCCTACCACGCTGACGGTATGAACATGGGCGCGAACTTTGGTCGTGCAGCGGGAGCAGGAATTCCGCGGCACCTTCACGTGCACGTCCTTCCGAGATGGCTCGGAGATACCAACTTCATGACCACCGTTGCCTCAACACGCGTCATGCCGGAGGCCTTATCGGACTCTTGGCTCAAAGTCCGAGCTGCCTGGCCCAGCTAATGCTTTCGTACTCTCGCTATCTTGAGTCTCTTGGACAAGAGGGAGCGCTCTTTAGCGAAGCATCCCGGCAATCGCCCCTCGCGAGTATCACAACTTGTCCCGGTTGGCAGACGCGAGATCTCGTGCAACATCTCGCCGGTGTCTACAGGTTCTGGTCTATTCAGTTGCTTGCAGGAGATGAAACGATGCAGACGACGGTGCCGACGTTCATGGCACATGGCGACGTCAACATGGAGTTTGACCAGATTGAGTTTGAGCTGACACGCCAACTTTCCAGTGCGTCGGAAGATGCACCGTGCTGGAACTGGTCTGGCGGGGATTACACCAGCGGCTGGGTGGCTCGGCGTATGGCTCTTGAAACGGCAATTCATCGCATCGATGCCCAGCTCGCTGGCGGCGATGCGACACCGATTGATTCCGATCTTTCCCTCGATGGCATTGATGAGCGCCTCGAGGTGCATCTTCGCCTCGATCTGCGCGAAAATCCCACGGTCTCGCTCGGTGGGACGATCTGTCTTATCTGTTCGGATGCAGACTCTGCGTGGACGATCAGCGCCGAACGAGGCCGTTTACGCGTTCGCGATGGCCGAGGGCCCGCCTCTGTGGCTCTGGTGGGATCGGCCTCAAGTCTCTTTCAATTCGTCTGGAATCGAGCTGATCTGAATTGCTTTCAGGTGACAGGAGATCGTTCGGTTGCGGTGAATTGGACGCGTTTGCCGTGTTAATGGGGCGTGAGTACTCCAAGCTGATGACGGGGAGCCGTTGTCGATCGGTCCGCTGATAACCTGACGTTGTGCCGAGGAGAGTCGATGATTGATGGTCGCAGAGGTCGAACTGGGCCAGGTGGGTCAACTGTCTCCCCGTTACGCGACCATCTGACCAATTTTGATCTCGGGCATCGTCTCGTCCGTCTCGGTCTTAATGCGAATGTGCTCACCGCGACCGGTGTCGTTCTCTCAGCGCTCTTTTGCGTCTTTGTCGGTCGAGGGGATCTGTGGTACGGGATCGCATTCTTGATTACTGGTGGCCTCATGGATGCGCTTGACGGACTTGTGGCCAAATCCGCGGGAACCGCATCGGCTCGCGGAGCGTTCTTTGATTCGGTAGCCGACCGTGTCTCAGATGCTTTGATGTTTGGAGGACTTGCTTGGTACCTCCTTGCCGGTCGGTACCCCAAGGAGGCCGCTCTTCCAATCGCGATATTTGCGCTCGGGTCGGTTATCTCTTACGAACGTGCGAAGGCCGAGTCCCTTGGGTTCATCGCCAAGGGGGGACTGATGGAGCGGACGGAGCGGCTCATCGCGCTCGGACTGTCACTGTTGTTCCATCCGGTAATGATTCCAATTCTTTGGATTGGCCTGGTGCTTACCCTGAGTACCGCAATTGGTCGTTTCATTCGAGTGTGGCGTCAGGCGAGTGGGCTTCCTGCACGGATTTGGGTATGGAAAGAGAGCGCAGACAGCGTCAGCGAGTCTTCACTGAAGTCGTGGTGGCAAAGTCTTGGCGTCGATCGTCGAGTTGCAATTCGAGTTGATGGTGACGAACCTGAGAATCTTGCAACCCGAATCAAACAACGCTTTTCTTTTGAGAAATCCGAGCAAGGAGTGTTCGGAAGGTATTCT
>Ga0307372_10008228_pt1 | contig 14705 bp, 9 predicted proteins | sample OX1MG_FD_202533 | JGI IMG/M metagenome (GOLD analysis project Ga0307372, IMG submission 202533) | Soil microbial communities from Risofladan, Vaasa, Finland - OX-1 | ecosystem: Environmental > Terrestrial > Soil > Coastal area > Acid sulfate soil | place: Finland: Risofladan, Vaasa | collected... | reverse complement strand
AGCCGGACCAGGATCGGCAGGCTCATGAACGCTGGCCCAGGGGCGCGAAGGTGCGGGTATGGTCGTAGGCGACCCGCCCTTCCTCCAGGCGGATGCTCCGGGTCGCCTCGCGGGCCAGCGATTCATCGTCGGTCACCACCACGAAGGTGGTATGCGATGCCTCGTTGATCTCACGAATGAGGGCCAGGAGGGCGCGCGCGGTGGTTGGATCCACCTGGCCCGTCGGCTCCTCGGCCAGGATGATCGGGCGGTCGGCCGCCAGGGCGCGCGCCAGGGCCAGACGGCGCTGCTCGCCGCCGGAAAGGGTGAAGGGCCGGTGGCTGGTCCGCGGGGCCAAACCCACCCGATCCAGCATCTCGGCCGCGTGGCGGCGCTTCGCTTCCTTGTCGAGCTTGGCGGGCGAGTTCTTGACCACCACGTCGAGAGCGGTGCGGTAGCGGCGCACATCCAGGGATCGTGGGACGTGGGCGATAGTCTCCCGGCAAAAGCGACGGCGCTTGAGGAAATTCATGCGCCAGGGATCCTTCCCGTTCAGCCAGACCGTCCCGGCGCTCGGCTTCTCCAGGCCGCCAAACAGGCGGAGCAGCGCCGATTTTCCGGAGCCGGAGGCGCCGGTAATGCTGAGAAAGGTACCCTTCGGCAGGGCCAGATTGATATTGGTCACCGCCACGACCCGATTGCGGCCCTTGCTGAAGGCCAGGGTCACGCCGCGTAACTCGATCTGCTCCATACACTCCCTATATCGAACCATTGGGCGACCGCTCCCACGGGGAGAGTGGTCGCCCGACCCACTGCTTACCGTTGAAGCCCGTTCACCACCAGGGCATACTTCTCGGCCAGCGATTTGGCCGCCTGCTCGCTCCGTGCCTCGGCCACGATGTGAAAGATAGGGCGATCGGCGTCCGGGAGGACGAGCACCCATTCCTCGCCCAGTTCGATCCGGATTCCGTCGATATGCTTTCCTCGCTGTCCCCGATAGTTCTCGTTCAGCATGCGCATCACCCTGCCCTTGATTTCCCAGGCGCAGGTCACGCTGGTCGAGCTCTGGTAGTAGCGCGGGAGGCTGGAGACGGCGGCGCCCAGGGAGGTGCCCACGGTCGCCAACAATTCCAGCAACTTGGCCACCGCGAACATCCCGTCGAAGCTGGCATGGAAGCGGGGGAAGATCAGCCCGCCCTCGCCATCGCCGGCCAGGACCACGTTCTCCCCGGCGGCGGCGGTCATGATCGCCTGGCTGTTAGCCTTGGTGCGCAAAATGATCCCGCCGTGCTTCTCGGCGATCGTCTCCAGGATGCTGGGAGCGGTAACTGGGACCGCGACCACCGGAGGCGGCCCGACCTCTCCGCTCGTGCTTTCCGCCTGGAAGACCAGAGCGGCGATCGCCGCCAGAGCGGTCATGTGGGGGACCAGGCGGCCTTGACCATCGACCATGGAGATCCGTTCGCCGCTCATCTCCATGCTCACCCCGAGTTCGGCCGGCAGGGCGGCGGTAATGGCCTGTAATTGCTTTACCGCATCCTGCGGATCCACGGAGGCGGTAATGGGGCGGTTCTCCTGCACGCCGCCGTTGATCGCCACCACCTTGCAGCCCAACTGCTCGAGCAAGCCGGGAAGCATCCCGCTGGTCGCGCCCTGCCCGTAATCGATCACCAAATTGGGGGCGGCGATCCCGATCGCCTGGGCGTCCAGCGACTTCAAGAAGCCTTCGCGGTAGCGCCACTCGGCCTCGGCGGCGTAGGAGATCATCCCGATTTCGTCGAGACGGGCGCGGCGGAAATCCTCGCGGAAAAAGAGCCCCTCCACCTTCCGTTCCACGTTGCGGTCGGCATCGCGCCCCTGCTTGTCGATCAGCTTGACATCGATCATTCTCTGATCAGTGAGCGAGACTCGCACGTGCACGCCCCCCAGGGCGGTGGAGACCTGGGTAAAATAGCGGGCCACCGGGAGGGGCAGTGACGTGAGATCCCAGACGTTCACCCCGGCCGAGGAAAGGCCGGAGATGATCCCACGCTTGATCATGCGGGAGGTACGGAAGAGGTCACGGTTGACCGAGACGGTGGAGTGCATGGGGAGGGTCGCCCCGTAGGCGGCGCCCAGCTTGGCGGCGAACTCCGGGGTCATATCGATATTGGCCAGCCCGGTGACCCCATTCCGCCCGAAGAGCAGGCGTCGCCCCTGCTGGCCATAGATAATGCTGCTGGAGACCGTGGCGCCGGCCTCTACCTGCTTGTTGGGCCAGATCTTCACGTTGGCCCGGATGATTGCCCCTTCCTCGATCGTGCTGCCATCGCCGATCACCACGCCCTCGAAAATGACCGCGTTGCTCTTGACGCTGACCTGGCGGGCCAGGAGGGCGCCGCGGACCTCCGCCCGTTCCCCCACGTAGCAGGAGCGCCAGAGGATACTCCGTTCGATGGTGGCCCTGCGGTCCACGATCACGTTATCGCGCAGCACGCTGGGGCCGATCACCTCGGCGCCGGGACCGATTTTCACCTCGTCGCCGATCCAGAGCGGCCCGACCAGACGGGCGTCGGGGGCAATATCCACCCGTTCGCCCATCCAGATCCCGTTCCCCATGTCGCGGCCGACCATTTCGAGCCCAACATGGCCCTCCAGCATATCGCGGGTGGCGCGGGCGTACTCCTCCAGATTCCCGATATCACACCAGTACCCCTCGGCGATATGGCCAAAGATCGGATCGCCGTTCCGCATCAGAATGGGGAACAGATCGCTGCTGAAGTCGAAGGGTTGGGAGGTGGGGCAATAGTTGAGGACTTTTGGCTCCAGGACATAGATGCCGGTATTGACCGTATCCGAGAAGACCTCGCTCCAGCTTGGCTTCTCCAGGAACTGGCGCACCGATCCGTCGTCGTTGGTGATCACCACCCCGTATTCGAGCGGATTGGTCACGCGGGCCAGGGTCAGGGTGGCCATGGCGCCCCGTTGCCGGTGTTGCTCGATGATCGCGGTGAGATCGTAGTCGGTGAGGGCGTCGCCGCTGATCACCAGAAAAGTCTCGGTGAGCAAGTGCTGGGCCTGCTTGACGCTCCCGGCGGTGCCGAGCGGCACATCCTCCACCGTATACTCGATGTGCATCCCCAGTTGCGAGCCGTCGCCGAAATAGCTCTGGATCACCCCGGCCAGGTACTGGACGGTGACGATCACCTCGGTGATCCCGTGCCGCTTCAGCAAAAGTAAGATATGCTCCATGACCGGCCGGCTGACCAAGGGCACCATCGGCTTGGGCCTTCCCACGGTCAGCGGACGCAAACGGGATCCCTCGCCACCAGCCATCACCACCGCTTTCATCCATCTCCTCCTTCTTGCCGGCCGCCCCGGAGGTCCGGGCGCGGCGAGCCATGTGCCGGAAGGACGTCACGCGCGTAGCGAGGGTACCGGGATGCCGCGAAGGCAGCGGCCACCGAACTCGGAAAAGCATCCCGCCGCCTCGCTCGCCGCCCCGCGCCGAGCCAGACGGTATCGCGCGTGATGCTATCAACCATCATACCAGTAGGGGCCGGTGCGGTGGAGGGAAAGAATTGCTACTTGCCGCTCCTCGGCGCCTGCATTATAGTAGAAACGCAAATGGCCCCGCCCCCGATCCCCGGCGGCCATATCCTCCTCATGCCGGCATGTCCGCGGACTACCTGGCATTGCCTTCGGATCAATGATGAACTATCCGCTGATCGCTCCTGGGCGGCGGCTCTGTATGGGAGTACCATGTCGCGACAACTTGCACCACACGCACGGACTACACCCGGCTCACACCGGCGACGCACCTGGTGGGCCGCGATCGCCCTTGCCGGCATCTCGACGGCGCTGCTGGGCGGCCCGGTCGGGCCAGTCCACGCCACCCCTCTCCCGCCGCCCACTACCTGGACCGTAACCGACTGCGCCAATCCCTACGGGCCGGGCGGCTTCGTGACCGAGGTCGGACTCGCGGGGCCGGGTGACACGGTCGCCTTTGCCTGCTCCGGTAGCTTCAACCTGACCAGCACCCTGGCCATTAACCAGGACTTGACCATTGACGGGGCTGGGCACTCGGTGACGATCAGCGGCGGCGGCACGGTGCAACTCCTATCGGTTAGCAGCGACATCACCCTGAGTCTCAATGACCTCACCCTCAGCGATGGGAATTCGTCGGGGAACGGCGGGGCCATCGATAATGCCGGGTTGATGAATCTCTCCCTGGATACCTTCGTCAACAACACGGCCGGCGTGAGCGGCGGCGCGATCAACAATACGGGATTCCTGGCTGTCGGCGGCTCTACCTTCACCAACAACACGGCTACCACGTACGGAGGGGCGATCTACAATGCCGATAGCGGGGCGGTGATCACTATCGCCAGCACCTTCAACAACAATACGGCCGGTGGGATCGGCGGCGCTATCGAGAATGACGGCGATCTCTTGCTCGCCGACAGCACGCTTGCCAATAATCAAGCCCTGATCAAGGGGGGCGGCGTGGATAATAATACCATGAACACGGCGGTCCTCCTCAACGATACGCTCAGCGGGAACAGCACGAGTGTGCCAGGGGGCGGAGGGGGGCTCTATAACAATGCTCCGCTCACCCTGATCAACAGTATCGTGGCCGGCAGTTCCCCTGGAAGTGCTGACTGCGGCGGAGCGCCCGTCACCGATAACGGCGGCAATCTGGACAGCGATGGCTCCTGTGGGTTAGGGCCCGGCCACACTTACGCGTCGCCCGGCCTCGCCCCCCTGGCCGACAACGGCGGCCCTACCCAGACCATGGCCTTGCTCCCCGGTAGTCCGGCGATCGGACTGGGCCTGCCGGATATCTGCCAGGGGTTTCCGATCAGTGGCCTCGATCAACGCGGTGAGCCGCGGCCCACCGCGACCTGCGATAGCGGCGCCTATCAGACCATGGCCGCGTCGTCGCCCCCGGTTCGGTCCGCGCCGGTGCTGATACCCCTCCTTGCCTGGGCCGCTCCCGCCGCCATCACCTACGGCACGACGCTGGACAGCACCCAACTCGATGCCGTGGCCACCATCAACGGCGCCCCCGTGGCCGGAACCATCGCCTACTCACCCTCGGCTGGAACCATCCTCCACGCGGGAGCCGGCCAGCAGTTGGCGGCGGCCTTTACTCCGCTCGACGGCGCCGGCATCACCGCCACCGGCCTGGTCACGATCACGGTCAATCCGGCGCCCACCACTCTCACCCTGACCGCCGATCAAACAGCGGGTGACGGATCGGTCACCCTGTCGGCAACTGTCGGGACCACCGCTGCCGGAGCCGGCACCCCCAGCGGCACGGTCACCTTTTCCAGCGGTTCGGGTCCGCTTGGCCCACCCGTGACCCTGGTCAATGGTCTGGCCGGCCTCGGCACCTCCAGCCTGGCGGGGGAGAACGCCGTCATCTCGGCGGTCTACATCCCCAGCGCGAACGGTCAGGGCGGCAGCGACTTTGCCGGCAGCACGGGCAGCGCCGCGGTAAGCGTGGCACGGGCCGGCACGACCACCAGCCTGGGGAGCATCCATCCCACGGGGACAATTGGCCAGAGCCAGGTCTTCACCGCCAGGGTGATCGGGAATCCAGACGCGATTCCTACCGGCACGGTGTCGTTCATGGATCTAGGCGCCGGCACGGCGGCCCTCCTGGGTACCGTACCGCTTGACGACAACGGCCAGGCTCAATGGATCTCCAGTACGTTGACGGTCGGCCCGCATTCGGTGCGGGCGGTCTACAGCGGCGACAACCGATACCAGGGCAGCCAATCCACCCCCCTCACCCAGAGCATCCGCTCCTGCACGGCGGCGGCCCAGCTCAGCAAAGCAGGGGTGACGGTCGTGCAACTAGCAACCGGCGCCAGGGCGCGGCTGAGCGTGAGGGTGGGCAAGACCATCCTCATGGTGTCAAATCCGGCCGTCACCTTCTGCGTCAATCCGGGCCGGGCCGCTGCCCAGGCCGTGGTCACCGGAACCGTGGCGAGCGGGGTGGCCCAGTTTCCCAAGGGCCACCCGATCACCCTGACGCTGCTCGCGTCCACCAGCGCCCATGCCACGGAAGCGGTGCTTCAGGATCGAACGACGGCGCGGCGTCTGGCGATTACCGGCCCCTTCGATTCAGGGTCCGTGATCCAGGTCACCACGCCGTAGAAGCAAGCGTGGTCCTCTCGACTTGGTCGTCACGCCCGTTTCCTTCGCCGGCCGGCAAACGGTGAGGCGGCGCGGCGCGTAGCCGCGTCCTGCTATGATCACGACGTAGGTATCCCAGGGATCAGGGGGAAAGGCGACACCATGAACATCAAGCAGTTAGGCCGAACCGGCCTCAAGGTAAGTGAGATTTGCCTGGGCACCATGACCTTTGGCAACCAGGCCGATCGGGCGATATCCTTCGCCATTATGGATGTGGCCGATCAGACGGGGGTCAACTTCTTCGATGCCGCCGATGTCTATCCGCTGGGCGGCGATCTCACCATGGTTGGCCGCACCGAGGAAATCGTCGGCGCCTGGATCCATGAACGGGCGGCCCGTGATCGCATCGTGCTTGCCACCAAGTGCCGGGGGAGGATGGGCCCATACGCCAACGATGAGGGTCTGTCGCGCCGTCATATCATTGCCGCCTGCGAGGCCAGCCTCCGTCGCCTGGGTACCGAGTATATTGACCTCTACCAGGTACACTCACCCGATCCCAGCACCCCCATCGAGGAAACCCTCCGCGCCCTCGACAGCCTGGTACAAAGCGGCAAGGTGCGCTACATCGGCTGCTCGAACTATCCAGCCTGGCGACTGGGCGACGCGCTCTGGACCAGCGCGGCCCACAATCTGGCCCGTTTCGACTGCGATCAGCCGCGCTACAATCTGCTCTTCCGCATGATCGAGGATGAGATCGTGCCGCTCTGCCAGGCGCACGGGGTAGGGATTATCGCCTACAATCCGCTGGCGGGCGGAATGCTTACCGGCCGCTACCGGGGCATGCGCGCCACCCAGGAGGGCACCCGCTTCACCCTGGCCCACGCCGGAGAGTTGTACCGGAAACGCTACTGGAACGACGAGGTATTCGACGTGGTGGATCGACTGGCGACGTTCGTCGAAGGGCGCGGCAAAGCACTGGTGCAGGTCGCCCTTGCCTGGGTTCTGGCCCAACCCGGGATCACCAGCGCCATCGTGGGAGCCAGCCGGCCGGAGCAGTTGCGCGAGAGCCTTGGCGGCCTGGATCTCACGCTGGACGATGAGGAGCGTGCCGCCTGCGGGGATGCCTGGTATAGCCTCCCGCGCGAGCGCGATCCACAGGTGGCCCAGCGATAGGGAGGGCCGGAACCAGACTATAGGAGGAGCGAGAGGATGAAGCCCTGGGTGCTTCATCCTCTCGCCTGGCACCCACCGCCCCGCGGTTCACCGGGTGATCGCCAGCCTCGGAGTAGCGCGCAGGACGGCCGCCGCCACGATGACGGAGGTGACCGCGCACCCGCCCGCGACCAGGAATCCCAGGTCGTAGCCGCTGGTCAAGGCATCCCTGGTCGTATGGCCGCGCGCGAGTAAGGCATTGGTGCGGCTACTCGAGAGACTGGCCAGAACCGCGACCCCGACCGCCCCGCCAATCTGGGTGGAGACATTGGCCAGACCGGATATGAGGCCCGAGTCGCGTGGGCCGGCCCCGGCCATCGCCAGGGTCACGCTGGACATGAAGGCGAGGCCGCCGCCGGCTCCAGCCAGGAGAAAGACCGGCAATACCTCGGTGACGTAGCTGCCATCCACCGTGGCGCGCGCGAAGAGGAGCGTGCCGGCGGCGATCAGGATGCAGCCGGTGATCAGGGTAGTCCGCGCTCCCAGGCGGGCCATTACCTGCCTGGTAACGAAGAGCGAGAACCCGGCGACCATCATGGTCATGGGCAGGAACGCGAAGCCGGTCTGCAAGGCGCTGTAGCCTTGCACGTGCTGCAAGTAGAGGGCTCCCAGGAAGAACAGTCCGAACAGCCCCACATAGAGGAAGGCGCGGATCAGATTGGCGCCCACGACATTGCGCGAGCGGAAGACGCGGAGTGGCACGAGCGGATTGGCGATGCGCGACTCGAGCAGCACGAAGAGCAGGGCCATGACAAGCGTGGCGGCCCCAAGCCCGAGCGTGCGGCTGGAGACCCAGCCGCTATCGCTCGCCTGAATGATCGTATAGACGCCAAGGGCCGGCGTGGCGGTCACGAGCGCGGCGCCGAGGGAATCCACCCCCTGCCGGAGACCAGCGCCCTGATGGCTGGGAATAAGCCTCTGGCCCAGCACAAGGGCAACGACCCCGATCGGGAGGTTGATAAAGAAAATCCAGTGCCAACTCAGCGCTTGCGTTAGCGCGCCACCGACCAGCAGACCGAGCGTCCCCCCGGCCACGGCGACAAAAGTATAGATGCTCATTGCCCGTGCCGTGTCCCGCGGATCGGGGAAAATGGTGACGAGGATGCCCAGAATCATCGCGGAGTCGCAGGCGGCGGCGGCACCCTGGAGGCAGCGCGCGCCGATCAAAAGCTCCCGCGTGGTGGCTAGCCCGCACAGAACCGAGGCGAGGGTGAAAACGACCAGACCGATCAGGAAAACCCTGCGGCGCCCGAGGAGGTCGCCCAGCCGACCGGCAAGCAGCAACAGGCCGCCAAAGGTGATCAGGTAGCCATTCACCACCCAGGCCAACGAGGACTGGGAGAAATGGAGATCGCGCTGAATCGCGGGCAGGGCCACGTTGGCCACGGTGGCGTCCAGGGTAAGCATGAGCTGGCCCAGGCAGAGGACGACCACGGCAATCCAGCGCTTCCGGTCCAACAGCGCCGGAGGCGACCACGATTCAAGGTCCGGGCCGGCAAGGATTCGTTGTTCCGCGACCATGAGGCGCTCCTTCAGCTATACTTTCTCTAGGGGCTGATTCCGGGGTCCTCGTACGCGGGCCGGAATCTAAGCGGAGTTAGGCTCCGGTTATTAGTATACGGAGTATTCCTCCGTTTATCAAGGGTTGTCCGGGAGTGCTCGTGAGCAAGACCGAGATTTCCGACGCTTCGCCGCGCGCGATGCGAGCGGACGCGCGCCGAAACGAGTCCTTGCTGCTGGCCGCCGCCAACGCCGCGTTCGCCGAGCATGGGTCTCAGGCATCGCTGGATGATATTGCCCGCCGGGCTGGAGTTGGGATAGGAACCCTCTACCGGCACTTTCCCACCCGCCAGGCCCTGGCCGTGGCAGTGTACCGGGACCATGTCGAGGCGCTGAGCGCTCAGGCCCGCGACCTTCTCGACTCGCCGGATCCGGAAGCGGCGTTGGGCACCTGGCTCCGCGCGGTAGCGGCCTATGGGGCTACCAAACGCGGGCTGGCCGAGTTCTTACAGGCCAGCATGCGTGAGGGCGAATCCGAAATGGCCTGGTGCAAAGAGACGATGCGTGCCGCCGGTGAGGCGTTGCTTCAGCGGGCCCAGCAAGCAGGAACCGTGCGCCCTGACCTCGGTATTTCGGATCTCCTCAAGCTGGCGCACGGGATCGCCTGGGCCTCGGATCAGGGGTCCGACGGCATCGACCGGACGGATCGCTTCTTTTCGATCGTGATGGATGGCTTACGGCGCCGCGAGTCGTCCCCGAAGTAACGGGACGCTCAATCAACTTCGACACCCCACGCAGCGAGCGGGGCAATGGAGGCGGATCCGGGTAAAGTGGCCGCGGATTCCTCAATCATGAGAGGAACGTGTCACTCCTGATGCTCTCGTTCCTCTAGGCTTGGTCGTCGCGTATCGCTTCCTTCACCATCCGCGCAAGGAGGACGGGCGGCCGAGGATCGGCAAAGAGGGAATCCCATCGAACCTCATCGCCCATCTCTTCCAGAAGGAGCGTCGCCAACCCTTTCCGCTGCTGCTCAGGCTACCGCGCGGCCAGGGAGAACGCCTGGCGTAGTCGATCTATCATCCGCGCTTACCTCACAAACTAAACAGCAACCGCCCTGCAATTCGGACGCATACGAGTGTAGCACGGACGCGGTTCGAGACTGCTTCTTCCGAACAATAGCCCCGCGATGCTCCTACACATCAGTCCGCCGTTCGCACCCGCGGATCGATCCACCCATAGATCACATCGACCCCCAGGTTGGCCACCAGGATCAGGCAGGCGGCGAAGAGCACGGTGCCCTGGATCATGGGGAGGTCTTCGTTCAGTATGGCTTGCCAGGCCAGGGAGCCGATCCCGGGAACCCCGAACACCTGTTCGATCACCAGGACGCCGCCCAGGAAGGCGCCGAGATCCATGCCCGCCATGGTGACCACGGTCCGAATGGCGTTGCGGAAGGCATGCTTCAAGACCACCTGCCGCCCGCTGAGTCCCTTGGCGCGGGCGGTGCGCACGTAGTCCTCGCCCAGGGTCTCCAGCATCGCGGTTCGAGTCATGCGCGTGTAGTAGGCGGCCCCGGAAAAGCCGAGGGTGATCGATGGCAGGATGATCCAGGTCCAGTGCTCCGTGCCGCCCAGGGGCACGATCGGCCACATGAAGCCGAAGACGTAGAGCAGAATGAGCCCTAACCAGAAGGACGGGACCGCGAGCCCGATCAGGGCGATGGTCATGGCGATCCCGTCCGTGGGCTTGCCCCGGCGGACGGCGGCGACGATGCCGAGGGCCACCCCGAACAGAAGCTCCACCACCAGGCCCCCAATCGCTACCGCCGCCGTGTAGGGAAAGTGGGTCCAGATAGCGGGGAGCACTTCTTGCTCGGTCCGGTAGGAAAGCCCGAAGTCGCCCCGAATCGCGTTCCAGGCGAACTTCCCATACTGGACGTAGACGGGCTGGTCGAGCCCAAGCTGATGATGAATGCTCCGCACCACCGACTCTGGAGCCTGGGGCCCGGCGATCACCCGCGCCGGATCGCCGGGCAGCAGGTAGGAGATCACGAAGGTGATGATCGAGACGCCCACCAGGGCGATGATCATCCAGAGCACCCGCTGGACCATGTGCCGTATCATGCGTGGCCCCGAACCTCAGATCCTTATTTCAGATACCACTGCTGGTATTCGTAGACGAAGTTTGGATCGATCAGGAATCCTCCGATCCGCGGATTGACGAAGTCGTACTCCACCCCGTAGTAGAGGGGCACGTAGCCGTATTCCGCCAGGGCGATCTTCTGTGCCTTTTTCCAGAGCGGGACCGCTTGCGGGATCGGTAATTGCTCCGCTTGGTTGAGCAGGGTATCCACTCGCGGGTCGGAAAACTCGGCCATATTGTTGCCGGCCTGAATCTCGTTGCTGTTAAAGGTCCAGTTCATGAAGAACGAGGGGACGATCGCCAACCAGTCGTTGATCTGGGTCGGCGCCCCACCCGGCGTGCTGGCCGTGGTTGAGTATTGGGCCAGGGAGACAATATGCAGGTCCGCCTTGATCCCCACCTGGGCCAGATCGTACTGGATCGAGGTCGCCTCCTGAGGGCCAGGCGGGGTGGAGAACATCATGATCGAGGTGGAAAATCCGTGCGGGAAGCCGGCCTCTTTCAGCAACGCGCGAGCTCTGGCCGGATTATAGACCGGCTGCGGGATCGTGGGATCGTAGCCAGGGACGCCCGGCGGCATGATTTGGCTGGCCAGCACCCCGCGCCCGTTCAAGAGCAGGACGATTTTCTGGCGATTGATCGCGTAGGAGACGGCCTGCCGCACCTTGAGATTCTGGAAGGGTTTGTCTTTCATGGAGATCACGAAGAACCAGGGTTCCGGCATCGTCGTGTGGTAGAGGTACGATTGCCAGCGCGGATTATTCTTGATCCCCAGGAAGAGCGAGAGGGGGATCCCGTCGCCGCCATTCACGTCGCCCGCCGAAATATCAGCCGTCCCCTGCTCCACTTGCAACACGGCCAGATTGGAGGGGACATCAGTATGCATGATCAGCTTGTCCAGATGGCCGGCGGTGGCGGGGTCGAAGTAGCCGGGGTTCTTCACCAAGACCATCTGGACTCCGGATGACCAATTTTGCAAAATGTACTGCCCGTCGCCCACGACCTCGTGGCCGAACTGGGCCCCATCCCGCGCCACTACCTTCTGGGGGACCGCCGCCATGGCGGTGTAGGTGATGTCATAGAGGAATGAGTTGTCGGGCGCCGTGAGGTCAACTTCCAGGGTGAGCGGGTCCAGCACCTTGATCCCGGCCACCGTCCTGGCCTTCCCCGCCGCGAAGTCGTTGGCCCCTACCACCCCGCTAAGGGTGCTGGAATAGGGGGATTTGGTGGCGGGGATTAACAGCCGCTCGAACGAGTATTTGAACGCCGCCGCGTCCGCCGGCTCCCCGTCGGTGAATTTGATCCCTGGATGGATATGGAAGACGTAGGTCTTCCCCCCGTTGCTGACCGCCGGCATGGCGGTGGCGCCCCAGGGGACGATCTTGGTTGAGCCGGGCTGATTGGTGAGCAGGGTCACGAACAGGACATGCTGGATGGTGAGCGAGTAGCCGTCCGCCGCCAGGGCGGGATCGAGGGTATCGGGATCGGTACTGAAGTCCAGGTTGGCGGTGCCGCCGTCGTGGGCACCCAGGCGGACGGCGGCCCCGGCGGGCGGGGTGGGCGAGAGCAGGCCGCCGATCAGCAGGGCGGCGACCGCGGTGAGCGAGGCGAAGCGTCCGGGATGTCTCATCTGGGGGATTCCTCCTTGTCCGCTACTCTTGTGTGTCAACCATGATTGTGCATGGTAAAAACCTAATGCCGGGGATCCAGGGCGTCACGTAAACCGTCGCCAAGCAGATTAAAGCCGAGAATGGAGATCCCCAGCACGATACCGGGGAAAATGACCAGCCAGGGAGCTACCGAGAGATACTGCGAGCCGTCGGAGATCATGTTCCCCCAATCGGCGGTGGGTTGCTGCACCCCGATCCCCACGTAGGAGAGCGAGGCGACGAACAGGACCGTGGTGGCCACGTTCAGGGTGGAATAGACGATCACCAGTCCCCAGACCTGGGGAAGGACATGGAAGAGGAGAATACGGGGCGGGGAAAGCCCGATTGCCCTGGCCGCGTCCACGAACTCCCGCCTCCGTTGCGCCATCACCTCGGCCCGGACGATCCGGGCCAGATAAAACCAGTTGACGAAGCCGACAATGATGATGATAATGCCAATGCTCGGGCGGAACACGGCTGCGAGGAACGCGGCCAGCAGCATGGCGGGGATGGCCATCAACATATCGGTCAGACGCATGAGCAGCATGTCAATCCGCCCCCCGAGGTACCCGGCAAAGGCCCCCACCGCCACACTGATCACGCCCGAGATGATATTCGAGAGGATGGCGATCTCCAGCGAGGTGCGAGCGCCCCAAATGAGCCGGCTCAAGAGATCGCGGCCAAGGTCGTCGGTCCCGAGCAAGAATGGTCCTCCAGGCGGTTTCGGTCCTCCTTCCAGACTCAAGCCATTGGTAAACTGGGTGGTGGGATCGTGGGGCGAGATCAGCGGCGCTAGAATAGCCGCCGCGAGCATGAGCACGGTGAGCGTGAGCCCCAGCAGCGAGGCTTTATGGCCGGCGAACCCCCGAACCGCCCCACGCCAGCCTGAATTGCTCCGAGGGAAGACGATCTCTTCCACGGCGCTGGGGTCGGGCGCCGTGGACGCCATCAGACGGACCATCAGAGGGATCCTTCGCGCCGCGAGTGAGGTCCTGGGCCGATCATGCTCACTTACTCGACGCCGCACCAACGGGCGATGGTAAGAGCCATCACCTTGGTGGCCGCCACCAGATCGTCGATGTTCACGTACTCGTCCGCTCCATGGGCGTTATCGCCGGACGGGCCAAAGATTACGGTTGGCGAGTGGCCGTACACATGGCGCACGTAGGCATCGCAGCCGCCGTTCATCCCGGCCAGGGGAAGGTTGGCGCCGGTCACCTGCTCGGTCACCTCTTGCATGATCGTCACGAAGGGATTGTCCTCGGTCTCGGCGTAGGATTCATACCGCTCAGTCACCTCAAGCCGGGGCAGGTGGTCGCGCAACCAGGGATCGGTCGAGGCTACCGCGTGGAGATAGGCGCGGAACTTTTCTTCCCAAAAGTAGGTATCGTGCCCCGGTAAGGTTTCAAGATACCCCTCAATCACGCAATCCGGGGCCACCATGCCGCGCCAGGCCCCGGCGTGAATGGCGTCTGGAGTAACCGGAATGCTGATTGGATAGCCGTCATATAACGGGTGCGAATGGACGAGCGACATGGCGTCCTGAAAATAGCGCAGGGATTGCCAGATCGCCAGCCCCTTCTCGATCCCATCCACCCCCTTCCATTTCTCCACCCCGTGCGAGGATTTCCCCTCCACGGTGATTTTCCAGCGAATGGCGCCCCGCATCGAAGGTTGGAGGGCCAGGTCGGTTTGCTCGGTGACGATACAGGCGTCGGCGGTATAGCCGCGGAGCACGCTGGCCAGCGTGCCGTTGCCGACTCCTTCCTCCTCCTCGATCACGCACTCGATCAGAACGTCACCCTGAGGGCGCAGCCCCGTCGCCAGGACGCCGCGGAGGGCCACGATCATGGCGGCGATCCCGCCCTTCATATCGATGGCGCCGCGGCCGAACAGTTTGTTGTCCACCACCTCCCCGCCCCAGGGATCATGCGTCCACTGGGCCACCGGCTCGGGAGTGACCACGTCGATATGGCCGTTGAGGAGCAGGGACCGCCCGGCGGCGGGGTTGGCCCCTTGGTAGCGCCCGACCACGTTCGGCCGCCCAGGATAGGGAAAGGCGGAGCGGTTGGCGGCGGGGTGCGCCCGCAGTACATCCGG
>Ga0307372_10008223_pt1 | contig 14706 bp, 10 predicted proteins | sample OX1MG_FD_202533 | JGI IMG/M metagenome (GOLD analysis project Ga0307372, IMG submission 202533) | Soil microbial communities from Risofladan, Vaasa, Finland - OX-1 | ecosystem: Environmental > Terrestrial > Soil > Coastal area > Acid sulfate soil | place: Finland: Risofladan, Vaasa | collected... | reverse complement strand
TGGCAGCGCCCCGTCCGGGGATCCGACTCCGCACCGCGGGGAGGACGCGGCAGTGTAGCACACGCGCCGTGGCCGCGTCCGGCGGCGCGGCGTCGGGGGCCCGCCCTCCGGGCTAGCCGTCCTGTTCAAGCGCCTGCCTCAGCAGCGCGTTCACGCGGCGCGGGTTCGCCTTGCCGGCGGTCGCACGCATCACCTGGCCGACGAGGAAGCCGAAGGGAGCGCTGCGGCCGGCCCGGAACTGCGCCACGGCCTCTGCGTGGGCGGCCAGCACGCCGGCAATCGCCTGCCGGATCGCCTCCTCGTCGTCGATCTGTCCCAGCCCGGCGGCCGCCACGATCGTCTCGGCGGCGTCTCCGCTGTTCCACAGCTTCGGGAACACCGCCTCCTTGGCTACCGACCCGCTGATGGCCCCCTGCGCGACGAGACGCAGCAGGCCGATGAGCTGCGCCGGCGTCAGCCGCGCCCGCAGCGCGGCCGCCGTGTCCAGCCCGTCCTCGTTCATCCGCGCGCGCACCGCCCCCAGCATCCAGTTCCGGGCCGCCCGGGCGTCGCCGCCGCCGGCCACCACCTCTTCGAAGTAACGGTCGAGCCCGGCCACCTGCGTGAGGCTCGCCACGTCCTCGGCCGACAGCCCGTACGCCGCCCTCAGGCGCTGCCGCCGGGCGGCCGGGAGTTCCGGCAGCGCCGCCTCGATCGCCGAGATGCGCGCGGCGTCGACCACGAGCGGCGGCAGATCGGGGTCGGGGAAGTACCGGTAGTCGTGCGCCTCCTCCTTCGACCGCATCGCTTCGGTGCGGCCCGCCACCGCGTTCCACAGCCGGGTCTCCTGGACGATGCGCCCGCCCTCGGCCAGCAGTTCGGCCTGGCGCGCGATTTCGTACTCGAGCGCCTTTTCCACGAACCGGAACGAGTTCAGATTCTTGATCTCGGTCTTGGTCCCCAGACCGGCGGTCCCCGCCGGGCGCACCGACACGTTCGCGTCGCACCGGAGGCTGCCTTCTTCCATGTTGCCGTCGTTGACGCCGATCGCGATCAGGATGTCCCGCAGCGCCCGGAAGAAGCCGGCGGCGTCGGCGGCCGACTGCAGGTCCGCTTCCGTCACGATCTCGGCGAGCGGCACGCCGCTGCGGTTGAAGTCGACGTACGACCGGCGCGCGGAGTCCGGGAACCCCTCGTGGAGCAGCTTGCCGGCGTCCTCTTCGAGATGCAGCCGCCGGATGCGGACGGGATACGGCGGGCCGCCCTCGTCGGGATCGAGCCGGCCCAGGGTCGCGATCGGCCGCTCGTACTGCGAGATCTGGTACCCCTTGGGCAGGTCCGGATAGAAGTAGTTCTTGCGCGCGAAGATCGAGTGCGCGTGCACCTGGCAGCCGAGCGCCCTCGCCGCCCGGATCGCGAGGTCGACCGCCTGGCGGTTCAGGACCGGCAGCGCGCCCGGCAGGCCGAGGCACACCGGACAGACCTGCGTGTTCGGCGGCGCGCCAAAGGCCGTGCTGCAGCCGCAGAAGATCTTGCTGCGGGTCAGCAGCTGGGCGTGGATCTCGAGGCCAATCACGGGCTCGTACGACATAACCGCGCCAGGGGACGACCGCGTGGGAGGGCCGAGGGGTGGCCGGGCGGCGCGCCGCGGGGGACCCGCGTGCGCCGCCCGGACGGTGTCAGACGCGCGGGCCGGCGGCGATCACGTCCGCCGGCACGTCGCCGTCGAACTTCTTGAAGTTCTCGATGAACATCCTCGCCAGCTTCCGCGCCTGAATGTCGTACTCGTCCTGCTTCGTCCAGGTGTTCCGGGGCCGGAGCACTTCCGACGGCACGTCCGGACAGCTGGTCGGCACTTCGACGTTGAAGACCGGATCGAGCTCGTAATGCACGCCGTCGAGCTGCCCCGACAGCGCCGCGCGAACCATCGCCCGCGTGTACCCGATCTTCATCCGCCGCCCCGTGCCGTACGCCCCGCCGGTCCAGCCGGTGTTCACGAGCCACACCGACGCGTTGTGCCTGACGATCCGCTCGCCGAGCAGCCGCGAATACGTCGTCGGCGGCAGGGGGAGGAACGGTGCGGCAAAACAGGTGCTGAACGTCGCTTTCGGCTCGGTGACCCCCTTCTCGGTGCCGGCCACCTTGGCGGTGTACCCGGAGATGAAGTGGTACCGTGCCGCCTCGGGCGTCAGGCGCGCGATCGGCGGCATGACGCCGAACGCGTCGGCCGTCAGCAGGACGACGTTGCTGGGGTGCCCCCCCTGCCCCGACAACTCGGCATTGGCGATGAACGAGATCGGATACGCCGCGCGCGTGTTCTCGGTGAACGCCTCGTCGTCCAGGTTGAGTGCGCGCGTGGCCGGATCGATGACCACGTTCTCCAGCACCGTGCCGAAGCGGCGCGTCGTCGAATAGATTTCCGGCTCCGCCTCGGGCGACAGCCGGATCGTCTTCGCGTAGCAGCCCCCTTCGAAGTTGAACACGCCGCGATCGCTCCAGCCGTGCTCATCGTCGCCGATCAGGCGGCGGGCCGGATCGCTCGACAGCGTCGTCTTGCCCGTTCCCGAGAGCCCGAAGAACAGCGCCACGTCGCCGCCCGGCCCGATGTTGGCCGAGCAGTGCATCGACAGCACGTCGCGCAGCGGGAGCAGGTAGTTGAGCACGGTGAAGATCGACTTCTTGATCTCGCCGGCGTACTGGGTGCCCCCGATGAGCACGATCTTCTTCGCCAGGTTCAGCACGATGAAGGTTTCCGAATTCGTGCCGTGCTCGGAGGGAACCGCGCGGCAGCCGGGCGCGCAGAGCACGACGAACTCCGCCTGGTGCGAGGCCAGGCGCGCCGGATCGTGCTCGTTGATGAACAGGTTGCGCGCGAACAGGCTGTGCCACGCGTATTCGGTGATCACGCGAATGGGCAGCCGGTACTCCGCATCGGCTCCGCCGTAGCAGTCCTGCACGAACAGTTCCCTGCCGTCCAGGTAGTTCAGCATCCGCCGGTGCAGGCCGTCGAACTTCGCTTCGTCCAGCGGGCGGTTCGCGCCCCACCAGATCTTCGACGCGCTCGACGGCTCATAGACGAAGAACTTGTCGTTGGGCGAACGGCCGGTGTGCTGGCCCGTCCGGCACACGAGCGGGCCGGCGTCGGCCACGAGCCCCTCGTGGCGCCGCACGGCTTCCTCATACAGGACGGCGGCCGGCAGATTCCACCAGATCCGCGGGGAATTCATGATCCCGTGCGACCGAAGGTCGCGAAGCTGCCCCACCTCGATGCTCATCCGCAACTCCCAGATTTAAACGGAATTAGACTGCCCCGAACGCCATGATGCCCATGATCCTTGACTGACCATCGTAGTGTCCGCGATCGGGCAAGTCAACCGCCGCCAGCCCGGCTCAGCCAGCCCGGGCGGGGCCAGCTATCCCTCGGCCCCCCGCCCACGGTATAGTCATGGTAAACAGCCGCCAGGATGCGAGAGTAATGACTGATAGTTCAGATGACGAAGGCATGACGCCTCAGCTTGTGGCGACTGGCGTGCTGGTGCCGGGCGGGCTCGCCGCCGCGCCGGCCTCCGATTCCGCGGCCGTTCCGGCCGGACGGGATCGGACTGCCGACAACCGCCTGGCCGCCGAGGTCAAGGCGCTGGTCGGCCGTGGTGCCGTGGCCGAGGCGCACGAGCGGTTCTCGGCGCTGGTCCTGTACCACCAGCGGCGCGCCTCGCGGATCGCCCACCATTACCTGGGGGATGCGGCGGAAGCGGACGAGGCGGTGCAGGACGCCTTCGTCAAGGTCTTCTCCCACATCGGCTCGTACCGCGAGGAACTGCCTTTCGAAGTCTGGTTCACCCGGATCCTGATCAACGGCTGTCTCGACCGGCGGAAGGCCACCGGCCGGCGCCAGCGGTGGCTGACGCCGATGGACGAGGCCGGCATCGAAATCCGGCCCGCGGCCAGCCTGAGCGCCGGCCCCAGCCCGGAGGCCCGGCTGCTGGCCCGCGAGCGCCAGCGCGAGATCTCCCGCGCCATCGACCGGCTTCCCGGACGGCAGCGTACGGTGTTCATCCTCTGTCATCTGAACGACTGTTCACCACGCGAGATCAGCCAGCTCACGGGGCTCAAGGAATCGACCGTGCGGGTCCACCTCTTTCGCGCGGTCCGCAAGCTGCGAAAACTTCTGGGAGGCCTGCCGTGATGAAACGCGGTCGCCATCTTTCGGAAGATCGACTCATCGAGTTCTACCTGCAGGCGCGGGAACGCGACGGGCGGGACTCGGTGCGCCGGGCGGTGATTCGGGCCCATCTGGCCGCGTGCGAGGCCTGCGCCTGCCGGTACGCCGAAGTGACCGGGTTCCTCGACGCCGTGCGTGACGAGACCGAGGCCGGCGACGCCGCCGTCTTCACCGACAGCCGGCTCGCGGCCCAGCATGATCGGATCATGCGCCGGATCGACCACATGGATCATCCGGTCCAGGTCATCACCTTTCCCGCCGCCCGCATCGCGCACCGCGTGAAGAGCGCCACCAGCGTCGCCGTCTGGCGCTGGGTCGCGTCGGGTGCCGTGGCCGGCCTGCTGGTCGGGGTCGCCGTCGGCCGCTTCGTCGATCGTTCCCAGCCGGAACCGGCGGCCACGATGGCGTCCCTCAGCGTCCCGGCCGCACGCGTGGCCCGTGTGACGGTCCCGAAGAGCCGGAGGGCGGCGTCCGACGACGCGTTCGTGTCGCTGGATCTCTCGGAGCTGGATCGGTCGTTCGACAGCGAACACCAGATCGTGCTGCAGGCCTACGACGCACTGACGCCCCGCATCCAGGAAGTCTCCGCGAAGGGCCGCTAAGGTATACTCCTCCTGAGCTGTTCCCGGCGGCCGCCCGTCCGGCCCTCGCACCACGCGTTGCCCCAATCGCCCGCGGCCGTCAGACGCGCCGTGCGCACTGTCTGAGGTTATGCCCTCTGTCATTTTCAAGAAGGGCTTGCAGCTGAAGCATGCGGTCGCCGGCATGCTCGCCGAGAGCTATCACAGCGCCCTGGTCGAGCAGATCAAGGCCGACGGATTTCAGTACCGGTCCGGGCGCCTCACGGTCCATCTCGCCGCGGAATTCGGCTTCTGCTACGGCGTGGACCGGGCGGTCGACTACGCCTACCAGGCGCACACGCGCTTTCCCGATCGGCGCGTCGTGCTGGCGGGCGAGATCATTCACAACCCGCACGTCAACGACAAGCTGCGCGCGCTCGGCGTCGTCTTCCTGGGCGACGAAGGGGCGGCGCTCGACGACCTCCAGGAGAGCGACGTCGTCATCGTGCCGGCCTTCGGATTGCCGGTGGCCACCTGGCAGAGACTGGACGCGCGGGGCTGCACGCTGGTCGACACCACGTGCGGGTCCGTGCTGAACGTCTGGAAGAACGTGCGGCGGTACGCCCAGGACGGCTTCACCGCCGTCATTCACGGCAAGGCCTGGCACGAGGAAACGCAGGCGACCGCCTCGCAGGCGCTGCAGTATCCGAACGGGCGCTGTCTGGTGGTGAAGGACCGCCCCGAGGCCGCGGTCGTGTGCGACTACGTGCGCCACGGCGGCGATCGGGCCCGCTTTCTGGAGACCTTCAGCCACGGCGTCTCGGACGGCTTCGACCCGGATCGCGATCTCTCGCGCATCGGCCTCGCCAACCAGACGACGATGCTGATGTCGGAATCGATGGCGATCGGGGAGATGTTCCGCGCCGCGATGCGCAACCGGTACGGCGAGGCCGACCTGCCGGCGCGCTTCCGGTCGTTCGACACGATCTGCAGCGCCACGCAGGATCGCCAGGACGCCGTCGTGGCCCTGCTCGACAGCCGGCCGCTCGATCTGGTCATGGTGATCGGCGGCTATAACAGCAGCAACACCTGCAACCTGGCGCGCATCTGCGCCGAACGGGTGCCCACCTACCATGTGGCGGGCCCCGAGTGCCTGCTGTCGGCGTCGGAACTGCGCCACCGTCCGGTGGCAGGCAAGGACGAAACCCTCGCGTCAGGCTGGCTGCGCCAGTCGGGCCCCCTGGCCGTGGGGCTGACGTCCGGCGCCTCCACGCCCGACAACCTGGTGGGTGCCACCATCGAGCGCCTGGTCGCCTGCTGCGGCGACGGCGCGACGGCCTGAGCCGGGCGTTCTCCGCCCGTGTCCGGCCGGGCCCTGTGCTATCATCCCCCGCCCGTCGTGCGCCGTCGGTCCCGCCGTGATGCGCACAGGGCGGCGATCATGGAGCGACGACCGGCCGAGGCGCCGTGATACGGCCCGGTTTCCGGATCGGGGACCCGGGTCAGCCGCACGGCCCGTTCACGCTGCGGTTCCACTCGTCAGATGACGGGGCCTTTCCGCGGGGCGATTGCCGGCCCGGCGGAGGCCAGGCACTCGGGCGCACGGGCGGCAGGCGCCCTCCGTCAGACTTTCGCCCGTCCGTAAACGGCTGCCGGCGGCGCGTCGTAAGTTTCTGTTGATATTGCAGGTGTTTGGAGGACCGATGGGAAAGCGTGGGCGGGTGCTGCTGCCCGTCGTGCTGGTGCTGATGCTGGCCCCGACAGGAACGGCCACGACCGGGGCCGCCGCGCCGGTACAGCAGGACGCGCGGCGGGGCACCAAATGGTGGAAGGACAGCCCGTTCCGGCAGGAACTGGGCCTCACGGACGAGCAGTCGGACAGGATCGAAGCGATCTTCCAGTCGGCACTGCCCGAGCTCCGGACGCTGTACGACGCCAACCATCGCGAAGAGGGCGAACTCAAGAAGCTGATCGACGCCAACCAGCCGGAGAGCGTGGTGTCGGTTCAGATTGACAAGACCGAGCACGCGCACTGCGCGTTCAACAAGGCCCGGACGCTCATGCTGTACCGGATGCGCATGGTGCTGTCGCCCGCGCAGCGGGCGAATTTCCGCAAAGTGCACGAGGACTGGGAGCGCGAGCAACGCAAGGCGAACGGAGGCGGTCACCGCTAGGCGGCGCCCGCGCGGCCGGCGAATCCCGGTTCAGACGCCAATCCCAACGAAGTGGAGATGTTCGTCGTGAAGACACGCTTGAGTGTGATGCTCGCGGCCGGTCTGCTCGTCAGTGCCCCGGCCGCCCACGTGTTTGCCCAGTCCCTGACGGAAGCCCGGATCCACGCCCTGATCGAGCAGGCCTCCGCCCGTCTGGCCAGCGCGCAGGCCGGCATGCCGGCGCCGTCGCAGCCGCCGCCGGCCGGCACGGCCGCCCGGGCTCAGGCCACCGCCTCGCAGCCGCCGACCGTCGGCCTGTCGCTGGATCAGGCGGTGCAGGACGCACTGGAGCGCAACCTGAACATCGTGGTCCAGCGGTTGAACCCGCAGACGTACGACTATTCGCTGGCGTCGCTGCGGGCGACGTATCGGCCGAGCATCAACTCACACGTCAGCACGAGCGGCCAGACCACGCCGGCGACGAGCCTGCTGTCGGGCGGCCAGAGCGTCAACGCCACGAGCCAGACGTTCGATGCCGGCCTGCTGCAGAACATGCCGTGGGCCGGCGGGTCGCTGTCGGTCACCTGGAACAACACGCGGGGGACCACGACCAACTCGTTCACGACGTTCAATCCCGCGTTCAACACGAACTTCCTGGCGCAGTACACGCAGCCATTGCTGCGGGGCCTCAGCATCGATTCCACGCGCCAGCAGATCGAGGTGACCAAGCTGAACCGGGACATCTCGGACATCCAGCTCAAGGCGACGATCACCAACACGCTGTCGGACGTGCGCGACGCCTACTGGAACCTCGTCTACGCCGGTCAGGCGGTCGGCGTCGCCCAGCAGTCGGTGAGCCTGGCAAAGCAGCTGGTCGAGCAGAACCAGATCCAGGTGCAGGTCGGCACGATGGCGCCGCTCGACGTCGCACAGGCGCAGTCGCAGCTGGCGTCGGCGCAGCTCGCGCTCGTGCAGGCCGAGGCGACGCGGCGGACCGACGAGCTGGCGCTGAAGCAGCTCATCGTCGGCGGCACGGCCGATCCGATCTGGAACGCCACGATCAACCCGACCGACCGGCCGGAGTTCAAGCCGGAGCAGATCGATCTGGCGGCCGCGATCAGGAAGGCGCTGAGCCAGCGCACGGACCTCCAGATCGCCCAGAAGGACCTCTCCAGCAACGACGTCACGCTGAAGTTCCTGCACAACCAGGTGCTGCCCCAGGCCGACCTCGTCGCCTCGTACGGCGCGCAGGGGCTCGGCGGCACCCAGTTCCTCCGGTCGAGCATCGGCAGCAGCGGCACGGTTCTCGGGACGATTCCCGGCGGGTACACCGACGCCCTCAGCTCCATGGGCGGCCTGAACTACCCCAGCTGGACGGTCGGCGTGACCTTCAGCTATCCGATTGGCACGAGCACGGCCGACGCGGCCGTCGCGCTCGCGCGGCTGCAGATGACGCAGACGCAGGCGCAGATGCGGCAGATCGAGCTGCAGATCGCCACCGACGTGACCAACGCCGTCCTCCAGGTGGAGAGCTCCGTCGAGGCGGTCCAGTCGGCGCGCAGCGCCCGCGAGTACGCCCAGAAAGAGCTCGAGGCGGAACAGACCAAGTTCGACGTCGGCATGTCGACCAATTATCTCGTCGTGCAGGCGCAGCGCGACCTGGCGACGGCGCAGAACAGCGAGCTGCAGGCGACGCTCAATTACCGGATGGCGCTGGTGCAGCTCGACCGCGCCGAGCAGACGACGCTGCAGAGCTCGGGGGTGACGGTCGTCACCTCCGCCGGGCTGAACACAGCCGCGGTCGGCAGCGGCCGGCCGACGGTCGTGGCCGGTGGCACCGGCGGCGCGTAAAGAGGGCGGCGGCGGCCGGCCGGGGGGGCGGGCGCGACGCGACACATCGTGAGGGAGAACGGTTCATTGGGCGGCTGGGGCACGGCGCACATCCGCCCGGCCGCTTCCGGCAGGGCGAATCTCACTCGACTGAACGAACGACTGTGACTGTCATCTCTGTTCGCGATCTGGTGAAGACGTACGTCGTCGGAGAAGTGCAGGTCAAGGCGCTGCAGGGCGTCAGCCTGGACATCGAGCGGGGGCAGTTCGTGGCGGTCACCGGCCCCTCGGGCTCCGGCAAGTCGACCTTCATGCACATCCTCGGCTGTCTGGACCGCCCCTCGTCCGGCCAGTATTTTCTGGACGGCAAAGACGTGTCGCAGCTGTCGAAGGACGATCTGGCGGGAATCCGCAATCACAAGATCGGCTTCGTGTTCCAGGGATTCAACCTCCTGTCGCGCACCTCGGCGCTCGACAACGTGGAGCTGCCGCTGCTCTATTCGGACAACGGCCTGAAGACGCCCGAACGGCGCGCCCGCGCACTCGAGGCGCTCGCCGCCGTTGGCCTCCAGAACCGCGCGGATCATCATCCGAACCAGCTGTCGGGCGGCCAGCAGCAGCGGGTCGCGATTGCGCGGTCCCTGATCAACTCCCCCTCGATTCTGCTGGCCGACGAGCCGACCGGCAACCTGGACACCAGGACGAGCATCGAGGTGATGGAGATCTTCCAGCGCCTGAACCGCGAGCGCGGGATCACGGTCCTGCTGATCACGCACGAGCACGACATCGCGGAATACGGCGAGCGCATCATCGCGTTTCGCGACGGGCGGGTGCAGACGGACCAGGCGGTGGTCCATCGGCGTCTGGCGGAAGAGGAGCTGTCGGTGCTGCCGGCGACCCCCTGACGGCACCCGCGGGCGGGCGGCGGGCGTCTCATGATTGTCCGGCAGCCGTGCGCCCGGCGCGCTGACCGCGCCGGACGGAACGATTGGCGTGTGGCGATCTTCATCGTCGGGGGGAACCGGCGTCCCCGTACGCGGCCGGCCGGGGTGACCGGATTCCGGCGGCTGGCGAGTGTCTGCAGCCGCGTGGCCCCGGGGCGTGCGGCCCCGAACCGGAGCGTCAAGCTGCCGGAGAGGTTTTCAGGCGAGGGAATCTATCGTGAATCTCAAGTCAGCGTCTGCACTTATTCTGACCGGCTTCGTCGTGATGATGGCGGCGGCCTGTTCCGATGGCGGCAAAGCGGCCCCGGCCCAGGGCCGCGGCGACGAGGCGAACGCGCCCGTTCCGGTGGCGGTCGGGATGGTCGTCCAGAAGGCGATGCCGGTCGAGGTGAGCGTGATCGGGACGGTCGACCCGTATTCGACCGTGCAGGTCAAGTCGCAGGTCCAGGGCGAGATCCTCTCGGTGCATTTCAAGGAGGGGGATGACGTCAGGAAGGGCGACCTGCTCTTCAGCATCGATCCGGCGTCGTTCCGGGCGGCGCTCGAGCAGGCGGAAGCCAACCTGACGCGGGATACGGTGCAGGCGCAGAACTCCCGCGCCGAAGAGCAGCGGTATGCCGACCTGGTGAAGCGCGGCGTCGCGACTCAGGAGCAGTACGACGCGCAGCGGACCAGCGCGGCCTCGTACGAGGCGGCGATGCGCGCCGACCAGGCGGCCATCGACAACGCCAAGCTGTCGCTCGGCTATTGCTCGATCAAGGCCCCGATCAGCGGCCGGACGGGGGCCGTCCTCGTCTACGCAGGCAACATCGTCCAGCCGAACAGCGTGCCGCTGGTGGTCATCAACCAGGTCAGCCCGATCTACGTGGACTTCTCGGTGCCGGAATCGCAGCTCTCGGAGATCAAGCGCTACCGGGCGGCCGGCACGCTGCACGTGGAGGCCACGCCCCCCCACGATGCCGGCCGACCGGCGCGCGGCATCATCACGTTCATCGACAACGCGGTCGATCCGACGACCGGGACCATCATGCTGAAGGGGACGTTTCCGAACACCGACCACCGTCTCTGGCCCGGCCAGTTCGTGAACGTCGTGCTGACGCTGACCACGCAGCCGAACGCGATCGTGGTGCCGTCCCAGGCCGTCCAGACGGGCCAGCAGGGGCAGTACGTGTTCGTCGTCAAGAGCGACCACACCGTCGAATCGCGGCCGGTCGTGATCGCCCGGACGATGGGCGCCGACGCGGTCGTCGCCAGCGGCCTGAAGGTCGGGGACACGGTGGTCACCGACGGCCAGCTGCGGCTGGTGCCGGGCGCCAAGGTGAGCATCAAGCCGGCGGTCTCCGTGACGGGTGTGGCCGGCATGTTCTGATCGGCGGGTCCCATGAATCTCGCGGAACTGTTCATCCGGCGGCCGGTGATGACGACCCTCATCATGCTGGGGATCGGTGTCTTCGGCCTGATGGCGTACCGGCTGCTGCCGGTGAGCGACCTGCCCAACGTCGACTTCCCCACCATCCAGGTGTCGGCGAGCCTGCCCGGGGCGAGCCCCGAGACGATGGCGTCGGCGGTCGCCCTGCCGCTCGAGAAGCAGTTTTCGACGATCCAGGGCATCGATTCGATCAGCTCCACGAACGCCCAGGGAGCGACGCAGATCACGCTCCAGTTCGACCTCAGCCGGAACATCGACGCGGCGGCGCAGGACGTGCAGGCGATGATCGCGAAGGCGGCCGGCAGCCTGCCGCCGGACATGCCGACCCCGCCGTCGTACCAGAAGGTCAACCCGGCCGATCAGCCGGTCGTCTTCCTGGCGCTGCAGTCGAACACGCTGCCGCTGTCGCAGGTCGACGAGTACGCGGAGACGACGATTGCGCCGCAGATTTCGACGATCAGCGGCGTCGCGCAGGTGAACGTCTTCGGCGCGCAGAAGTACGCCGTCCGCGTCGACGTCGACCCACGCGAACTGGCGTCGTACCGGATCGGGCTCGACCAGGTCGCCACGGCGATCCAGTCGGGCAACGTCAACACGCCGACCGGCATCCTCAACGGCGCCCAGCAGACGTTCACGGTGCAGACCAACAGCCAGCTGTACGACGCGGCCGCCTACCGGCCGCTGATCGTGGCGTACCGGAACGGGAGCCCGATCCGGCTCGACCAGGTCGCGCACGTCTACGACGGCGTCGAGAACGACAAGGTCGCCAGCTGGTACCGGGGCATCCGCACGATCTTCCTGGCGGTGCAGAAGCAGCCGGGGACGAACACGGTGGAAGTCGTCGACGCCATCAAGAAGCTGCTGCCGAACTTCCGGACCGAGCTGCCGGCGTCGGTCGACCTGGTCCTGCGCAGCGACCGCTCGATCACCATCCGTGATTCGGTCGCCGACGTGAAGCTCACGCTCGAACTGGCCGTCTTCCTGGTCATCCTCGTCATCTTCCTGTTCCTGCGCAACGTCTCGGCGACGATCATTCCGAGCCTCGCGCTGCCGGCGTCGATCATCGCCACGTTCGCCGTCATGTACCTGCTCGGGTACAGCCTGGACAACCTGTCACTGATGGCGCTCACGTTGTCGGTCGGGTTCGTCGTCGACGATGCCATCGTCATGCTGGAGAACATCGTCCGGCACATGGAACAGGGCAAGACCGCCATGCAGGCGGCGCTCGACGGCTCGAAGGAGATCGTCTTCACGATCCTGTCGATGACGCTGTCGCTCACGGCCGTGTTCATTCCCGTGCTGTTCATGGGCGGGATCCTCGGCCGGCTGCTGCACGAGTTCGCCGTCACGATCGGCGCCGCGATCCTCGTGTCGGGCTTCGTCTCGCTGAGCCTGACGCCCATGCTGTGCAGCCGCTTCCTGCGTCCGCCCACGCACGAAGGGCACGGCCTGATGTACCGCGCGCTCGAACGGGTGTTCGACGGCGCGCTGGCCACCTATGCGTGGACACTGGCGCGGGCGCTGAAATACCGCGCCCTGATGTTCGGGGTCTCCCTGGTGCTGCTGGGCGCGACCGCCTACCTCTTCATCGTCATCCCGAAGGGCTTCATTCCGACCGAGGATCAGAACCAGATCTCCGCGTCGACCGAGGCCACGCAGGGGATCGGCTTCAACGCGATGGTCGCGCACCAGATGCAGGTGGCGGCCGTCCTCAGCAAGGATCCGAACGTCTCCGGGTTCAGCAACAACGTCGGCGCCGGCGGCCCGAACAACACGCCGAATGCCGGCCGGATGTTCATCGATCTCAAGCCGCGCAACGAGCGCGCGCTCTCGGCCGACCAGGTGATCCAGGAACTTCGGCCCAAGCTGGCCAAGATTCCCGGGATCCGCGTCTTTCTGCAGAACCCGCCGGCCATTCAGATCGGCGGGCAGATGACGAAGAGCCTGTACCAGTACACCCTGCAGAGCACCGACACGGCCGAGCTCTACCGCTACGCGCCGGTGCTCGAGGACCGGATGAAGAAGCTGCCCGGCCTCGTCGACGTGACGAGCGATCTGCAGATCAAGAACCCGCAGGTCGACATCCACATCGATCGCAACAAGGTCGCGACCACCGGCCTGACGGTCGACCAGGTCGACACGGCGCTGTACAGCGCGTTCGGCACGCGCCAGGTCTCGACGATCTACGCGCCGAACAACCAGTACAAGGTCATCATGCAGGTCGCCCCCCGGTACCAGCGCGACCCGGCCGAGCTGTCGAGCCTGTACGTCCAGTCGGCGAGCGGAGCGCTCGTCCCGCTCAGCGCCGTCACCTCGACGGCCATCGATGCCGGCCCGCTGACGGTCAACCACACCGGCCAGCTGCCGTCGGTCACGCTGTCGTTCAATCTCGCGCCAGGCTTCGCGCTCGGCAACGCCGTGCAGGAGGTGCAGGCGGCCGCCCGGGCGACGCTGCCCGCCTCGATCACGACGAGCTTCCAGGGCGCCGCGCAGGCGTTCCAGGACTCCCTGAAGGGCCTCGGCATCATCCTGCTGATGGCCATCGTCGTCATCTACATCGTGCTGGGGATCCTGTACGAGAGCTTCATCCATCCGCTGACGATCCTGTCCGCCCTGCCGGCGGCCGGATTCGGCGCGCTGGTCACGCTCGTGATCTTCCACACGGATCTCAACCTGTACTCGTTCGTCGGCGTCATCATGCTGGTCGGCCTGGTCAAGAAGAACGGCATCATGATGATCGACTTCGCCCTCGCGACCCAGCGCAACCGGGACGTCTCGCCGGCCGAGGCGATCTACGAGGCCTGCCAGGTCCGGTTCCGGCCGATCATGATGACGACGATGTCGGCGCTGGTCGGCACGCTGCCGATTGCGCTGGGCGTCGGCGCCGGCGCCGATTCGCGCCGGCCCCTCGGGCTGGCCGTGGTCGGCGGCCTGCTGGTCTCGCAGCTGCTGACGCTCTACATCACGCCGGTGTATTACGTGTACCTGGAAGGCATGCGGCAGCGGTTCGGCCATCGGCGCCGCGCCGCGCGGCCGGCCGGCGCCCTGGCGGGGCCGGCGACCACCCCGGCGAAGGGCGCGCCTGCGGCGGCAGAGCCGGCCCTGGGCTTCACCGCCGCCAGCGACAGCACGCGACCGGCCTGAGCCCGTGCGCGGATCGCCGGCTCAGCCGGCGATCCGCCGTTCCAGCAGCTCGCCGACGGTCACCCCGGTCACCGGGTCGACGAGGTCGGGCGCGACATCCGCCAGCGGGCGCAGCACGAACTCCCGCTCCCTGAAGCGCGGATGCGGCACCTGCAGCCCCGGCTCGTCGATGACGTCCCGCCCGTAGAGAATCAGATCGAGGTCGAGCGTCCGGGCGGCCCCCGGGTGCGGCCGCGTCCGCCCGGCGGCCGCGTCGATCGCCCGGAGGCGATCGAGCAGCGCGCGCGCGGACACCTCGACCCGGCCGGTCACGGCGGCGTTCAGATACGCAGGCTGCGGCCCGGTCCCGACCGGATCGGTCTCGTAGAAGGGTGAAACGCGGAGCGCGGTGACGAAGGGGCGCAGGGCCGAGACCGCCTGCTCAAGGAGGCCCCGGCGGTCGCCG
>Ga0307372_10008221_pt1 | contig 14709 bp, 13 predicted proteins | sample OX1MG_FD_202533 | JGI IMG/M metagenome (GOLD analysis project Ga0307372, IMG submission 202533) | Soil microbial communities from Risofladan, Vaasa, Finland - OX-1 | ecosystem: Environmental > Terrestrial > Soil > Coastal area > Acid sulfate soil | place: Finland: Risofladan, Vaasa | collected... | reverse complement strand
CGGAGCGGGGCCCGGCCGCACGTCGTGCGCTGCGGTGCCCAGAGCCCAAAGGAGGGACTCCCCGTGCGCAAGATCATTCTGGCCATCGTTGCCGGCGCGCTCGCCGGCGCGCTCGTGGCGGCCCCTGTGGCCGCCGCCGAAAAGCTCAAGATCGGCTTCATCACCACGCTGTCCGGTCCCGCCGGGATCATCGGCAAGCACATGAAGGACTCGGTCGAGCTGGCGCTCGAGCAGCTGCACGGCAAGGTCGGCGGCCTCGAGACCGAGGTCATCTTCGGCGACGACCAGTTCAAGCCCGACGTCGGCCTGCAGGTCGCCGACAAGATGGTCAAGGACGACAAGGTGCAGTTCGTCTCCGGCATCATCTGGTCCAACGTGATGCTGGCGGTGGCGCCGAGCGTCACCGAGCAGGGCGTGTTCATGATCGGCGCCAACGCCGGGCCGCACGAGCTCGCCGGCAGCCAGTGCAACCGCATGTTCTTCACCACCTCGTGGCAGAACGACGAGACCCCCGAGGCGATGGGCGAGTACCTGCAGAAGAAGGGCGTGAACGACGTGTACCTGATGGCGCCCAACTACGCCGCCGGCAAGGACATGCTGGCGGGCTTCAAGCGCTACTTCAAGGGTCGCATCGCCGGCGAGGTCTACACCAAGCTCGGCCAGCAGGACTACCAGGTCGAGATCAGCGAGCTGCGCGCCAAGCACCCGAAGGCGGTGTTCGTCTTCTATCCGGGCGCGATGGGCATCAACTTCATCCGGCAGTACGACCAGGCGGGCCTGCACGGCAAGATTCCGCTGTATTCGGCGTTCACCGTGGACCAGACGACGCTGCCCGCGCTCGGCAAGAACGCGCTCGGGCTGTGGTCGGCGGGCTACTGGAGCTCCGAGCTGAACAATCCCGCCAACCGCGAGTACGTCACGGCGTTCCGCAAGAAGTTCGGCTACACGCCGTCGTACTACGGCGCGCAGAGCTACGACGCCATCATGCTGATCGACTCCGCGGTGCGCGCGGTGAAGGGCAACCTCGCCGACAAGGAAGGCTTGATCAAGGCGATGGAGAAGGCGAACTACGCCTCGACGCGCGGTCACTACACTTACAACGTCAACCACTTCCCGATCGAGAATTTCTACCTGCAGCGCGCCGAGAAGGGTCCGCACGGTCTGGTGATGCGCATCGAGCAGACGATCTTCAAGAACCACAAGGACGCGTACTACCAAGAGTGCAAGATGAAGTGAAGATGGTTCGCTCGCATCCGCACGGAGGGCGCGGCGCAGCCGCGCCCTCTTTTTTTGCCGGCGCGGCGAGATGAACCTGCAGCTCGTGCTCGAGCAGGTTCTGAACGGCGCCCAGCTCGGGGTGACCCTGTTCCTGATGGCCGCCGGGCTGACGCTGATCTTCGGCATCATGAATCTGGTGAACCTCGCCCACGGCTCGTTCTACATGGTGGGCGCCTACCTCGCCGTCACGTTCTACGGCTGGACCGGCTCGCTCGTGCTCGGCACCCTGCTCGCGCTGCCCGCGACTCTCGCCGTGGGGGTGGTGATCGAGGTGATCGCGCTGCGCACGCTCTACGAGCGCGACCACCTCGACCAGGTGCTCGCGACCTTCGGCCTGATCCTGTTCTTCAACGAGCTGATCGCGATCGTCTGGGGCCGCGTCGGGCTGTTCACCAACCTGCCGGACTGGCTGTCGGGCTCGGTCGACTTCGGCGCGGCCTTCAGCTACCCGCTGTACCGCCTGGTCATCATCGCGGTCGGAATCGTGGTGGCCGGCGCGCTGTGGTACATGGTGACGCGCACCCGCCTCGGGATGCTGGTGCGCGCCGGCGCTTCCAACCGCACCATGGTGGCGGCGCTCGGGGTCAACATCCGGCAGCTCTACACGCTCGTCTTCGGCCTCGGTGCGGGGCTCGCCGGGCTGGCGGGCGCGATGGCGGCGCCCATCTACGCGGTGCAGCCGGGCATGGGCGATGCGGTCCTGATCCAGGCCTTCGTGGTCGTCGCGATCGGCGGCATCGGCTCGATCCGCGGCGCCTTCGCCGGCGCGCTGATCGTCGGCATGGTCGATACGCTCGGGCGCGCGTTCCTCAAGCCGGCCCTCGCGACGCTCATTTCCGCCCCGGCCGCGCAGAGCGCCGGTCCGGCGCTCGCCTCGATGCTCATCTACCTCCTGATGGCGGTGGTGCTGGCGCTGCGCCCCGAGGGGTTGTTCCCGGCGCGCGGGCACTGAGATGCGGCTCGGCCGGCGCCGGATCGTGCTGCTCGGGCTGGTGCTGCTGCTCGCGGCCGTGCCCCCGGCCGCGACCCTGCTCGGCCAGCCCTTCTACGTCGATCTCGTGCGGCGCGTGATGATTTTCGCGATCGCGGCGGTGAGCCTGGACCTGATCCTCGGCTACGGCGGGATGGTGTCGTTCGGGCACGCGGCGTACCTCGGCGTCGGCGCGTACGCGGTGACCATCCTGGCGGTGTACGGCGTGCACGACGGGCTGCTCCAGTGGGCGGTGGCGATCGGCGCCTCGATGCTGCTTGCGCTCGCGATCGGCGCGATCTCGGTGCGCACCAGCGGCATCTACTTCATCATGATCACGCTCGCGTTCACGCAGATGCTGTACTACCTCGGCATCTCCCTGGACGTGTACGGCGGCGACAACGGCATGCGCCTGCCGATGCGCAGCCAGTTCGGCGGCCTCATCGACCTCGGCAACGGCACGCAGTTCTACTATCTGGTGCTCGGGCTGCTACTGCTCGTCGTGCTGCTCGTGCGCCGCCTGGTGGATTCGCGCTTCGGCATGGTCATCCGCGCGGCGAAGTCGAACGAAGCGCGCACGCGCGCCATCGGCTTCTCGCCCTACCCCTACCGGCTCGCCGCGTTCGTGATCTCGGGCGGCCTGTGCGGCCTGGCCGGCGCGCTGCTCGTCAACCATACGGCCTACCTGACGCCCGACTTCATGAACTGGACGCGCTCCGGCGACATCCTGTTCATGGTGATCCTGGGCGGCATCGGCAGCACGGTCGGGCCGGTGCTCGGGGCGCTCGTCCTGCTGCTGCTCGAGAACGCGCTCGCGAACTGGACCGAGCACTGGCAGATCATTCTCGGGCCGTTCCTGGTGCTGGTGGTGCTGTTCGCGCGCCGCGGCCTGGCCGGCCTGCTGTGGCCGGGGGAGCACGATGCCTGAGCCGCTGCTCGAGGTGACAGGGCTGAGCAAATCGTTCGGCGCGCTGCACGCCACCGATCAAGTGCAGCTGCATGTGCTCGAGGGCGAGACGCACGCGATCATCGGGCCGAACGGCGCCGGCAAGACCACGCTCATCGGCCAGCTCGCGGGCGACCTGCGCCCGGACGCGGGACGCATCCGCTTCGCCGGCGAGGACATCACTGCCCTCGACGCCCCGGCGCGCTCGCGCAGGGGATTCGCGCGCTCGTTCCAGATCACCAGCGTGTACCGCGACTTCAGCGCCCTCGACAACGTCGCGCTCGCGGTCCAGGCGCACGCCGGACACAGCTTCCGCTTCTGGCGTCCGGCGCGCGGCGACGAGGCGCTGCGCGCTCCGGCGCGCGCGGTGCTGCAGCAGGTCGGGCTCGGTTCGCGCGCCGACGTGCCGGCCGCGAACCTGGCGCACGGCGAGCAGCGCCAGCTCGAGATTGCGATGGCGCTCGCCACGCGACCGCGCCTGCTGCTGCTCGACGAACCGGTCGCCGGCATGGGCGCCGAGGAGTCTCAGCGCATGGTGCGCTTCCTCGCCGCGCTGAAGGGCCGCGAGACCATCATCCTGGTCGAGCACGACATGGACGCGGTGTTCACGCTCGCCGACCGCATTTCGGTGCTCGTGTACGGCCGCATCATCGCCACCGGAACGCCCGCCGAAATCCGCACCAATCCCGAAGTGCGGGCGGCTTACCTGGGTGAGGAGTGACGCCGGCATGCTGAGCGTCGACGCGCTGGAGACCTGCTACGGCCTGAGCCAGGTGCTGTTCGGCGTTTCGTTCGGGGTCGGCGAGGGCGAAGTCGCCACGCTGCTCGGCCGCAACGGAATGGGCAAGACCACCACGGTGCGCTCGATCATGGGGATCGTGCCGCCCAGGGCCGGCTCGATCACGCTGCTCGGCCGCGAACTGCGCGGCGCGCCTGTGTATCGCGTGGCGCAGGCGGGCGTCGGGCTGGTGCCCGAGGGACGGCAGATCTTCCCCAACCTGACAGTGCGCGAAAACCTGGTCGCGACCGCAGCGAACCGCGGCGCCAAGCCGGATCCCTGGACGCTCGAGAGGACCTACGCGCTCTTCCCGCGCCTCGCCGAGCGGCGCGCGCACTTCGGCAACCAGCTCTCCGGCGGCGAGCAGCAGATGCTCGCCGTCGCGCGCGCCCTGATGACCAACCCGCGCTTGCTGATTCTTGACGAGGCGACCGAGGGGCTGGCCCCGCTGGTGCGTCAGGAAATCTACCGCTCCATCGTCGAGCTCAAGGCGGCCGGGCTGTCGATCCTGATCATCGACAAGGACCTCAAATCCCTGCTGCGCGTGGCCGACCGGCACTACGTGCTCGAGAAGGGCCGCGTGGTGTGGAGCGGCACCTCGGCCGAGCTCGGGGCGGACCAAGCGCTGCAGCACAGGTATCTCGGGGTGTGAGTCCCGGTTCGATCCGACAGCGTGTCAAATCTGATCCAGATCAAACCCGGCGCGGCCCCGCGATGACACCCTGTCGCCCGAGGAGGAGCAATCGATGCTGACAGGATGCGTGCCGTGGCCCGAGGATGACGCCCGGAAGTACCGCGAGGCAGGCTACTGGGAGGACCTCTCGATCCCCGCGATGCTCGCTGCGGCGATCGCGCGCTGGGGCTCGCGCGAAGCCCTGGTGTGCGGCGCGCAGCGCATCTCCTACCGCGAGCTGGGCGAGCGCATCGAGCGGCTCGCGCTGCGCTTCGCTGGCGCCGGCCTGGCGCCGCTCGACCGGGTGGTGCTCCAGCTGCACAACGTTCCGGAGTTCGTCTACACGTACTTCGCGCTGCTGCGCGTCGGCGCGATCCCGGTCATGGCGCTGCGCGCCCACCGGCACAGCGAGATCCGTCATTTCCTGACTTCCTCGGGCGCGGTCGGCTACGTCGTCCCCGGCGTCCTGCGCGATTTCGACTACCGCAGGATGGCCGAGGACATGCGCTCCGAGCACCCGGCGCTCAAGCACGTGTTCGTGGCGGGAGAGCCGCTCGCCGGCCAGACTTCGCTTTGCGCGCAGCTCGAGGCGCCCCCGCCCCCGGGGGCGGCCGAGATCTTGCGCGGCTTGCGCCCCGACCCGAACGAAGTCGCGCTGATGCTGCTCTCCGGCGGGACGACGTCGCTCTCGAAGCTCATCCCGCGCACCCACAACGACTACGTCTGCAACGCCAGGCTGTGCGCGCGCGCCGGCGGATTCGGCGAGCAGACCGTGCTGATGCTGATCCTGCCGCTGGGACACAACTACAACCTGGCCTCGCCGGGCCTCATGGGCGCGTTCGCGAACGGGGGCAAGGTGGTGCTCGCACCCTCGTCCGACCCGGAGACGGTGTTCCCCCTGGTCGAGCGCGAGCGCGTCAGCGTCATCGCCGCCGCGGTGCCGCTGATCGCGAACTGGCTCGGCTCGCCGGTTCCGCAACGCCACGACCTGTCCTCGCTCAAGGTGGTCCAGAACGGCGGCGCGCGCCTCGCCCCCGAGCTGCGAGCGCGGCTGCGCGAGCGGCTGCACTGCATGCCGCAGGAGATCTACGGCACCGCCGAAGGGCTCATCAACATGGTGCCGCTCGACGGCGCGGACGAGGCGATCCTGCACAGCTCGGGCACGCCGGTGTGCACGCACGACGAGATCCGCGTCGTAGACGACGAAGGCAACGACGTGCCCGACGGCGGTACCGGGGAGCTGATCGTGCGTGGACCGTACACCATCCGCGGCTACTACAACGCCCCGGCCAAGAACCGCGAGGCGTTCACCGCCGAGGGCTTCTATCGCATGGGCGACATCGTGCGCAAGCACGGCCGCACGGTGTACACCGAAGGCCGGCGCAAGGACATCATCAACCGCGGCGGCGAGAAGATCAGCTGCGACGAGATCGAGAACTACATCCTCGCGCATCCCGCGGTCAGGTCCACGACGCTAGTGGCGATGCCGGACAGGATTTTCGGCGAAAGGGCCTGCGCGTTCGTCGTCCTCAAGCCCGGTGAATCGCTGGCCTTGCCGGAGCTGGTCGCCTTCCTGCGTGCGCGGCAGATCGCGAGCTTCAAGCTCCCCGAGCGGCTGGAGGTGGTGACCGAATTGCCGCTCAGCCCGGTCGGCAAGGTCCTCAAGCGCGAATTGCGCGAACGCATCGCCGCCAAGCTCTCCGAAGAGCAGGCGAGCGCAGCCGGCGAGCACGCGCCTAACCGTGGAGCCGCCCGATGAGCATGCAAGCCCAGGGAACGCAGTACGCGGCGCTTTTCCGGCCGGGTCGCATCGGCCGGTTCGAGACCCGCAACCTGATCAAGTACGGGGCCTGTTGCGTGTCGAACTACAACGAGCGCGACGGCACCATCACGCCGCGCGAGCTGGCGCGCACGCGCGTGATCGCCGCCACCGGCTGCGGCCTGATCACCAACCAGGGCGCCTACCCCGACCCGCGCGGCGAGGGCAAGGCGTACTTCCGCCAGGTGGCGATCTTCGACGATCGGTTCCTGCCGCAGTTCGAGGCGATCGCGCGCGCGATCCACGACGGCGGCGCGGTGGCGATCCAGCAGATCCTGCACGCGGGGCGCTACGGCGGGATCGACCTGGGCTACTGCGTCCAGCCCTCGGTGGTCCCGCAGACGCTGCCGCACTTCCGGCCGCCGCGGGAGATGACCAGGGACGACATCAGCCAGTGCATCCGCGAGCACGCCGAGGCTGCCGCGCGCGCGATCCGCGCGGGCTTCGACGGCACCGAGGTGACCAGCTTCATGGGCTACCTGCTCGCCAACTTCAACTCCAAGTTCACCAACCAGCGCGGCGACGAATACGGCGGCTCGATTCGCAACCGCGGGCGCTTCATGCGCGAGCTGATCGACGCCATCAAGCAGGCGACCCCGGGCAACCCGCTGGTGATCCGCCTGAACGGCAACGAGCTGATGGACCAGTGGGGCGGCAACAGCGAGGACGAGTGCTTCGAGCTGATGGCGCAGGCGGTCGAATGCGGCATCGACATGATCAGCGTCACGGTCGGCTGGCAGGAGGCCCCGGCGTCCTCGATCGGGCGCGACGTCGCGCCGGGGCACTGGAACTACCTCGCGGCGCGCGCCAAGCGCCTGTTCCCGAACACGCTGATCGCCTTCGGCAACCGGCTGCCTGATCCGGGCATGGCCAACGACTGCCTCGTCAACGGCGAGTTCGATTTCTGGGAAGTGTGCCGGCCGCTGCTCGCCGATCCCGACATGGTGCACAAGATCAGGGAGCACCGTGGCGACGAGATCCGGCGCTGCATCGGCTCGCTCAACTGCCTGTCGCGGCTGTTCCGCGACCTGCCGTATACCTGCACCATGAACCCGGCGCTCGGCCACGAGGTCGAGCCCGAGTACGCGGTCACGCCCGCGGCGGTGAAGAAGAAGGTGATGGTGATCGGCGCGGGGCCGGCGGGCATGGAGTGCGCGATCACGGCAGCGAAGCGTGGCCATGCGGTCACGGTGTTCGAGCGCGGCGCGCGCATCGGCGGCAGCCTGCTCGGCTACGCCGGGCACGACCTCGCCCGGCCCGAGGACCTGCTGAGCGTGATCGGGCACTACGAGGTCATGGCGCGCAAGCTCGGCATCGAGCTGCGCTTCAACACCGAGGCGAACCCGAAGTTCATGCGCTCCATGTTGCACCGGTACGACGTCTGCGTGGTGGCCGCCGGCGCGCGCATCGACCTGCAGGCCTACGCCGCGCTGCCGGGGCACGAGCGGCTGCTCGACGCGCTCGAGGTGGCGAGCGGACGCGTGGTGCCGGGCAAACGGGTGGTCGTAATCGGCGGCGGCAAGATCGGGTTGGCGCTCGCGGAGTCGCTGCGCCATGGCGGAGCCGAGGTCACGATCGTCGAGCAGGCAAAGCGCATTGCCGGCGACGTCATGCCGTCGTTCAAGTGGCGCCACACTGCGTGGGTCGAGGAGCTCGAGATCCGCACCCTGCTGCAATCGCGCGTGCTGCGCGTGGATGCCGACGGGGTGACGGTGGCCGACGCCAACGGCGTCGAGACTCGCGTGCCGGCGGACAGCGTGATCGCGGCCTCGCCGCGCAAGTCGAACCAGGAGCTGTTCGCCGAGTTCGAGTGGATGATCGACGAGCTGCACGGCTGCGGCGACGCGCTGATCCCGCGCGGACTGGACGCGGCGATCCATGAAGGCTACCGGCTCGGCGTGAGGCTTTGAGGGCCGTGGACATTGCGACCGACGCGCTGCTCGACCTGCCGGCCTGGCAGGCGATCCTCGATCGCGAAGCGGCCGTGTTCACCGAGCTCGCGCCCGGCGCCAGCGTCGCTTTCGTTCCGCGCCACGCGGCGGGGCCGGACGGGGTGCTGCGCCCAAGCGCGATGCCGAGCGTGGCGCCGCTCGAAGTGCTCGCGTGGGAGCGTGGCGCCGACGCGATGACGGCTTATGCGCGCAGCTACCGTGGTCTCGCGGCCGCCGCCTGCGATGTGCTGTTCTTTTTCGAGCGCGACGCGCTCGAGGCGGTCCTCGCGCGGGCCGACGACGGGCCGTTCGGCGAGATGAAGCGGCGCATCCGGGCGGGCCGGATCCTGCTCATGGTGCTGCGCACGCGCGAGGAGCTGCGCGCGCGCGGCTACGAGGATTTCCTGGAATCGCTCGGCCTGCCGTTCATGGGCGCGTGTCGTTGACGGTCGAGCATGATCTTCCGTAATCCCGCGGGAGCCCCCGAGCTCGCGTGCGACGAGTGCGGTTGCCGCTGGTTCGATCGCATGACGAACGCCTGCTACGAGTGCGGGACGCCGGTGACGCCCGAGGCGCGCGCCGAGTTTACCCGCGCCCTGGCATCCTTTCGGGCTGCACTCGAGGCGCACGGCGCGCCGCCCGGGGACACCGGCCCGGGCTCAGACCTACCCTGAGCCGGGCGCGCCCTCGGCCCGGGCCAAGAACTGCGGCCCCTAGAACAGCTCGAAGTACTCGCGCTGCTCCCAGTCGCTCACCTCGAGGTTGAAGCGCGCGATCTCGGCTTCCTTGATGCGGCAGTAGTAATCGACGAATCCCTCTCCGAGACCCTCGCGCAGCACCGCGTCCGCGCGCAGGCAGGCGAGCGCCTCGGCCAGGGTGTGCGGCAGCGTCTCGGCGCGCGCTTCGTATGGCGCGTCGGCCGACGGCCCCGGCTCCAGCTTGCGCGCCACGCCGTCGAGTCCGCAGTAGACCTGCGACGCGAAGTACAGGTACGGGTTGGCCGCCGGCTCGCCCGCACGGTTCTCGATGCGCGTGCCCGGGTCGCCCGCGCCGCCGAGCACGCGCAGCATCGCGCCGCGGTTGTCGCGCCCCCAGACCACGCGGTCGGGGGCGAGCGACATCGGTCGGTAGCGCTTGTAGCCGTTCAGCGTCGGGGTCGAGAGCGCCGCGGCGCCGCGCGCGTGCGCGAGCAGCCCCGCGAGCCAGCGCTTGCCGAGCGCCGAGAGCTGGCCGTCCGCGGCCTGCGGGATGAAGGCGTTGCTGCCGTCCGCCCGGGCGCGCAGCGACTGGTGCAGGTGCCAGCCGCTCGACATGACGTTGGGCAGCTTCGGCCGGCACATGAAGGTGGCGTGGTAGCCGTGGCGGCGCAGCAGCTGCTTGGCCGCGCTGCGAAACAGCACCATCGCGTCGGCCGAGCCGATGCCGGGGAGCGCGTCCAGGGTGACCTCGACCTGGCTCGGTCCGTATTCGACCTCGAACGAGCGCAGCGGCAGGCCGAGCGGCGCGAGGCCGCGGCGCAGGATCTCCATCACCGGGTCGACCAGGTCGTAGCGCAGCTCGGTGAGGTACTGGTAGCCGTGCGTGAGCAGCGCGACTTCCGGCGGCTCGCCGGGCTGTCCCGCGTGCTCGGGGCGCGTCTTCGCGTCGAGCAGGCGAAAGACGTGGAACTCGATCTCCAGGCCGGCCAGGTAGTCGTAGCCCGCCTCGGCGAGGCGCGCGAGCGCGGCGCGGCACAGGCGCCGCGTGTCGAACGGCACCGGCCGGCCGTTGCCGAACCAGGTCTCGCACAGCACCCAGCCGGTGCTCGCGGCCCACGGCAGGACGCGGAAGGTTCGCGGGTCGGCGATCATGAGCGCGTCCGCGCCGCCTTCCATCTCCGGCAGGCCGAAGCCGCCGCCGTGCGTGAACACCGGAAACACGGTCTTGTGCGAGGTGTCCTTCGCGAACAGCGTGGTCGTGACGGTGATGCCGTCCTCGAGCGCGGCGCTCACCTCGGAGGCCGCGATGGTCTTGCCGCGCAGGATGCCGTGCTGGTCGGCGAACGCGAAGCGCACCACCTCCAGGCCGCGCGCCTCGACCTCGTCGCGCATCGCGCGCGCCGCCGCGTGCTGCGCCTCGTCCCACACGCCGTGGCGCGCGACGAAGCTCATGCGGCGCGCTCGGCGGCCGCGGCCCGCCACCACGCGCAGGCCTGTCTGCGCCTGGCGTCGGCTTCCTTCCAGTAGTCCTGCCAGCCGTGCGCGGGAGCCATCCCGTCGATCGCCGCCGGCCCGGTGAGCGCGCGCGCCGCGGCCGCGTCGGGCGTCGCCGGCGCGCGCTCGCCGGCCTGGCACTTGCGGATGGCGTCGACGAGCAGCCGGCGGTAGAGCACGATGCCCTTGTCGGTGGAACCCAGATGCTCGCGCGTGCGATCCTGCACCGGCCCCTGCGACTCGCAGGCCCACTGGTCGTGGACGTTGATGTCGAAGCCCATGCCGGTGTAGGTGCTCGCGCGCTGCTCGGCGGCGTCGTAGCCCCAGCGGTTGGCACGGTTCACGACCGGGCGGTAGTCGGGCGCCGGGTAGGTCTTCAGCCGCTGCGCGCGCATCGTGTGCTTGTCCACCGGCGCGCCGAAGCTGGTGAAGATCGAGTACCAGTAGCACGAGGTGTCGTCGATCGGCACGTGCCATTGCGAGATCGTCATCTCGGCGCTCAGCGGAATGACGAAGGCCTGCGGGAACAGGACGTTGGTCACCCGCACGTGCGCCTGCGCCTCGCTCACGCGGCGCAGCGCGAGCAGGCGCATGCCGTAGTCGGTGCGCTCGACGCTGATCTCTGGGCGCGCGAACTCGCGCAACACGCGCGTCATCGGCAGGGACGAATCGGCGGAGGCGGCGCGGAACTGCCGCCCGTAGCCGGCCGCCGGGTCCTCGTCCTGGAAGAAGCGATGCAGCCAGGAGGCGTGCGCCGGGTCGATGCCGACTTCGAGCGCCTGCAGCCAGTTGCACTCCCACAGCCCCTTGAAGGCGAAGGTGTGCGTGGCCGGTGCGACGAAGCAGTCGAAGTCGGGGAACGCGGGCGGCGCGCCCGTCCCGAGGTAGGCGAACAGGATCCCGCTCTTCTCCACCACCGGGTAGGCGCGCTGGCGCACGTGCTCGCAGATGCGGCTGGCCGCGGGCTCGGCCGGCGTCTCCAGGCAGCGGCCCTCGGCGTCGAACAGCCAGCCGTGGAACAGGCAGCGCAGGCCTCCGTCTTCGAGCCGCCCGTAGGCCAGATCGGCGCCGCGGTGCGGGCAGGCGCGCTCGAGCAGCCCGTAGCGGCCGCGCTCGTCGCGGAACAGCACCAGCTCCTCGCCGAGCAGCCTGAGCGGCTTAAGCGGCCGCTCCCCGGCAAGCTCGTCGGCGAGCGCAACCGGCTGCCAGTAATTGCGCAGCAGCGTCCCGGCCGGCGTGCCCGGCCCGATGCGGGTCATGAGCTCGTTTTGATCGGCGCTGATCATGGGTTCGAAATCGGCTCAGCGCACTCTAACGAGAGTGTGCGCAAGCGGCAACAGATTGCCGGGGTTTAACCCTATCTCCGGCTTCTGCGCATTTGGCGGCGCGCCGCCAAATGCGCAGAAGCCGGAGACCCAATAAACATCAAGCCTGCGCTCGGTGGTAAATCGCGCCCTGCCCCTCACACTCTCTCCCGCTCCACCCGCGCCATGAACTTCGGCGCCATCTCGCGCAGCCGCGCGTCGGTCACGCGCCCGCTGCGCGTCATGTAGTCGTAGGCGAGCCGCCAGGGCGGCTGCCCCATCCTGGCCGGGAACTCTTCGTACCAGAACGAGCTCGCGTTCGCCGCGGCGAGCAGCTTCTCGACCACCGGCCGGCGCTCGCGCTCGAAGGCCGCCAGCGCCGCGGGCACGTCGGCGCCGGCCTCGCCGAACGCGCGATCGAGCGCGATCGCGTCCTCGAAGGCCAGGCGCGTGCCCGAGCCGATCGAGAAGTGCACCGTGCGCAGCGCATCGCCGATCAGCACGGCGTTGTCCGCCGACCAGCGCCGGTTGGCGAGCAGCGGGAATTGGCGCCAGATCGACTTGTTCGACACCAGGGGATGTCCGCCCAGATCGGGCGCGAACACGCGCTCGCAGTAGGCGCGCGACTCGGCGTCCGGCATGCGGTCCAGGCCGGCGCGCCGCCAGGTGCCGGCGTCGCACTCGACGATGAAGGTGCTCATCTGCGGAGCGTAGCGGTAGTGGTGCGCCACGAAGGCGCCGTCTGCGTTCTCGCGGAAGGTGAGCGTCAGGCACTCGAAGCGCTGCGCGGTGCCGTACCAGGCGAACTTGTTGGTGAGCCAGCGCAGGTGCGGCGCGAACTCGCGCTCGTAGCTGCGCCGCACCAGCGAGCTCAGACCGTCGGCACCCACGATCAGGTCGGCCGGGCCGAGCTCCTCGAGCGCGCCCACCGGGCGGCCGTAAGTCACCTCCACTCCGGCTTCGCGACACAGCGCCTGCAGGAACTGATTGAGCGCGAGGCGGGCGATCGCGGAAAAGCCGTTGCCGTCGATGTCCACGTGCTCGTCGCGGTGCACGATGCGCTGTATCGGCCAGCTCTCCATGCGCTCGGCGAGCTTCCGGTGCAGGTCCGGCGCATCGCGCTCGAGGAACGCGAGCGCGCCCTGCGAAAAGACCACGCCGAAGCCGAACGTGGCATCGGCCGGATTCTGCTCGAATACCTCGACGCGCCAGGCGGCAAAGCGCCGCTTGACCAGCAGCGAGAACAGCAGCCCGGCCGGGCCGGCGCCCAGCACCGCGATCCTCATCGCCCTCGCACGGCACAGACGTGATTCAATGCGCGCATAGCGTTAGTGTAACCAAGCTGCGCGGACGCCCGCGTCCCGCATGGCGAACCCGCCCGAGCGCCGACCTTCAATGCCCCCGATTCCGTCCTTCACCCGCGGCCCGGTAAGCGTCCATTTCGGCGACAAGTCCGGCAAATACCCCGACGGCAACCAGGTCCTGGTGCGCGGCGGCGACACGCTGGTCGCCTTCGACACGCCGCTGGTGGCCAACCGTCTCGGCACCGAGCTGACCGCTGCGGACCTGGTGATCCTCGGCCACGTGCACGAGGATCACATTGCCGGACTGCATCGGTTGCCGAGCGCGCGCGTGCTCGCGCCGCAGGCGGACCTCGCGGCGCTGCGCAGCTGGGAAGGCCTCGCGCGCCACTACGGCTACGCGCCGCGCGCGCTCGAGGGCATGAAGGCCAAGATCGAGCGCGATTTCCACTACGTCGCCCGCCCCGACGCCGAGGGCTATGCCGACGGCGCGCTCTGGGATCTCGGCGGCGGAGTGCGCGTGCGCGCGCTGCACATGCCGGGCCACACCTCCGGGCACAGCGTGCTGCTGGTCGAGCCGGAGGGCATCGCCTTCATCGGCGACATCGACCTGTCTTCCTTCGGACCCTATTACGGCGACGCGACCTCGAGCCTCGTCGAGTTCCGGCGGACGCTCGAGCGCGTGAAAGACGTCCCGGCCCGCGTATGGATCACCTCGCACCACAAGGGCGTGATCACCGAGCGCGCGACCTTCCTCGCGCTGCTCGCGGCCTTCGCCGCGAAGCTCGGGGCGCGCGAGCAGGCCATCGCGGACCATCTTGCCGGCGCGGGCCCGAGTACCCTCGAGGCGCTCGTGGCGCATCGCTTCGTCTACCCGCGCGGCTACCGGGACGTGTTCATCGAGGATGTCGAGCGGCGCACTATCGCGCAGCACCTGGCGTCGCTCGCCGGCTGCGGGCGCGTGAGCGAGGAAGGCGGCCGCTACCGGCTCGCGGCTTGAGCCGCGCCCCTCCTGGAAGCGGGAATTGCGCAAGCCGCGGCTTGAGGGCAAGATCATGCCCCTTTTCCGTAGCGAATCGAGGAACCGCAGACCATGCTCTCCGACGCCGACCGCAGCAAAGCCGCGCAGCTCCTGCTCAACGCCGAGAAGGAGCGCAAGCCCGTGGTGCAGCTCTCCAAGACCTGGCCCGGGATCACGGTCGAGGACTCCTACGCGATCGCGGCCGAGGTGAACAGGGCCAAGGTCGCCGCCGGCGCGAAGGTGCGCGGCCACAAGGTCGGGCTGACCTCCAAGGCGATGCAGCAGTCCTCGCAGATCGACGAGCCCGATTACGGCGTGCTGCTCGACGACATGTTCATCGAGGACGGCGCCAAGGTGCCGTTCGAGCGCTTCATCGTGCCGCGCGTCGAGATCGAGCTCGCGTTCGTGCTCGGCAAGCCGCTCAAGGGCCCGGGCGTCGGCCTGCTCGAAGTGCTGCGCGCCACCGAGTTCGTGGTGCCCTCGATCGAGATCATCG
>Ga0307372_10008220_pt1 | contig 14711 bp, 18 predicted proteins | sample OX1MG_FD_202533 | JGI IMG/M metagenome (GOLD analysis project Ga0307372, IMG submission 202533) | Soil microbial communities from Risofladan, Vaasa, Finland - OX-1 | ecosystem: Environmental > Terrestrial > Soil > Coastal area > Acid sulfate soil | place: Finland: Risofladan, Vaasa | collected... | reverse complement strand
GTGCTGGCGGTCGCCGGCTCGCTGCTGGCGGATGCTCTCCTCGTGAAGGTCGGGGTAGCGATATTCCAGTCGACAAATGGATATCCACATTTTCTTTTCGGTGAGTACGCGAAGCTCACCGTCATCGGCGTCGTGGTTGGGTGCGCCGGCTGGCCGATCGTCACAAGAATCAGTTCCGCGCCACGCTGGCTCTTCAGCCGCCTCGCGGTGCTCATCTCGCTTGTCCTGTTGCTCCCCGATGTCTGGTTGCTGCTGAGGCATCAGCCGCCGCTTGCAGTGCTCGTGTTGATGAGCATGCACGTCGCTGTCGCCCTCATCACCTACCACGTTGTCGTCCGGGTCGCTCCGGCTCGGGACCCCCGCAGGCCCCACCGGGCCGCGTTTGCGCGTCTCGACGAGGAAATGTAGCCCACGTCCGTCAGGCGCGCGCGCCTCGGGTAGAGTCGAACGCGATGCACGCCGCCGCGATCGGATTCGGGCTCGGTTTCTTCGTGGCCCTGCAACTCGGCCCGATGTCGCTCTTTCTCATTCGCTCGACGCTGCGCAGCGGATGGAGGGTGGGCCTCGCGATCGGCGCGGGCATCGCCTGCATCGACGGGCTGTACGCCGCCGCAGGCGCGGGTGGCGCCACGCCCCTCCTCAACATCCAGCCAGTGCGTCTGACGCTCGGACTCATCGGCGCCGCGGTCCTGATCTGGCTCGGCGCGTGCACGCTGTACAGTGCCGTCCGCGTGCGCGTCGGCGGTGAGACGCCGTTCGAGACGTCTACACCGAGGCGAGCATTTCTCACTGCGCTTGGTGGCACCGCGTCGAACCCCTCCACCATCGTTTCCTGGGGAGCCATGTTCGCCGCCGCCAGCACCGCCGGACTCGTGCACACCACGAGTGCCGCGGTCGTGCTCGTCGCCGGCGTCGCGATCGGCAGTCTGACGTGGGTGACGATGCTGGCCACCGGCGTCGCGCTCGCGCGACGCTCGATGAGCGTGCGCGCGGTCCGCGTCACTGACGGAGTCGCGGGTGCCGCGCTCGTCGGGTTCGGCGGCGTGCTCGCGTACACCACGATCCACGAGCACTGACGGCTGCAGCCACACGGCGCTACGCGCCGGAGCCGGTCCACTCCTCACGGTGCTGCGGCTGCGCCGCGAAGGCATCGCGAACACGCTTGCGGAGATCGGCGTCGAGGATCACGTCGGCGCCGACGCGCGCAAGCACCTCTGCGGCCTGCAGCATCGCCTGCTCTGCACGCGGGGTGATCGCGGCCTCACGAAATGCGTGCGTGTGCGGTCCGATGCCCTCGTCGGCGATCGCGAACTCCGGATGCAGGGTGGGAGCCGCGTAGGAAACGTCGCCCACGTCGGTGGACCCCGTTCGGGCCCACGGCACCACGACATCCTCCCTGAGGCCCACATCGGCCAGGTGCACGCTGGTTCGTTCGGCCAGGACGGCGTTGGAGCGTAGATCGAGGTACGTCTCCTTCTCGTCGAGCTGCAGCTCACACCCCGTTGCGCTGGCAGCCGCTTCGAAGATCGCGCGAAAGCGAACGTTCATGCCGCGCAAGTACTCACCGTCGCGAGCCCGTGTCAGGAATTCGCCGCGGGTCAGCTCCGGAATGATGTTCGGCGCTGTACCGCCCTCGATGATGAAACCGTGCACACGTGCGTCGTCGCGCAGTTGCTGGCGCCACAGCGCGATGCCGTTGTACGCGTGCACGAATGCGTCCAGCGCGTTGATGCCGTGGTCGGGATTGCCGGCTGCGTGCGCGGCCTTGCCGCGAAAGGTCCACTCCCAGTGCGTGCATGCCAGGGCGTACTGCATCGCGGCGGTGCGATCCGATGGATGGAAGATGAGGACCGCATCGCAGTCGTCGAACAGGCCGTCTGCGCAGAGCGGGATCTTGCCGCCGCCACCCTCCTCCGCCGGAGTTCCGACGATGGTCACACGCGCTTCAACGCCGCGGCCCTCCAGCGACTTCGCAAGGGCGATGCCCGCTCCGGCCGACGAGGTGGCGATGAGATTGTGCCCGCAGGCGTGGCCCAGGCCCCGCAGTGCGTCGTACTCACAGAGGAACGCCACGTGCGGTCCCGTGCGCCCCCGTCTGGCGACGAAAGCTGTCGGCATGCCCGAGACGCCACGCTCCACCTGAAACCCATGCTGCTCGATCACGCCGCTGAGCAGACGCGACGACTCGACTTCCTCGAAGCCGATCTCGGCCAGCGCGTGGATGGCCCGCGACGTCGTGAGGAGGTCATCGGAGCAGCCGCCGGCAGCGTCGTGGATCGCGGGGTAGGTATCGACGGATGCAGTCGTGGTCATGCGCCGCTCCTCGTGTGGTCGCTTCAGGCTCCCATGATCGCGCCAACGGCACGGGTCAGGCGCACGCGATGGCCGCTCACGGCCTCGCGACCGGGCTATCCTGCCGGGCGTGGATCCCGAGCTGTACGCGACCGCCGAGGCATCGTTTGCCGACTGGGAAGTCGTGAAGGATGTCGTCGACGAGTTCATCGACCTCGCCCTCAACTATCGGCAGAGTGGCCATCCCGGCGGGTCGCGCTCGAAGGTGCATCTCCTGCTGGCGACGATGCTCTCCGGCGCGATGCGCTGGGACATCCGCCGGCCGTGGCTCCCGTTCGCCGACCGATTTGTCCTCTCGGCCGGACACACCGCGCCCGTCGTCTACGCGGCGCTCGCCGCACTGAATGAGGTGCTTCGGGTTCGCGCCGCCCGTGACACCGATCCCGCATTCAACTTTCCTGACAACGGCAGATGGGCCCTGACATTCGAGGACCTGCTCATGCTCCGCCGCCGCGGAGGTCTCGCCGGCCACCCGGAGATGGCCGGGAAGACGCTCTTCTTCAAGTTCAACACCGGGCCGTCGGGGCACGGCATGCCGCCGTCCGCGGGCGAAGCGCTCGCTCTCAAGCTGGCCGGCGCCGGCGAGGTCCGCGTCTTCGTCGTCGAGGGTGAGGGCGGGCTCACCGCGGGCGCGAGTCACGAGACGCGCAACGCGGCGTGGGGACTCGGCCTCTCGAATCTCGTCTTTCTCGTTGACTGGAACGATTACGGCATCGATGATTTCCCCGCGTCGTCGGTCGTGCCGGGGACGCCTTCGACGTGGTTCGGCGCTTACGACTGGCGCGTCACCGGCACGATGGACGGCAGCGAGTGGGCGCCGGTGACGAGGGCCGTGCTCGAGGCAGCGCGCGGCGAGAATCGCGACCGCGTCCCATCCGTCGCGTGGTTCCGCACGCGAAAGGGCCGCGGCTACCTCAAGTACGACAGCAAGAGCCACGGCTCACCGCATGCAATGAACAGCGCCCCATTCTGGGAGTTGCGCCGGCAGTTCATGACAAAGTACGGCATGAACTACGTCGGGGTCGACGAGCCGGCGCCGGCGGACTCCGCCGCCGTGCGCGAGCAGGCCGCGGAGAACCTCCGCCGCGCGGCAGCGGTGCTCGCCGATCACCCCGCGGTCGTCGACGCGGTGTCCGATCGGCTGATCAGCCTTGCGGCACAGGTTCCCGATGAGATCGGCGGCGTGACCATCGGCGGTCGCGGTGCTGACGTGTTCAGCAACCCACGGCTCACCGACTTTCGCAACTACCCGCCGGAGCTGTTTCGCAAGCCGGGCGAGAAGCAACCGAACCGAGCCGCATTCGGCGCCTGGGCGTCGTGGGTGAACGCGACAGCCCAGCGCGACTACGGTCGCCCGTTGTTCATCGCGGCGTCCGCAGACCTCGCTGACTCCACGGCCCTTGCCGGCTTCGCGCGGGACTTCGGCGACCTCCCAGGCACCGGTTGGTATCAGCGCGACACGAACCCGCGCGGAGCCCTGCTCCCAACCGAGATCACGGAGTTCACGAACGCCGGGATGATCGTGGGGCTCGCGACCGTGAACCTGGCGCGCGATCCGTTCAACGACTTCAACGGTTTCTGGGGCGCCTGCTCGACGTACGGGTCGTTCAGCTACCTCAAGTACGGCGAGATGCGTCTCTTCAGCCAGCTCGCACAGGACTGCGAGCTCAAGGTGGGCAAGGTGCTCTGGGTGGCTGGCCATTCGGGTCCCGAGACCGCAGAGGATTCGCGCACGCATTTCGGCATCTACGAGCCGGGTGTCACCCAGCTCTTCCCCGAAGGCAAGGTGATCGACCTCCATCCGTGGGAGTTCAACGAGGTGCCCGTCGTGCTCGCGGCTGCGCTCGCAACCGACGTGCCGATCGTCGCGCTGCACCTGACGCGGCCCGCGATCGACCTCCCCGACCGTGAAGCCCTCGGCATGCCGAGCCACTTCGAGGCCGCTCGCGGCGCCTATGTCCTCCGCCAGTTCCGCAGCGGCAGCCCTCCGATGGGAACGGTGGTCGTCCAGGGCACGACATCGACGGCGAATCTCGTGAAGGCGCTCCCGGAGCTCGATGCTCGGCGTCTCAACGTGAAGATCGTTGCCGCGATCAGCCCGCAACTCTTCCGCATGCAGCGTGCCGCCTACCGCGACGACGTCATCGGGCCTGCTGACCGGCTCGACTCGATGGCGATCACGAACCGCACCTTCAAGCTGATGCGCGACTGGGTCGACGGCCCCCTCGGCGCCGAGTACTCGATGGCCGCCGACTGGGACAACCGCTGGCGTACCGGCGGTTCAGTCGACGAGGTCATGGACGAGGCGCATCTGACGACGCCGTACATCGTCGAAGGCATCGAGCGGTTCGTCCGCGACCGAGAGAGCCGGCTGCGACGCCTCCGCGAGTTGGTGTCGGCCGCCGACCGTCGCTAGATGTCGGCTCTGCGCAACGTGTGCGGACCGTATTTGATCGCGGTGGCCTTGCCGGCCGTGTTGACGGAGAAGCTCACCTCCTCGCCGTAGTGGCCGTAGTCGTCACCCTCGACGATGGTGAAGCGGCGCGCGCCGTCCGGACGGAGCCGCGCAGCTGTGGCGAGCGGCGCCGTCTCGGTCGGGTCGACGAGGTACAGCGCACGGTTGATGCGCGCCACGATGAACTCCCCGGAGTCGCCCCGATACTGGCCGGTGAAGCGGCCAACACTCGTGCGCGTGTGGCCGTGCGCGGTTTCCGCCGCACTCTCCCACCGCCTGCTCACCCACGACACCGTGTGGAAGAACACATCGAGCGAAATCGCTGCCGTGGGTGCGGCGATGTTGGTGAGCACAGCTGCCGCGATGCGCAGGTCGGGCGAGAAGCCGATCTTGGTCACGAACCCCGGGTATCCCCCGCTGTGTCCGCGGATGCCGATCCCATCGACGTGCCAGATCATCCAGCCGAGCCCATGGTTCGGTTCCTCGGTGCGCTGCCATTGCGTGCGCTGCATCTCGCGGCGCGACAGGTCGGAGACCAGCCCGCCGGCACCGGGGAAATGGGCCTGCTGATAGCGAAGCAGGTCCAGCACCGTCGAGACGAGGCCTCCGGCGGCTGCAAACGCGCGCGCCTCCGCGTGGCGCGTCGGGCGCAGCGGCTCGCCGTGACGGCGATAGTAGTAGCCGGTGGCGAGCGTCTTGCGCACGCGCGGCAGCAGTGACGGTGCGCTGCCGGCCAACCCGAGCGGCCGCAGGATATCGCGCTGCAGCAACGCCTCGAACGGGGCGGACGTGACGGCTTCGAGTGCCTCTCCGAGGAGTGCGTATGCGACGTTGGAGTAGCGGAACCCCGTCGACGGTTCCGCGAATGTCAACCGCTGGCGGACCTCCTGACGCAGCGTGTCACGGTCGGGGAAGTCCTCGTCACCCCAGTGGTTCGAGCCGTCGCGGATCACGCCGCCGCCATGAATGAGCAGGTGCCGGATATCGATGTCTTTCGCGTGCGGCAGCTTGCGCGTCCACTCGAGGTAGGTGGTGATCGGCTCGTCGAGCCGGAGGCGACCCGCCTCGACCTGCTGCATGACCAGCGTCGCGGTCATCGTCTTCGTGATGGATGCGCATCGATAGCTTGTCTCGGCCGCAGTGGCGCGGCGGTTCCCTGCAACGTCCGAGCAGCCGAGTGCATCCGCGAGGAGGACTCGGTTGTTGTGGCTGAACCCGAACGAGATGCCCGGAACTTCGTCGGCGATCGCGCGCGATCGGATCCAGCGCCTCGAGATCTCAGCGGCGTCGGCCAGCTGAGTCGTGGTGATGGTCATCTCGTTGAGCGTATCGGTTCGAAGGCCACAGCATCACACCGTGAGGTCGGCTCGCTCCACCGCGGCCGTCGCCTCGGGGTCACCGGTGAGCGTCACGTCAGCGGTGGCGCGCCTGCCGCTCAGATACAGCACGAGCTCGCTGGCGGTACCGGTCAGCGTTGCCGTCGGTCCCGAACCATAGGTGCGCCGCCGGCCGTCCGGCAGCGCGAGGGCAAGTCCGAACGGCTTGATGCGGCGGGCAATGCGCCGAGCCGTGTATCCGGTCATCCGCCAGGACAGCGCCTCCAGGTCATCCGCCTGCGGCCTGGGACCGCCGCCGTTTGCACGCCGTGCGTCCTCGTGATGGATGAAGTACTCGAGACCGTTGAGGACATTGCGAACGCGCGGGAGACGCCACGGTACGGCCGGTGCGCCTGCCCGCAGCCGGGCGATCACCGCCGGGTAGCCTTTGGCTTTCTCGGCGGCTCGCTGCGCATCGGACCAGCGATGGAAGTGCTCGCGGAGCACCAGGTGCGCAGCGAGGTCGGCGGTCGTCCATCCCTCGCACAGGGTGGGCGCGTCCGGACCGAGTTCGACAAAGAGGTCACAGAGAGCCCGGCGCTCGCGGACGTCGATCGGCTCGGTCATGAGTCCGCCTCGGGTATGGCTGCGACTCCGTGATGCGGATGGGCCTCCCGCGTCCGATTATCGGCGAGGCGGCCGCCGCCGTGCGTTGCAGGGGTGGTAGGAGGATGCGAGTTGACGCGCCTCGTTTCGCGCTCTGTCACTCGCGGGTAACGGCACTTCGCAAACCGTCGCACACTCACTCGGTCGCCCCGCTCGGTGCGTTCCCATTGACACCAGAGAGGCGTGCACCAGAGGTACGCACCAGATGGGGACCTGGGGGTAACGACCGTGGTGACTATGGATACTCGCGCCGGCGAGACCGGGCGACGATGGCATCAGGGTGTGCCCGGTGTCGGCAGCCTGCTTCGGCGCGGCAGGCAGGATGCACTCATCGCAACCGTGGCAACCGGCACCACCCAGTGCTCGATGCGTCGGTGCACGAGCATCACCGCGAAGCCGTGTGCCTATCGGGATCGGCGTGAGCGTTCGTGCCCGACCGCGTTCTGCGCAGCGCACAGCATTTCCGTCGGCGGGGTCACGTACTGCCGTCGCCACGCCGGCACGGTGCAGGCGATCGGCGAGCTCGCGAAGAACCCGAGCGGCCTCCCCGATCTCTCGGATCGCGGTCCCGCGCTCATCAACTGGATCGCACGCGACCTCGACAAGGACATCCGCACGCTGCTCGCCCGTACGGTCCGTCGCGGCGAGAGCGTCATCGTCGACGACGCCGTCCGCCTCAAACATGACCACCGGCGGCAGGCGCGGTGGGAACGGAGCTGGCGCATCGTTGAGCACACCGGTCCGGTGCTCGCTGTGACGGTGCACATGTCGGAGGACGATGAGTCCCGCGTCCACGTCCGCGTCGGTGCGGAGATGGTCGCCGACAGCGTGCCCCCGTGGATCGCGCGTCGCTCCCAGGGAGTCGAGGTTGAAGCCGCGATTGACATCTCGCAGCGCCAGCTCTTCTATCAGATGCTCGAGGAGAACATCTCCGCAGCCATCCTCCGATTCCGTGCGCGTGAGGACAGCGTGGCCGCGTAGGCCCGCTACATCCCCCCGGCAACGCGCAGGATCGCCCCCGTCACGTAGGTCGCCTCAGCGCCGAGGAGCCAGACGATCGCGGCCGCAATCTCGTGCGCGTCTCCAGGGCGTCCGATCGGGACGCGGCCCGCGAGCCGGTCGGCACGGCCGGCGTCACCGGCATCTGTGTGGATGTCGGTGCGCACGATCCCCGGCGCGACGGCATTCACCCGTATCCCGTGCGTCGCCAGCTCCTTCGACAGTCCGAGGGTCAGCGCGTCGACGCCTGCTTTGGCGGCCGCGTAGTGAACGTACTCGTGTGCGCTGCCGATGGTGGCCGCCGCCGATGAGATGTTGACGATCGCGCCTCCCGCACCACCGCGACCCGTGGACATCACCTGCGCCGCGCGTCGCGCGCACAGGATGACGCCCGTGAGGTTGACGTCGATGACCTCGCGGATGATGGCGACCGGGGTCTCCGCAAGGTCACCGAGATGCAGCGTCGCGCCGGCGTTGTTGACGAGACCCGTCACCGGCCCGAGTGCGTCGCACGCGATGGCGAAGAGACGCTCGACGTCCGTTTCCACCGCGACGTCGGCCTGGACGGCGACGGCGCGAGCGCCGGCGGTCTCGACCTCACGCACCACCCACTCCGCTGCCTCCTGATTGCGGCGGTAATTCACCACAACATCGTGGCCGCCGCGAGCAAGATGCACGGCGGTCGCCGCGCCGATGCCCCGACCGCCACCGGTGACAATCGTGATCGGCCGTCGGTCGGGGTCCACGCGCTGATCATGGCGCAGAGCACGTCGAGGTGGAGAGTCGAAACAGAGGCGGCTTACGACGAAGGAGGCGCCGGCTACGTCACGCAGGTTGAGCACGAGGTTGAACCTGACCTGGCTCCCCGAGGCGACGAGCCCGGCTGGCTTGGAACGCTCGGACGACGGAGTCAGCGACCCCGCGAGCATCGCGCGCCCGCCGACTGCTGCAGAGGCCGAGGCCGGCGTTCCGGAGGCCACGGTCGCTTCGCGACAACCGCGAGCTGGGGATCCTGCTCCGCGGGCTTACGTGGTGAACCAGTTGGCGACGATACCGATCAGGACTTCAGCGGAGCGGCAAATTGAACGTAGTATTGCCGGCATGACCCGGCGCGTCCTGGTCGTCATCGTCCTCGGACTGGTGGCGGCCGCATGTGGATCGCCGTCAGTGCGCCCCTCGGTGACAGCCGTCGCGTCGGCAACCCCAGCGCCGACAGCCACGGCAACGCCGACGCCATCGCCGTCGCCCCCCTCGCTGGACGTGAGTCCACTCATTCCGGAGTTGAGCGCCGGCGGTGGGCTCGACCTGCTGCAGGAGAACGGCACCACAGCCTTCTCGTTCCCGGCATCCAAGGCCTTCGAGCTGTTCTCACCGTTCGGCAACGCCTTCCTGGCTGCTCCAGTCGTCAACAGCACGCCAACCTCGATCGTGGCGATCCAGCCGGACGGGAGCCTGCAGACGCTCCAGCCGGTCACCGGAACTGAGGCCTCGACGGGGGTGGCGGGAGCGCTCGACGGCCACGCCTGGGCATGGCTCAGCGGAACCTCCTACTCCAGCCCGTGCAACAACGGCGTCAGCACCGGAACGCTCGATATGCAGACGCCGACGTCGCAACCGGCGGTCGTCGCGGCTCTCCCGGCGGGCGGCGCGACGACGGCGTGGTCACTCGGCGGATGGGCGGGTGGTGACCTCTGGGTGGTCGAGGATACCGGTTGCCCCAATACCGGTACCGGGACCACCGCCGCCTTCATCGTGCGCGACGGCAGCACCACGTTGACGCCCGTTCAATCGGCGCTCGGGACAGGATGCCGGCTCACAGCGGTGGCACTCGATGGGTCGATGCTGTGCGTCGTGCAGCCCGCCAAGCCGACCACGAAGTGGCGATTCGTCGCAGCCGACGGTGCGTCGCAAGATTTCAGCGCCGCGTCGCTTCCATCGCTGTGCGCGGGTCACGGAACCGTCGGTGACTTCGAGGGGTTCGCCCTCTCGGTCGACGGGCAGTACATCAGTGTCGACGCCGGCTGCAAAACGAGCGCTGCGCGCTTTGATCAGCTGTTCATCATCTCGACCGCCACGGGGACGGCCAAGGTGGTCGAGTCGCCCACGTATCTTGCGGCCGACTCCTGGCTGCCTGACGACGCGTTGCTCTGCGTCGACCTCGGCAACCCCTCGGCTGCGCACTCGTACCTTGTCACGCCGGCTGGAGCGGTGACGCCGCTCGGCACCGGCGAAGCCACCTGGGCGACCACTGACGTGGAGTGGTAACAAGCGTTTTCGGCGCCGAATCCGATGCTATCCTCGGTGCCGAGCGGACGTCCCCCACGGTTCCAGAGGAAATCTCCTGCGATGGTGATAGTCATCGATCCCGCCGGCGAGAAACACCAGTATCAGGGCGGACGGCACATCGAGGTGAGCGACGGCCATCTCATCGTCAAGGACAAGGCTGAGGGCGACGCGATCGGCATCTTCGCCCCGGGCAAGTGGCTCAGCGCGCATGTGGACGCGGTGCCGGCCCGGCCCGCCGGGGTCGCCGGTGGTGGTCAGGGCATCCGCACGCGCCTGGGGCAATCCATCTAAAGGCTGACCCCGAAACCCATTTTTCCTGAGGCGGGCGGGCTAATGTCAGGTATAGTTGACATATATGGCCTACCTCGCCTCCACTGCCGGCGCGGATTCCGCAGTCGCATCCATTCAGGGGGCGCTGAACGCGCTGCCGACGGGTGACCGCTTGCTGGCTCTGCGATCGCTGGCGGTGATGATCGGATCGAAGCGCGCGTCCACCGTGCTGGCCGCCCGCGCCGAGGGGATGAGCTGGGGCGACATCGCCGATCGCCTCGGCATGTCGCGGCAGTCCGTCTGGGACCGCTATGCCGCCGAGGACCACGATCCGCCGCCGCCCGCCCGCGGCCGCGTCGCCCGCACGCGCACCGCGACTCACACGTCGTCCAGTTGCGCCGCCTACAAAGCCGTCACCACCCGTCAGTAACCAGGAGACCCCAGATGGTCAAACCAGTTGACGACCGTAGCTTCGACATCGACGTGCTCGGAGCCGATATCCCCGTGCTCGTCGAGTTCGGCGCCTCCTGGTGCCCGCCCTGCCGGATGCTGGTGCAGATCCTCGAGGAGATCGCCGCCGAGCGGGCCGGTTCCCTGCTCGTCGTGAGCATCGATGTGGACGCGAACGCGGCGACGCAGGCCCGATTCGGAGTCATGTCGCTGCCGACGATGTTGCTCTTCAAGGCAGGCGAGCCGCTTCGGCAGGCCGTCGGGCTCATGCCGAAGGGCCGGCTGCTGCAGTTCGTGGACGAGGCGCTCGCGACTGCCGCGTAGCGACCTCAGATGGCGATGGCGAGCTTCACCCCGAGCAGGATGAGGGGCCAGAGAATCACCGCAAGCACAGCGGACAGGATCGCCCCGATGGTCCCGACGTGGTCGAAGAAGTGATGCGTGGCAGCCACGACCACCCCGATCACGATCCAGATGATCGGTATCAGCGAGACGCTTGATCTCCGCATCGCTTATCTGCGATCGATTTCGTTCTTGACGCCCTCGGCTGCGCCCTTCACCTTGTCGGCCGCCCCGCCGACCGCGTGTTCGACGTTGCCGGCAGCCTGCTGGGCCTTTCCCTCGGACTCGCGCTCGTCGTCACCGGTGACCTTGCCCTGCAGTTCCTTCGCCTTGCCGACGACCTGATCCTGTTCACCAGACATGTGACGTCCTCCGTCGTGGCAGCACTCCGGCGGCCGGAAAGCTGCTATTTGATAGTCGCACTATCATAACACGCTACACCAGCACTGGGCTGCCTAGCTCGACGGCTCCCGCATCGCCGCTGCGCGTGCCGTCCAGAAGTCGAATCGACGCTCGAGCCGGTCGGCCTCGGCCCTGAGGATCTTCAGGTCCGTGTCCTCGACTTCAGCCCGCGCGGCATCACCCATGGACACGAGGCGCTCGTCGGTGACCATCAGCAGCCGGCGCTTGAAGTCCAGCAATTCACCGTAGACCTTCATCCAGTGCTGCGCGTCGTCCATGTGCGGGGTGCGCTCGTCCTCGCCCGGGAGGAGCCGCTCTGGCTCCACCGCGTCCTGAGCAGCCTCCGCGGCTTCGTCGGCATCGGGTGCGTCACTGCCGGGCGGGCGAACCGCGGATTCGTCGGGGATTTCCGTGCTCATGTATCCAGTCTCAGACCACCAGGTGTCAGACCACCACCAGGTGATTGATTGACGTCGACGTCGGCCAGGCCGACGGGACGGGGGATCCCGTTGGCATCGAGGAGTTGGAGGCATTCGGTGACGTATCGGGCTCCGGCCAGGTTGAGCCCGCGGCCCTGCATCAGTCGCTCGATGGCGCTGATTGACAGGATATCCCGCTCAGAGAACAGCCGCCGATTGTTCCCCGACCGCCGTGGCACGACCAGCCCGAAGTGTTCGTACATCATGAGAGTTCGGGTCGTGGTGGCCAGGATGTCGGCCGCGATGCCGATCGTGTACAGCGGCTTGTCGAGATCCCGTCCATGGCCTGGACGCACGGCCGCGCCGGTCATCTGATGTTCGCTCCTGTTGAGGGTCTGGAAGCCTGGCAGGCCCGGTCCCGGAACCTCACAGCGCAGCCGACCGATAATATGATATAGTAACTATCACTAAATCCGCCGAACGTTCGCATATCTGGAGGTTTGACCTGATGGCTCGCAAGTACACCCCCGTCGAGCTTGATCTGAAGCCGGTGCTGGAGTCACATCTCACGGAGGCCGCGTCCTGCCCCCAGTGCGGATCGCGCGTCACCCAGGTGCTCGGACGTATGGGCCTGCGGCTGGTCTTTCGCTGCGACAAATGCCTCGTCCGGTTCTTCCGCCAGCGCCCGGCGACCAGCGCGAGCTTTCTCTAGCCGTCGGGAGCACGTCGCTCACGGCCGCTCGAGCTGAGATCGTGGCCAGTTCTCGGTGCTGAGCGCCCAGCGCTCGTGGTCGCGCCAGTCCCCGTCCAGTCTGAGATACCGAGGGGAGTAGCCCTCCTTCTGGAAACCGAGCCGCTGCACGAGCGCAAGGGAGCGCGCGTTGGCCGGCTGGATGTTCGCCTCGAGGCGATGCAAGCCGAGCTCGCCGAATGCCGTGTCGATCACGAGGCGGAGCCCCTGCGTCATCAACCCTCGCCCCGCATGAGACGCGAAGGCGCCATAGCCCAGGTAGGCCGACTGGAACGCGCCACGCACGATATTGCTGACGTTCGCGTAGCCGACAAGCTCGCCGCACGACGTATGGCGCAGGAGATAGGCGACGTGGTCGTCCCGTCCGCTCAGGAGCAGGAAGCCGGCGAACCGGGCCTCCGAGTCCGGCGCCTCGATCCAGGACTGGTGCAGCGTACGGCTCGCGCGAGCCGCGGCGATGAAGTCGCCGGCATCGCCAGACGTTGGCGTCGACACAATGACATCCATCGTCGAGAGTCTGCCCTGCCGGACGCCACCCCGGAGGCGGTACCGTTGGCGAGTTGACATGGCCGACGATACGCGCGTCACCGACCTGATCCGCTTGGACCACGACTGGTTCCGCGGCAAGTTTGCCGCGCTCCAGCAGGCCCGCGGCGATGACGCCGCTTTGCCGGCGCTCTGGAAAGAGCTGTCAGACCGTCTTGAGGTTCATGCCGCCGCCGAGGAGACGCTCTTCTACCCGCGACTCCTCAAGGATGACAAGGACTCGGTCGACGACACCCAGGACGCGATCCGCGACCACAACGAGATCCGCGACGGTATCCGTGATTCCGAGGCGCACGCCATCGGCGGTGAGGCCTGGTGGAAGGCAGTCGAGGCTGCCACCAAGGCCAACACCGAGCACATGGAGGAAGAGGAAGCCGGACCACTCCGTGAGTTCGATGACTTCGCGTCGCCGGACGAGCAGGCGGATGTGGCTGCTGCCTTCGCCGCCTTCGAGCGCGACCACGCCGGACGGCGTGGGATCAGCACCGAGGACAAGGATCCCGACCGGTACATCGAGGAACACGCGCCGGGGTGATCGCGCTCCCGCAATGCCGCCTGGGGCCGCCGTCTGGGGATGGGCCTTTCAGGTTGCCTCGGGCGATCCTGCCGAGAGCGATCGCGTCACCGCGAAGGACAGTAGAAGCACGACGACGGCTATACCCGCGCCGAACAGAGCGCATTGCCAGGCGGTGAACGGGCGCTGGAGCAAGAGGACAGATGGAGGACAGCGCATGTAGGGCGGGCAAGATTGAAGCGACTGGAGTTGCGCCGTCCAGAAGCCGACGCCAGCCCCCGCCACCGCAGCTGCCGCCGACGACGCCTTGAGCGCTGTTGACCACGACGGTAGCGCCATCGCCACGGAGAGCAGAAGCAGGACGGCCGCGGCATCCGCGCCAAACAGGATGCATTGCCAGGTCGCGAACGTAGGCTTCAAATACAGTTTGATGAGCACGCAGAGCGCGTCAGATGGGCACTGGTATCGGCTCGGCGTCAACTGCGCGGTCCAGAGACCAACCCCAACCCCCACCGGCACGGACGCGAGCCGAAGGACAAGCGCGAGTGTGCGCCCCATCTCAGTGATGCTATCGCGCCGATCGGTCTCCGGAGCGACGCGTTCGCCGGCTCGGAGTGAGCGTGACCCGCCTACGCGGCGTGCGGGCGGCACAGGGATCGGAATTCGGCGCGGAGCGCGGGATCCCCATCGAAGTGACCACGCCAGTACGTGGTGCGCGTCGTCGACTCCGTCTCACGGACCCCGCGCATCTGTGTGCAGAGATGGACGGCCTCGAGGTGCACCGCAACGCCGTGCGGCTCGAGGATGCTCACGAGCGCATCGGCAAGCTGTTGACCGATGCGCTCCTGGACGGTGAAACGCCGTGCGAACAGCCGCACCAGTCGCGTCAGCTTCGAGAGACCCAGGATGTGCTCGTGCGCGATGTAGCCGATGTACGCGCGGC
>Ga0307372_10008218_pt1 | contig 14711 bp, 9 predicted proteins | sample OX1MG_FD_202533 | JGI IMG/M metagenome (GOLD analysis project Ga0307372, IMG submission 202533) | Soil microbial communities from Risofladan, Vaasa, Finland - OX-1 | ecosystem: Environmental > Terrestrial > Soil > Coastal area > Acid sulfate soil | place: Finland: Risofladan, Vaasa | collected... | reverse complement strand
AAAGGTACCTACGAGCTCGGCCGAATACTTCTTCATGGCGAGTCCCCCCTTTACGTCCGACGCCCGGAGCCTCTGCCCGGCTGCCTAACCCCGGGCGGCTCTCCCCTTGACTATTGACAAGAGCGCGGCTATGCTCGCTCTTGTCAACGGATAGGGGGAGGGAAGGAAACCCATGCCGAGGCCCACCGGGTTGGTGCAGGGCACCTTGGGGTTGCTGATTCTGCGCACGCTGGCGGCCGAGCCGATGCACGGCTGGGCCATCGCGCAGCGTATCCAAGCGGTGTCGCAAGAGATTCTGCAGGTGCGGCAGGGGGCGCTCTACCCGGCGCTGCATCGCCTGGAAGAGCAGGGCTGGATCCGGGCGCAGTGGGGAGAATCGGAGAACAAGCGGCGGGCGCGTTTTTACGCGCTGACCGCGGCCGGGCGGCGGGTGCTCGAGCGCGAGCAGGCGCAGTGGCACCGGCTGGCGGCGGGCATCGGGATGGTGTTGGGCGAGGTTAAGGGCTGAATGGCCAGGGGCTAAGGGACCAGCGGGGAGAGGAGGAGCCATGGGACGCTTTGCGGCGCGGGTGCGATTCCGGATCCTGGCGTGGCTGCGCCCGCGGGCGCGCGCGCGGGAGACCGCCGAGGAGCTGCGCCTGCACTGGGAGCGGGAGGTCGAGCTGCTCCGCGCCGATGGCATGGACGAGGCCGAGGCTCGCCGCTGCGCCACCGCGACCTTCGGCGGCGCCGGCGGCCTGGAGGCGGAGTGCGGCGACGTTCGCGGCCTGCCCTGGCTGCGCGAGGCGGCGCAGGATGCGCGCCACGCGCTGCGCATCCTGGCCCACGCCCCCGGCTTCACCCTGACCGCGGTGCTGACGCTGGCGCTGGGGGTGGGGGCCAACACCGCCGTGTTCAGCATGATCAACGGCCTGCTGCTGCGCCCGCTGCCGGTGGCCAACGCCGCGCGCCTCACCGTGCTCGCCTTTCGCCAGGGCGACGGACCGCTGCTCGAGGCCTTCTCCATCGCCGACTACCGCGATATCCGCCAACAGACCGCCGACGTATTTAACGGCATGGCCGGCTACGAGGTCGGCTTCGACGGGCTCAGCGAACAGTTCAGCGGCCCGCGCGGGCTCGCCGCCGCGCGCGCCGACCGCGTGATCTCGAATTACGTCACCGGGAACTACTTCTCCCTGCTCGGCCTGCGGCCGCGGTTGGGCCGGCTGATCCTGCCCGGCGAGGGGCGCACGCCCGGCGCCGACCCGATCGTGGTGCTCAGCTACGACTACTGGCGCAGCCGCTTCGCCGGCTCGGCCGCGGTCGTCGGCCGCTCGGTGCAGATCAACGGCCAGTCCCTCACCGTGGTCGGGGTCGCCCCCAAGGGCTTCGAGGGCCTCAACGCCTGGGTCTCGCCCCAGGTCTACTTGCCCCTGGGCATGCAAACGCTCGAGTCCAACCCGCCCGACTTCATGCAGAACCGGGTGCTGCAGAACCTGCTGGTGGTCGGCAGCCTCAAGCCCGGGCTGGAACTGGCGCCGGCGCAGGCCGAGTTGAACCTCGTCGCCCGCCGCCTGGCCACCGCCTACCCGGCGAGCGACCGCGGCATGGCAATGCAGCTCTACTGGGAGCGCCAGGCGCGGCCCGACCCGGTGAGCGCCGCGATGCTGTGGCGCGGCGGAGAACTGTTCTGGGGGCTGGTGGGGCTGGTGCTGCTGCTGGCCTGCGCCAACGTCGGCGGCATCCTGGCGGTGCGCGGCGCCTCGCGGGCGCGCGAACTCTCCCTCCGGGTGGCGCTGGGCGCGCGGCCTTCGCGCCTGGTGCGCCAACTGCTCACCGAAAACCTGCTGCTGGCGCTGGCCGGCGGCGCCGCCGGCTTGCTGATCGGCGAGGCCGCCAGCCGCATCGCCGAATCGCTCTCGCTGCATCTCGGCACCGGCGGCCCCGTCGCCTTCCACCTCGACGCCCGCGTCTTCGCCTACGCCTTCGCCGTGTCGCTGGCGGCGGGCTTGTTGGCCGGGCTCCCCCCCGCGCTGCGCGCCGTGCGCGGCGCGCCCGGCGCCGGCGTGGCCGCCGGCGGCCGCATCACCCGCGGCGGCGCCCGCTGGCGCGCCGGCCTGGTCGTCGCCCAGGTCGCCATCTCCCTCACCCTGCTGGTCATGGCCGGCCTGTTCACCAAAAGCCTGGTGCGCGCCCGCCAGGCCCCGCTCGGCTTCGACGCCACCCATGTGCAGCTCTGGACCATGGACCCGGGCGAGGTCGGCGCCGGCCCCGCCCAGGGACTCGCACTCTACCACCGCCTGCTGGCCCGCGCCCAGGCCCTGCCCCAGGTCGAATCCGCCGGCCTCGGCGCCTCCGTGCCGCTCGGCACCTTCGCCAACAACGACTACCTCAAGATCGCACGCTACCGCAACCCGCCCGGCCAGGGCTTGCCCTTGGTCTTCTACAACGTCGTCTCGCCCACCTATTTGTCCACCCTGCGCATCCCCGTGCTCCAGGGACGCGGCTTCACCGCCGCCGACCGCCAAGGCTCGCTGCCCGTCGCCCTCGTCAACCAGGCCTTCGCCGCCCGCTACTGGCCTGGCCTCGACCCCATCGGCCAGGTCTTCGCCAAGGTCAGCGGCATCACCAACCCCAGCTACCAGGTGGTGGGCGTGGTGCAGAACAGCCATTTCCGCAGCCTGAGCGGCACCCCCGCCCCCTTCTTCTATCTCCCCCTGGAGCAGAACTACGACCTGTCCTCGCAGCAGACCCTGGTGCTGCGCAGCCCGGCGCCGCCCTCGGTGCTGCGGCGCGAGGTGGCCAGCATGGCGCACGACCTCGCCCCCGGGCTGCCCCTGTTCGACGTCCACAGCCTGACCAGCGCGATGGACTCCCCCCGCGGCTGGCTGCTCTACCAGCTCGGCGCTGGGTTGTCGGCCGTGCTGGCGGGGCTGGGGCTGCTGCTCGCCGGTCTCGGCGTCTATGGCGTCATCGCCCACGCCGCCGCCCAGCGCAGCCAGGAGATCGCCGTGCGGCTGGCGCTGGGCGCGCGCCCGACCCACATCCTGGGCATGCTGCTCGGCCAGGGCCTGGCCGTGGTGGGGGTCGGCCTGCTGCTCGGCCTGCTCGCCGCCTCCGCCGCCGGCCACGCCGCCGCCAATCTGCTGCACGGCGTCAGCGCCAGCGATCCGGTGGTCTTCGTCGGCGTCAGCGCCTTCCTGCTGCTCGCCGCCGCCGCCGCCTGCTACGTGCCCGCGCGCCGCGCCATGGCCACCGATCCCGCCCTCGTCCTGCGCCGCGACTAACCCCGGCCCGCGCCAACCAAAGCCCCTACTTCTTTACGTACTTGTTGAACCAGGTGTCCATCTCCCAGACCACGTCCTCGATCGTCTGCTGCGCCAGGTAGCCGTGGGCCTCCTCCGGCAGATAGACGAAGCGCACCGTCCCCCCCTGCCCCTGCACCGCCGCGTACATGCGCTCGGATTGAATGGGGAAGGTGCCGGGGTTGTTGTCCGCCATGCCGTGCATCAGCAGCAGCGGCGCCTTGATCTGGTTGGCGTAGTCGAACGGCGACATCTGCTCGTAGAGCGCGGGGTCGTCCCAGAAGGTGCGCTCCTCGTTCTGGAAGCCGAACGGCGTCAGGCTGCGGTTGTAGGCGCCGCTCTGGGCGTTGCCGGCCTTGAACAGCCTCGAGTGCGCCAGCAGGTTGGCGACCATGAAGGCCCCGTAGCTGTGCCCCGCCACCCCCACCCGGTCGGGGTCAATGAATCCCAGCCGCGCCGCCTCGTTTACGCCCGCCGTGGCGTCCTCCACCAACTGCTGCACGTAGGTGTCGTTGGCGTCGCGCACGTTGTGGTCCTTGCTCAGGATGGGCATGGTCATATTGTCCAGCACCACGTAGCCGTCGAGCGCCAGGTAGAGCTCCGAATAGCCGGTCATGATGGTGAAGCGGTGGGTCGAGCCCGCGACCTCGCCCGCCATGCGGGCGCTGGCAAATTCGGCCGGGTACGCCCAGACGATCGCCGGATACTTCACCCCGGCCTGATAGTCAGGCGGGAAGTAGACCATGGTCGAGAGCTCGACCCCGTCCGACGGGCGCTTGTAGGTGATGAGCTGTTTGCGGATGCGCCGCACCTCCGGTGCCGGGTCCGCGTAGTGCGTCAGCGCCCGCCCCAAGCCCGGGTCCGCCCGCGTCCTCTCATAGAGGTTGGGCGGATCAGTGGTGCTCTCGTGCGCGATCAGCAGGCGCGAGGCGCTGGGGGTCTCCAACTCGGCCACGCTGTCGTAGTCATTCTCCGGGCTCTGGAACAGCCGCTGCGCCTTAAGCGTCGTGGTGTCGAAGCGGTCGAGGAAGGGATGGTCGCCGGCGGGCGAGGCGCCCGCGCCGCGCAGGTAGATGGCGTGGCCGTCTTCCAGGACAATGCCGCCGCCACTGCCGCGCCCGCCCGCCGTGGGCACGCGCCCCCCCAGGGCCGCGCCAAAGGCCGCCACCGGCGTGCCGGGATCGCGGTAGCGGTCTTGCGGCGCGAGCTGCCAGGCCAGGCGCAGCGTCGGCGCGGCTTGGCGCGGGTCGAAAACGAAGGTGCGCGAACCCAGCCGCCGGTCGTTGTCGGTCACCAGCGCCAGGTCGCCGGCCGAGCCCCAGACAAGCCCGGAAAAGCGCCGCTCGGCCTTGAGGTAATCCACGCCCTCGCCCTGGAAGGGGGCGGCGAGCAGCCTCACTTGGTCGCGGTAGGGAACCTTGGTGGCGGGGTTGCCGCCGTCGAGCGCCACCTCGTAGACCAGCGTAGCCGGCAGCATCGGCTGCCAGGCGTAGCCGCGCGCGCCGGGATCAATGCGGCCGCGGCGCAGCGCTCCCTGCAAGGGCACGTCGCGCAGCCGGCGCTCGCGCGCCCCGCTGCGGCTCCAGACCTCGATGGCGCGGGGAAACTGGGTGTCCGGCACCAGGTAGGAGTAGGGGCGGTGAAGGCGGCTGACCAGCAGGTGCTGGCCGTCGGGCGAGGGCGCCGCCTCGGCGAAGATGCCGGGCGCGCCGATCGCAGCTACCGCGCCGGTCCTGGGGTTCACCCGCGCCAGTTGCGCGGTGGCGTAATAGTCAAACAGGTCCTCGTCGTGCGGGTTCTTGAGCAGGTCTTCATAGGTCGGCGCCGGCACCGCGTGGCCATCGCTCTCGGCCACCGTGGGGCCGGTGGGCACCTCGGGCGCGGCCGGTGCCGGGCCCCGCCCGCTCGGCACCAGCTTGCACAACAGCGCGGCGGCGCCCGGCATCCAAGTGCAAGGCGCGCCCATCACGGCGTTGAGCCGCACCCCCGGAATGCGGTGGACGCGGCCGGTCGCGGCCTCGCCGATCCACAACTCGATGCCGCCACGGGTGATGTTGGTGAAGGCGAAGCGGGCGCCGCCGGGCGACCAGAAGGGGGCGGTGAGGTGGCGGGCGCTGGCCGGCAGCGCGAGCGCGACAATGGTGCCGTCGCCGATGCGCTCCAGCCGCAGGTTCTTGACCCGCGGGGTGGCGTGTCTGCCGAAGGTGGTCGGGTCTATGCGCAGGCCGGCGATGCGCAGCATGGGCTGCGCCAGGTCGGCGATGTCGGGGTTGGGCACCGCGTCCATGAGCAGCAAATACTCGCGCCCCGGGCTGACCGAGATGCGCGGCGGGCGCGGCGCCTCCATCACCCGCAAAATGGCGGGGGCGGGCTTTTGGTAGTTCACCACCGCCTGGCCGCCGAGTCCGGTGGTCGCGGCCAGTAGCAGGGCGGTGCCGGCGCAATAATGCCTCATCGGTGGAATCCTCCGGTGCCGGAGTTATGGTACTGCAAACCGCAGGACGGGATGGGCATGTGGGTGGCCGCGGAGCGGTACTATCAAGCAATGGAGACCGAGACCGAGCCAGCCTCGCCAGCGCCGCCGGTGGCCCCGGTTCCCACGCCGCCGCTAACCCCGGCGCCCATGGCCCCCGCTGCCTGGAAGCACTCCCTCGGCGCCGGCCTGCTGCTGGGGCTGGCGCTGGGCTGCGGCTGGCTGGCGCGCTGGACCCCGGGGCTGCTGCCGCGCCTGTTGCTACTGGCCGGCGCGGCCGTGCTGGCGGTGCTGGGCGTGGCCATGATGGTGTCGCTGTCGGAGCGCCGCGGTTGGCTCGCCGCCTGGCAGCGCAAAGGGGAGTGGGATGTTGCCGGCGCCGGGCTCCCCTTCTTCGCCGCGCTGCTCATCCTGGCGCTGGCGGCGCTCACCTCGGGCAATAATCTGCTGTATCTCATCGTCAGCGGGTTGTTGGGCGCGCTGGTGGTTTCCGGGATTGCCTCGGCGCTCAATCTCAGCGGCATGGTGCTGCGTTTCCGCCTGCCGGAGGAGATCTTCGCCGGCCAGACCGTGCCGGTGCAGTTCACCCTCACCAACGCCAAGGGTTTCTGGCCGGCCTATGCCCTTACCGTCAGCGCCGCCAGCCGCGCCCTCGCCGACGAGCGCCAGGCGGAGATGACCCCTGTCTCCTTCGCCTATCTGCCGCGCCGCCAGAGCCAGTCCGTCGCCAGCGCCATCGCCTTTCCCCACCGCGGCCGCTACGCCTCCACCGCCTTTGTGCTGGCCACCCGCTTTCCCTTTGGTCTGCTGCAGAAGCGGCGGCGCTTCCAGGCCAGCGGGCGGGAGCCGGAGACGCTGGTCTACCCCGCGCCCGCCGCCGCGCCGCTGCCGCTGCCGGCGCGCCGGCGGTCGGCGCTGGGCGAGCTGCCGCAGTCGCAGCGGGGCGAGGGCCCCGAGCTCTACCGCATCCGCGCCCACCAGTCCGGCGACAGCGCCCGCCAAGTGCACTGGAAGGCGAGCGCCCGCGCCGGCGCGTTGCGCGTGCGCGAGTTCAGCGACGAGAATGCGCTGCGGGTGCGCCTGCGGCTGGCGCTGCCGCCCGGGCTCGCCCCCGAGCGCGCTGAGGCGGCGCTGGGGGAGTGCGTCGCCACGCTGTTGGCGCTCTCCCGCCCCGATCTCTGGCTGGAGTTCGTCGGCGAAAATGCCACCCCCGGCGCCCCCGCCCGCGGCTTGTTCCTGCCGCTCGCCCCCGCCCCCCAGCAGCGCCGGGCCATCCTCGAGTACTTGGCGCGGGTGAACCCGGCCCTGCCCCTCCAGCCCCCGCCCCCGTGGGCGCTGGCGCCCGAGCGGCTGGAAATCTCCCTCGCCGGCTGAGCCGTTCTTAGCGGTGGCGGCGCAGCACCAGGCAGGTGACGTCGTCTTGGCGCGGCGCGTTCCCGCGGAAGCGCGTGCAATCCCCCACCACCGCGTCCCGGATCGCCGCCGCTCCCGCCCCCGCCGGGGTCGCCCGCAGCACCGCCTGGAGCCGCGCCTCGCCGTACTCCTCGCCCGCCGCACGCAAAGCTGGCCTCCGCCAGGATGCCCAGCGGCACTCCGCCCGCCTCCAGCCGCTCCAAAGGCGCGGTCCCGGCGCGGCGCAGCAGCGGCGGATTGTGCCCGCGTTGACATAGCGCAGCCGTCGCGCCGCCGGCTCGTACTCGGCCACCACCGCCGTGGTGAAACGCGTTCTCCCGGCGCTGTGCCCGCAGGCGTAGCGGTTCAAAGCCGCCATCACCCCCTCCAGCTTCAGGCCCCCCGCCGCCAAGGTGTGGAGGCTGGCCTGAAAGGTCGCGGTCAGCAGCGCCGCCGGCAGGCCCTTTCCCGCCACGTCCGCCACCGCCAGCATCAGCACCGATGGGCTGCGCCAAAAGGCGTCGTAGAAATCGCCGGAGACGGTGTTGGCGGGCTGGTTGATGAACGAAACCTCGGCCCCCCCCACCTCCGGCGGTATGCCCGGCAGCAGCCACGCCTGGATCTCGCGCGCAATCTCCAGGTCGCGCTTCAGGCTCACCCGGTCGGCGATCTCCAGCGTCAGCAGGCCGACGAACAGCAACAGGCCGACGACGCTGTACTGCGTGAACTGCAGCACAATCGCGATCAGCACGATCACCCGCCGCGCCGGCGACATGGGCAGCAGGATCGCCCAGGCAAACTCCCGCCCGAGGTGGCGCTGGCGCGGCGCGCCCCCGGGCCGCCGCGCCGGACGCGGCGGCGCCTTGGCCACCGCCTCCTGCTTGTAGAGTTGATAGCCCGAAGTGGTCTCGCGGCGCAGTTGCCCCCACAGTTCGCTGACGGCGAGCCCGTCGCTGATGCGGCGCCAGAACTGGGCTAGCTGGTTCATTGCCCCGCGAGTCCGATGCAGAGTCCAACCAGTCTAGCACCGGCCCGCAAGGGACCCGCCGGCCGCTCAGTAGTAGATGAACAGGTGTTGGCCGATGAGATTGAGGCCAGTCAGGCTGGGCGCGGTCGCCAGATCCGAGTAGAAGGCGATCTGGCTGCCCCCGGTTTGGTCGGTCACCACCCCGCCGTAGAGTTGCAGCGCCCGCAGGATCGCCTTGGTCGCGGTCGAGGCGCTAAGGGTGGCCACGTTGATCGAGGGATCAAAGCGGATCTTCGCCCCCTCCCGGAATATCGCCCCGCCCACCGTGCCGTCGGTCTTCATCGCCGGCGCTTGGTGGCCCACCTGGTTGCTGTTGCGGCTGCTGGGCACGATCACGCTGAGGGCGTGGTTGAGGCAGGTGGCACAGTCCAACTCGCCCGGCATAATGTCGCCCGCCAAACCGGTGATCTCCGCGGCGGTGTGGCCCGGCGTGCCGTTGCTGGTGGCGAGATGGCCGCTGGCCAGGCCGCCGACGTTGGTGCTGGTGGGTTGGAAGGAGCTGTTGACGTACAGCTTCCAGAAGTCGTAGTAGTCGCCGGTCGAAGTGTCCACCACGATCAAATGGCCGTCGTTGGCGCCGTAGCCGCCCACCGAGGGATGATAGCCGTTGGCCGGGCTGGGCACGCAGTAATGGTCGGTGTAGTGGTACTGCAGCGTGTCGGTGAAATTGATGCAGCCGTGGGTGCCGTCGGTGTACTGCACCGGGTAGTCAAAGCCCTGGGCGTGGGTGTTGACCGCAAACTGCATTCCGCTGGTGATGGACGAGATGTTGAGGCCGCTGCCGGTGGGCGCCGAGTAGAGCCAGTTGGCGCTGGCGCTGGGAAACAACCGGGTTGAGGCTGGCGGCGTCACCGGAGGAGGCGGCGGAGGAGGCGGCGGAGGAGGAGGAGGAGGGGGGGGCGGCGGCGGCGGTGGGGCTACGATGGTGACCACCGCGGTAGCCAGCGGAGCGGCGGCCGAGTTGGCGGGGTCGAGGGCGACCGTATAGGTGCCGGGCGCCGAGCCGGCGACAAAAACCCCCGTCGCCGGGGCGCTGGCCGCGGGGTTGGCCATCGCGATGCTGCCGCCGCTGGCCGTCCAGGCAACCGGCGGAGGCGTGCCCCCGGTGAAGGTCGCGGTGAAGGTGGCGCTGGCGCCGGGGGCCAGCGTGACGCTGGCGGGCTGAATCTTGGCCGCGAGTGCGGCCGCCGGTGCTGGCCGGCTAGAAACCGCGGCGCTGCCGCCGCAGCCCCCGGCCAACAGGGCGAGTCCAGCAACTAGATACGGTCGGAGAGTGACCCAAGTAAACAACCTCGTGACCTCTTTCCGACGAAGTGGCGCAAACTGTGAATTGAGTGTCGGTCACCCCGCCCCGCGCCGGAATGGGGAGAACCCCCAAGCCGCGCACAAAAAAAACCGGAGGGGTTACGACCCCTCCGGTGCGCTGCGCAGGCGCGGCCTAGCCGCCGCGGCGCCGTCCTAGTAATAGATCCACAAGTGCTGGCCGATCTGGTTGATTCCGGTCAGATCGGGCTGGGTCGCGAGCGCCGAGTAGAACGAGATGCCCTTGCCCCCGGTCTGGTCGGTGATCACCCCGCCGTAGTTCTGCAGCGCGTGCAGGATGGCCTTGACCGGGGTCGAGACTGGCAACGCGTCCACATTCACCGCCGGATCGAAGCGGATCTTGGCGCCCTCGCGGAAAATGGCGCCGCCCACCGTGCCGTCGGTCTTGCGCGCCGGTGCCGCCGTGCCCACCTGCGGGCTGTTGAGCGTCCCCGGCACCACCACCTGCAGCGCGTGCGGCAGGCAGGTGGCGCAGTCCAGCTCGCCCGGCAGGATGTCGCCGGCGAGCGAGGTGATCACCGCCGCGGTCGTGCCGGGCGTGCCGTTGCCGTTGAGGCTGCCCTGCACCACTTGCCCCACGTTGGTGCTTGTGGGCTGCCCGGCGGCGTTCACCAGCAGCTTCCAGAAGTCGTAGTACATCCCGTGCGCCGGGTCCACCACCACCAGGTGGCCGTCGTTCGCCCCCCAGCCCCCCACCGAGGGCCAGTAGCCGTTCGCCGGGTTGGGCACGCAGATGCGGTCGGGGTAGTTGTAGTAGCGCGTGTCGGTGAAGGTGGTGCAGCCGTGCGAGCCATCGGCGTATTGCACCGGCGCGTTGAAGCCGCCGTTGCCGGTGTTGACGAAGTATTGCAGCCGCGAGGCCATGGCGCTGATGTTGAGCGCGCTGCCGGTGGGCGCGGCGTACAGCCAGTTGGCGGTGGCGTTGGGGAACAGCTGCGGCGCGGCGCCGGGCGCCGACACGGGCGCCGGAGCAGTCGCTGGGGCCGGTGCGGACGCGGGGCTTGGCGCGGGTGCGGGAGCCGGAGCGGGCACCCCGGCCGGCGCGCTGGCGGGGGTGGAGTCAATTTGCGAGGGCCGGACTTGGCCCGCGCATCCCAAGGCGAAGATCAGCCCCAGGGGCAACAACAGAACATGAAGTTTTAGCAAGGGGGGAAAACCTTTCCGACAAGTGGCGAGGGTTGAAGTTGTACTCAGGCTATGCGGGCGCGCCCGCAAAACAGCCCCGACAAACCCCTGCCTTGACGCCGGAGAAGACCTTAGAGTTCCCCAAAAATCGCCCGAGGCGGCGGCGGCGCCGCCCGGGCGTCAAGAAAACCGGCGGCACCGCGCGGGGCGGCGCCGCCGGCTCGAGGTGGGCTAGTAGTAGATGAACAAGTGTTGTCCGATGAGGTTGAGGCCGGTCAGGTCGGGCGCGGTGGCCAGATCGGAGTAGAACGAGATCTGGCTGCCGCCCGTCTGGTCGGTGACCACCCCGCCGTAGAGCTGTAGGGCCCGCAGGATCGCCTTGGTCGCGGTCGAGGCGCTGAGCGTCGAGACGTTGATCGAGGGATCGAAGCGGATCTTCGCCCCCTCGCGGAAGATGGCTCCGCCCGCGGTCCCGTCGGTTTTCACCGCCGGCGCCTGGTGGCCGACCTGGTTGCTGTTCATGCTGCCCGGCACAATCACGCTGAGGGCATGGTTGAGACAGGTGGCGCAGTCCAGCTCGCCCGGCATGATGTCGCCGGCCAGGCCGGTGATCTCGCTGGCGGTGTGGCCGGGAGTGCCGTTGCTGGTCGCGAGATGGCCGCTGGCCAGGCCGCCCACGTTGGTGCTGGTGGGCTGGAAGGAGCTGTTGACGTAGAGCTTCCAGAAGTCGTAGTAGTCACCGGTCGAGGTGTCCACCACGATCAGGTGGCCGTCGTTGGCCCCGTAGCCGCCGACGGAGGGATGGTAGCCGTTGGCCGGGCTGGGCACGCAGTAGTGGTCGGTGTAATGGTACTGCAGCGTGTCGGTGAAGTTGATGCAGCCGTGGGTGCCGTCGGTGTACTGCACCGGATAATCGAAGCCCTGGGTGTGGGTGTTGACCTCAAAGCGCATGCCATTGGTGATGGACGAGATGTTGAGGCCGCTGCCGGTGGGCGCCGAGTAGAGCCAGTTGGCGCTGGCGCTGGGGAAGGTGCGGCCCGTGGTGGGCGGGGGGGGCGTGACCGGCGGCGGGGGTGTGACCGTGCCCGTGCCAGTTCCCGTTCCGGTCCCGGCGGTGGTGACCGATTGCATCGGGCCCAGCAGGTCGGGGTTGGTGTAGTAGCTCGACTCGGCCTGCACGGCGTAGGTGGTTCCGGCGGCGAGGCCGGTGACGGCGACGCTGTGCAGGGTGGCGAGCTTCCAGATGGCGGAGGACTGCGAGGGCGAGCCCACGCCATAGTGCACCTGGGAGTTGAGGGCTTGCGTCGTGGTCCAGGTGAGGGTGAAGCCGCTGGGGGTGATGCCGGAGATCTGCGGCGCGCTCATGCCGGACGGCGCCGTGCCGCCACCGCTGCTGCTGCCGCCCGTGCCCGTCCCGGCGCCGGTGCTGCCGCCGCCGGTGCTGACCCCGCCGGTGCCGCCGGCGCCCGCGGTGGTGACGCTCAGCAGCGGGCTGAGCAGGTCGGGGTTGCTGTAGTAGCTGGACTCGGCCTGCACCGTGTAGGTGGTCCCCGGCTGCAGGCCGGCGACGGTGGCGGAGTGGGACGTGGTCAGCTTCCAGACGGCCGCGAGCCCACTGGCGGCTCCGATGCCATAGTGCACCTGGGTGTTGAGGCTCTGGCTGGTGGTCCAACTCAGCGTGAACGAGGCGGACGTGACCTGGCTGACCGTCGGCGCGAGCGTTTGGGCGCCTAGCCCCGCCGCCGCGAGCAAACAGACAAAAATGGTTCTCACTAGACCTGTACCCCTCTTTCGAGACGAGTACGAAGTGGCTTGTAGCGAGACTATGCGGCAGTGAGGCTGTGACAATCCGGGTGAATCCCCCAGCCGGGGCAGGGAAGCGCCCGAGGGGGCGGGGTTGACACGCTGGACGGAGATGGTCTATACCCTTGGGTAGAGGACATCTATACCCATGGCGCCCGAACCCGCCCCCTTGCCGCTTTTGCCCGGCACGCTCGACCTGCTGGTGCTGGAAACCCTGCGCTGGGGCCAGCAGCACGGCTACGGCATCGCCCAGGCGCTGCGCGCGCGCTCCGCCGGCGCCTTCGCGGTGGACGCCGGCTCGCTCTACCCGGCGCTGCACCGGCTGGAGCGGCAAAAGCTGGTCGCCGCCGACTGGGCCCAGTCCGAGCAGAAGCAGCGGGTGCGGGTCTACCGCCTCTTGCCCGCCGGGCGCAAGCACCTGGCGCGAGAACGCGGTCGCTGGGAGCGCTTTGCCCAAGCTATCGCCGGGGTGCTGCAACCCCTCGAATCGGCGGTGAAGCCGTGAGCCGCCCGCGGCGCTGGCGGGAGTTGGAGGAGGAGTTGAGGGCCACCGCCGCATGGCGACGGCCGAGGGGGAGGCCATGGGCAGCGCCGACCGCATCCAGGAGGCGACCCGCGACCAGTGGGCCTGGACCTCGCTCGACGATCTGGGACGCGACCTGCGCTACGCGCTGCGCGGGCTGCGCCGCAGCCCCGGCTTCGCGCTGGTGGCGGTGGCCACCCTGGCGCTGGGCCTGGGGGCGGCGGCCACCATGTTCAGCGTGGTGAATGGCGTCCTGCTGCGTACACTGCCCTATCCGCAGGCGGGCCGGTTGGTGGCCAGCTCGACCTATTACCCGGAGGGGGCGCTGGTTTTTTTGCGCGGTCGGGCGCGCACGCTCGAGGTGGCGGCGGCGGGCGACGAACGCGGCTATGCGCTCAGCGGCCCAGGCGCGCCCGTCATGCTGACCGCCAGCCCGGTCTCGGCAAATTTGTTTTCGGTGTTGGGAGTGGGCGCGGCGCTGGGCTGGACGTTTGCCTCTGGCGAAGACATCCCCGGTGCCGACCGCCTAGTGATCCTCAGCCAAGGCCTGTGGCGGGCTCGCTTTCACGCCGACGATGCGATCGTGGGCCAGGTGATCCGGCTGGGGGGGCGTGGACCGCGAGGTAGTCGGCGTGATGCCGGCCGGCTTCCAGTACCCCTCGCCGGCGATGGCGCTATGGGTGCCGCTGCGGCTGGATCCGGCCAACCGGGGCCAGTGCTGGTACGCCAGCTACATGCAATTGGTGGCTCGGCTCCGGCCGGGGACGACGCTGGCAGGGGCACGGGCGGAGTGGCAGGGGTTGCGGCCGCGACTGCTCGCCGCCTATGGCGCGCCCATGCCCAAGAACACCTTCGCCGAGACCACGCTGATCCCACTGCAGCAGGCAGTGGTAGGCGACGCCGGCGGCCCGCTCTGGCTGCTGTTGGGCGCGGTGGGGCTGCTGCTGCTGATCGCCTGTTCCAACGTGGCCAACCTGCTGCTGGCGCGCGCCGCCGCCCGCGGCCCGGAGATGGCGCTGCGCACCGCGTTCGGCGCCGAGCGGCTACGGATCGTCCGTCAACTGCTGGCCGAGAGCCTACTGCTTTCCGGGTTGGGCGGCGGGCTGGGGGTGGCGCTGGCATGGCAGGGCCTGCCCCTGTTGAAGCGGGTGCTGCCCGCCGATCTGCCGCGGCTGGCCGAGATCGCGCTGGACGGACGGGTGCTGGCGGTCGCGGCCGCGCTCTCGCTGCTCACCGGCGTGCTGTTTGGCCTGGCGCCCGCCTGGCAGCGCGCCCGTCCCGGCGGCGGCCGCGGGCGCGTGCCGGGGACGCTGGTGGCGATCGAGGTGGCGCTGTCGGTGATGCTGGTCATCGCCGCCGGCTTGGCGGTGCGCAGCCTGTCGAACTTGGCCCGCGTCAACCCCGGCTTCGATCCCCACGGCGTGCTCACCGCCCGCATCACCCCCAGCCCGGCGCTGTGTGCGTCCCCAGGCCGCTGCCTGCAGTTCTACGACCAACTGCTGTGGCGGGTGCGCGTGTGGCCCGGCGTCGCAGTTGCTGCCGTGGTCAACAGCCTGCCGCTCCAGCCGGGCGGGGAGATCTTCAGCTTCCGCGTCGAGGCGCACCCGCTGCCCGCCGGCACCCGCCATCCCCTGGCCTGGGGTGAGATTGTGACCCCGGGATACCTGCGCACGTTCGATATCCCGCTGCTGCGCGGGCGCGACTTCACCGCCGCCGATGCCGCCCCGGGCGCACCCGGGGTGGTCCTGGTGAGCCAGTCCA
>Ga0307372_10008217_pt1 | contig 14711 bp, 17 predicted proteins | sample OX1MG_FD_202533 | JGI IMG/M metagenome (GOLD analysis project Ga0307372, IMG submission 202533) | Soil microbial communities from Risofladan, Vaasa, Finland - OX-1 | ecosystem: Environmental > Terrestrial > Soil > Coastal area > Acid sulfate soil | place: Finland: Risofladan, Vaasa | collected... | reverse complement strand
GAATGGCACTGCCGTATGGCGGGTAAGGACTTGCGGCGAGGGCCGGCGGCGGCGACAATTTCGGCCGGCGCGAACCGCCGGCGCACGGTGCCTGCGGAATGTCAAAAAATTCTGCACGCCGTTCGCAATGGGCCGATTGATCTTTTCTTCGAGACCTTCGTTGGTCTAGATTCGTGGCCAACGAGACCTTCCTTGGATGGAGATTGCCGTTTCCAGACCAAGGAGGGTCTCGTGCCATTTTCCACATCCGCCGGTTCCGCCCTACATCAGTTCGGCCTCGTCCTCGCGTCGTTGCTGCAAAAGCCCGGCTTGCCGTTCGCCGACGCCTTGTCCGAAGAAACCATTCAGGCGGCTTTCGATGAAGAAGCCGCCAGCTTCGGGCAAGAAGCGGACGCGGTCTATACACCGGCACTGACCCTGTGGGCCTTTCTTTCGCAAGTCTTTTTCAAAGGCGAACAGCGATCGTGCGCCGCGGCCGTGGCGCGGATCATTGTGTTGCTGGTGTCGTTGGGACGAAAGCCCTGTTCCGACAACACCGGCACCTATTGCCGCGCCCGAGCGAAAATGCCCGAACGTGTACTGCGCCGCCTGGTGTATCACGTGGCCGACGGTTGCGAGCGGACGCTGCCCGACGAGTGGCGGTGGAAAGGAAAATTCGTCGGATTGGTGGACGGGTTCGTCGTGAGCATGCCCGACACGCCCGAAAATCAAGCGGCCTATCCGCAGTCCTCCTCGCAACAAGAGGGGCTGGGATTTCCGCAGTTGCGTGGCGTGGTGCTGTTGTCCTTTGTGAGCGCGATGGTCCTGGGGTTGGAGATCGGCCCATGCCTGGGAAAAGAAACCGGCGAAGCGGCTCTGCTGCGTGCGTTGCTCGATCGGTTTCATCCCGGTGACGTGATGCTGGCCGACCGCTACTTCTGCTCCTACTTCCTGTTCTGCCTGTTGAAAGAGCGGGGCGTGGATATCGTGTCGCGTCTGCACCAATGTCGCACGGCGGATTTCCGCCGCGGCAAGAAGCTGGGGCCGGGCGACCACATCGTCGAGTGGCCGCGGCCGCCGCGGCCCGACTGGATGGACGAAGCGACCTACGCGCGGATGCCGGCCTCGATCGAGGTCCGCGAAGTGGAAGTCGCCGTGCCGCAGCCGGGCTTTCGCCCCGAGGTGATCGTCGTCGTGACGACGTTGCTCGATGCCGACGAGTATACGCGCGCCGACTTGGCAGATCTGTATCGCGGAAGGTGGTTGGCGGAATTGGATATTCGCGCCATCAAGTGTGGTTTGGACATGGACGTGCTGCGTTGCAAGTCTCCGGAGATGGTCCGCAAGGAGATTTGGGCGTGTCTGCTGGGGTACAACCTGATACGGCAAACGATGCTTCAGGCGGCCTACGAATCGGGCTGTTCGCCGCGCTCCCTGGAAGCGGAGCGGGGCGACGATGCGGATGGCTGCCAGGAGGGGCCGCGATCAGGGTGCGCGCCGCAGTGCGTGGCTGGCGAGCCAGCCGTCGTCGTCGAGACTTGCGTTCGTGCAGGGGAAGCGAAGCACGCGCAGCGGTGCCTGCCCGAGGAGCCGAGACGCGCCGCAAAAGCCTGCGAGACCGCAGCGACATCGAACGCCCGGCCACGATCTCTGGGACAAGAGCCAAGGCCCGCCGAAGCCGTCTGTGCAGCGGAACCGGAACGTTTGCCGCGAGAACTCAGCTTTACGGCCGCCATGCAAAAGTTGGCGGCCAGTTGGGTGTTGGCGCCGTCCTTGACGGAAGCGGCGGCCGACGAATTGAGGCGCGTCCATCACAAGCAACTGCTGAAGCACCGCGTGGGTCATCGTCCCAATCGCGTGGAACCTCGGGCCATCAAACGTCGTCCGAAACCGCACAAACTTTTGACTCAGCCGCGCGCCGAGGCGCGCGCGGCGTTGTTGTCGGGCAAGGAGTAGTGCGCGGGCGAATCGTTGACCACGGAAGGCCAGGGAGGACGCGGCACGATTGATGGCATGCTTGCGGGCAGCGGATGCACCGAGCTGGCACGTAGGCCAGCGCCGGAGGCGTTTGGTACTGCGCGCAGCCGCGGCGGTCGATTGCCGACGCGACTTGCGCCACGCGCGGCGCCGGCCGGCGCGACGCGGGCACCGCGCCTCGACCACGACCGTCGCCGCAACTCCTTGCCCGACAAGCGGCAGTGCCATTCGGATCTGGCCTTGTTGCGGCCCGCCGATACCGTACCTGAGAGGGGATTCGGCGCAGCGCGCCGCGCGACCGGTCGCGTGCGGGACCGGCAGATACGCGCTGCGCGCCGTGCGCGCGTTGAATAAAAACAGAACGATTTGGACGCGCAGCGCGCTGCGCACTGCCGTCACGTAAGGATGTGGCAAGCACGCGCGGGACTTGGCGGGATAAAAAGTCGTTGGTGCCGCCCGGAAAGCGGTGATGAATGCCGGCCGCGTGGTGCGTCGTGCTCGGGGCCGATCGTGCCCGCGCCAGATTCTCGGCAAAAACGGCGTCAAGGCATCTACGCGTGGTGCCTCGCGCTCGGGGCCGATCCTGCCCGCGCCGCGCCAGGTTTTTGCAACCTCGCGCCGCGCGCGAAACGGGACCATGGGAGAAGTCCAATTACCGACTCCGCAACGTATGCCCCACGCGCTGCAACAAATCCCGCACCCATCACGAAGGCCCTTGGGATCGTCGTGACTTCGGTTTTCGGCACGGCTTCGCCAAGGTTGAGCGTAGTTGGCATGCTACCGGCGTGGCCGACACGAGAACCCTCCAAGCCAGCCATACGGTAGGAACCACATAGGCGGACGATCGACGGCGGTCGGTCGGCGGCGGAGCGACGTCAAGAGTGCCGATGCCGGAACTTTTCTCCAGCCAAGGGCGTCCAATAGATTGTCAGTGGTCCGTGGCGAGTGTGGCACGGTCGGGAGACTGGCATCCATCTATAGGGGGCGGTTGTGCAACTTGCACCAAACTCGTCAGTGGTCAGTGGCGCGGTTCGGGCAGGGGAGCGTGAAGGCGTTGGGGCCGATCGGCGTCGTCGTGGGCCCGATGATCGTCGCCTTCCTGCAGGCCCTGCTGAAGATGGTCCAGATCGAGCTGGAGCACCTGGGCGACTGACGAAGCAAAGGAGGGCGACTGGCGCTCGGTTGATGGATCGAGGCTCACCTTCGAGAAATGGGGGCCTGGGCAACCCAACAACAAGCAGGCTGCGGAGCACTATCTTTTGCTCTGGGTCACGGGGGCGGTCTGGTGCGACCAACCGGATCGCTCAAAACAACACGTGGCCTACTTTGTGTGTGAATGGGATGCGGGCGCCGACCTTGAATCGCGCGACGGCAAAGCCGCGGCGCGCGACTTGCCCGCAAACGTGGAGACCAATGGCCGCGACGCGTTCCAACCGCGCACGGTCTGGACAAAAGACGGTCCCAAATCGGAATTGACCGTGCTCAGCCGCCGGGGCGAGAGCTTCACGGCCAAATATGAGTTCGCGGGCGGCCTCGTGCGGCAGATCAAGGGAACCGTGAAAGATGGTCGGGTTTCGTGGCTGGCGAAAGATGTAAGTTCAACCGGTAAACCAGGCGGCGATAACGACGGGCTGCTGGCAAGCGATGAGACGGGCGAAAGAATCGATTTTGTCTGGAAGGACGATTCCACCGGAGCCTCGGGCACTTATACGTTGTGTCTGGTCAAGCAATAGCAGCGCGGTGGACCGTGTGTCGAGCATGGCATTAATGCTTCGCCCACACTTGCCGCACGGCTTCCGGAGTGTCGGCATGTTTGACGCTCGCCAACGGCGCATTGCGTTTGGTGTCGCTCGCGGGCTGAGGTAGAATTCAAGGTGCGCGGCGCGTCAACCAGGTCGATTGCTGCGGAACGAAGTGAGCATCGAGGATGATCGTCAAACCAGAATCGGCTTTATTGAACGTCGGCAGCTATCCGATCGATGACGCGGCCAGATTGCTGGGCGTTCCGAGGGCCACGGTTCGTCGGTGGTTGCAGTTGCTGATCGATGATCGGTCATCGCCCGCTCAAAACCGCACGGTTAGCTTTGCTGAATTACTGGCACTTCACATCGTGAAGTTGTTTCGCGATGCAGGCGTTCCTCTATCGATCGTCAAACGGTTGTCGCAAGCCGCAGGCACGCGATTTCGCACGCTCTACCCCTTCGCGGCAAAGCGCTTTCAGGCGGAAGGGCAAAGCCTGATTGGCGCGCTCCGCGACGAGGTGGGCATGCCGGGGGCCGGAAACGACTGGTCCCGGTGCGAAAAGGCCTTCGCGGAACGTGTTCTTCCCTTTCTGGAAGGCGTTGATTTCGAAGGGCCGCGCGGGGCCGCGCGGTATTGGCCGCTAGGGCGGGCGGGGCGAATCGTGCTCGATCCGGAACGGAAGTTCGGCGCACCGATCGACGATGAAAGCGGCGTGCCGGTCAAGGCGATTTTTGCCGCCGTCGTGGCCGGCGGTGGCCAGGAACCGCAAACCGTGGCGGAATGGCTCGACGTTTCACTTGAATCGGTGCGTGCCGCCGTGACCTTTGTGCGACGGTTCGGCTCGTGACGTATTTCTTCGATAATTGCATTTCCTATCGTTTTGCCGGGATGTTGGCTGCGCTGGACGTCGATGCGGTTGCCCTACGGCATCAGTTTTCCGAAAGCATTCGAGACGTGGCTCTGTTCGAAGGTTTGAGCGGCAGCGACGTGGTCTTCGTCAGTTGCGATTTTTCGCAGACAACGAAGGACGAAGAGCTACAGGCACTCAGACGATGCGGGATCACGGCCATCTACTTTGGCCCCTTTTTTGGCAAGCTCAAGTTTTGGCCGCAGGCGGTCTGGCTCGTGCAACGTTGGCCCAAGATCGATGGCTTCGCCGGCGGTGTCGCGCCGGGCACTTTTGCGGAGATCAAGCAAAACGGCAGGGCGATGCCGTTTCTGCCTTAGCGACAACAATTCGAGCGATTCCCGCGGAGTTGCGACCGGTTCTCGAGCGGCCGGCGATCGACGCCGGGAGCTGGCTCGACACGCTGACTTGCTTTGGTCGCTGGTCCCAAATCGCCGAAACGGCGCAGTAAGAGTGGCGGCGGGGCGGCACGAGAGAGCGTATCGACGTGCTGCCGATCTCTGCTAATATGATGCAAGACCGAAACAGGAGATTTGTTATGAACCTGCAGTGTACCGTGATGAATGGTGTGGTGGTCTTGGACCCCGGCCTCGACCTGCCGGATGGCACGCGCGTTGAGTTGGTGATCCAGCAAGAACCGCTTGCCGCGAGCACCCTGGGTCAGCGGCTGTTGAAGTTGGCCGGAATCGCGAAGGGCCTGCCCGTCGATCTGGCCGAACAGCACGACCACTACATTCACGGGACGCCGAAACGATGAAGGTCGTCTTCGCCGACACTTTCTATTACCTCGCCCTCGTCAACCCCGACGATAACCGGCACCAGGAGGCGCTGGCCTATACAGCAGAGTTCCAAGGCCGCATGGTAACGACGGCGTCACGGAGGCACTGACGGGGGACCATCACTTCGAGCAGGCCGGGTTCGTGGCCCTGTTGAAGTAAAGCCTTTACAGCCCCGCGTCGCGGAAGCGGCGCATGAGGGAGTGACGGCGGGCAAAGCGCCGGCGATAGTGCTCGATCCGCTGTTGCGCCTCGTCGATGCGGCCGCGACGGGCCGCCACGTCGCGAAGATCGTTCAACAGCGTCATGGCCGTCGCGTGCTTCTTGGCCGTCGAGGCCGAAAGGAGCGCATCGACCTCTTTCCAGGCCGCGGCCTCGCGATCGGCCAAGGCGTCGAGATGCTTCTTTCGCGCGTCCGCCTTGGCTTTCTCGGCACGCTGACGCTCGTGCGCCAGGCGTGCTTCGCGCAACCGCTCCGCGGTTGCAAGTAGTTCGGCGACCGTGCGCCCTGGCTGCTTGAATGATCTCGCGCCAGCCGCGGGCGCTTTGGCCTTCGACTCGTGAAACGCCTTCAGGGCTTCGGAGCGCGCTTTCGCTCCGTCGCCCAGCAGCAATTCCAGCAGCCAGGCGTTCTTGTCGCGGTCGCCGAGCGCGGCGGTCCAGGCGGCAAAATCGCGTTGTGAGGAACCGGCGGGTGCGGCGGTTTCCTGGTTGCCTTCTGCCGCCGCTGCGATCAAATCGATGCCGATCACCAGAAAGTCCGCCAGCGATTGAAGCGCCGGCGAGAGCTTGCCCAGCCCCGGCGGAACCGGCGGCTCGACCTCCTCGTCGTCAACCGATCCCTGCACCACCGCCCGCAACCAGCCAAGGTAAAACGGCCGGAGGTCGCCAGCCAGCAGTGCATCGCGCACGGGCCTGAGCGATGGCAAGCATGCCGCGCCCTCCACCCAATCTCCGGGCTCCTCCTGGGCCACAAACTCGACGATCAAGTTGTCGCCCGCCTCATGCAGCGAGACCACTTCGCCGTCGATATAGGGCTTGAGTTGCTTGCGGTCGAGGGCCCACTTCGGCACGCGGATCATCGTATGATAGGTGCCCCAGTTGGCCACGTAGACGAAGAAGTCGAAATACTTCTCCATCATTTTCCGCGGGTTACCACGGAAATTGCCGAAGTGATAGACGTTCGTGAACGAGGTGGGCGTGATCTCCGCCCGGCTCGACAACTCGCCGAGCTCGTCCATTTCCTTCTCGGTCAGCGGCCGGTCGATGGCCGCGAACTCGTAATACTGATATTCGCTCATGACAACTTTGCTCGAAGCGGCTGCTCGACAACTCAAGGCGTCGAAGGCGGTGGAGACAATTCTTCGCGGTAAGGCTTGGGGACATCGTCAAAGGCGGCTTGGTAGGTTGCCTCGAGGGGCACTTGCACGTAGCTCTCGGCTTCGAGGAACAACGGCGCCGCGGGCAACGGATCGCCCACGCCGAGCGCCTCCGCGAAAGCTCGCTTGACGATTCCCGCCGAATAACTGGCGACCGTAAGCGGCTTGCCCGGCGGCAAGTGGAAGTCGTAATCGGCCATTTCCGACCAGATGGCGGCGTGCATGCCGTGCGGGTCGCGAGCGGTGGGCGGGAACAGATCCACAATCAGCAAGTGAACGCCCATGCGGAGAAACTCGAGCGCCTTCTCCACGAACGATTGAAAGTCGCCGCGGCTCGATTTGTTGCCGGGCGAAACGATTTCAATCACCGCCACCACATGGCCCTCTTCATGGAACACCACGACGCGGTTGCTCCGCTGAGCATAGGGGTCGGATTCAATCGTCGCCGAAATGCCCATCTGCGGCGGCGCTTCCGCTAACGTCAAGACGCCACCGTTAGGCGAAGCCGGCGAGTTGCCATTCGCCTCGGCTCCGCGATCAATTTGGAAGTTCAAGACGTCCGGGTAGCGGCCGACGGACGCCTGCTCGACCATCGCGTAATAGCCCGGCGGCAGGATGCCGCCGTTCAAGGCCCGCTTGATGCAGATGGTCCATTCCTGGTGGAAATCGTGAAAGACGCCGGTGCGGACCCGCGTCCAATCGTGAATCGGCATACATTGGCTCCCGCCGTTGCTCTACTTGATCGACATGCCATTATATCAAGCGATGCTCAGTATAACTCTTTCCAGCCCGCCCGATAACGAAAGCCCAGGTTCAGCAGCCGGTGCAAAAGCTCCTCGAAGCCGACGCCCGCCTGGTTGGCCGATTCGGCGAAGTCCTCGCCATAAGCCAGATTCGGGTTCGGGTTCGCTTCCAGCAGATAGAGCTTGCCCTCGGCGTTCAAGCGAAAATCGAGACGCGCGTAACCGCTCAGGCTCAGCAGCCGGTAAATTCGTTTGCAAAGCTTGGGAAGCTGTTCCTCCAGCCCTTCGGGCAAGTCCTTGGCCGCCCGCGTCGTGATGCCGTTGCGCACCTGATAGTCATGGTCCCATTTCACCTTGGCGGTGGCGATGTGGGCCACGCCGTCGGGCATCTTCGTAAACAGCATTTCCCAGATCGGCAGCGTCGTCAGGCGGATGTTGCCGAGCACGCCCACGTAAAGTTCCCGCCCTTCGATATATTCTTCCACCAGCGCGTCGGTGCGCAACTGCTCCTGAACGAAAGCCACGCGGTCTTTCAGCTTTTCGTCGTTGGAAACGACCGAGGCCTGCGAAATGCCCAGCGAGGCTTCTTCCGTGGCCGATTTCACGAGCAAGGGAAACTTCAGCCGCTGCACGCGCTTGGCCACGCGGCCCATGGGGTAAACCGCGAAGTCAGGCACCGCGATGCGGTGATAGGTAAGGATTTTTTTGCTCAAGGCCTTGTCGTGGGCCAGCATCAGCCCGCGCGGATTGCAACCTGTGTAGTATTGCTGCATCAACTCCAAGTAGCTCACGACGTGCGTGTCGTAGACGGTCACGCCGTGAAACTCTTCGAGCAGGTTGAAATGGATGTCGGGCTTCCAATCGACGATGGCGTCGCGCAGCACGCCCAGGTCGTTGCTGACGCCCAGCGGCCGCACGTCGTGGCCCAGGTTGCTCAGACCCGCGACCACGTCGTACTCCGTTTTCCATTCCGCCACTTCGCTGGCGGGCAGTCCTTTGATGCTGGCCGGAGGCACGAGTGCTTCGTGCATCAGCACCAGCACGCGACGCGCTCTCATAGGGCGAACCGGTGTTGACCGTTTTCCAGATAGTTCCGGGTGTGCAGCGCCAGCAAGGCGGCCGCTTCCTCCTCGCTCTTGCGCTGCGGCTGATGGCGATAAAGCCCAAGCTGCCGGCAGCGCAGGATCATGTCTTGCAAGACCTGATCGACCGTGTATTCGTGCTCGCCCGACATGTCGGCCACCACGCGCCGCAGCTCATCCCGCGTCCGCCGCAAAAACTCGGCGGCGGTCTCGTGCGTGATGCGGCCCGGCGAAGAGGAAAACAGCCGCCGCAGGCCGCGGTCGACGCTGCCGGCGTGTCCGGCGATGAAGCGGGTGTGTTTCTCTTCGTAGTGCGTGCGCAGCGTCTTGTGGATCTCGGCCAACGGCTCCACGCGGCGGCGGGCACGAACCGCCGGCTTGCCGCCGGCGATGCCGGTCATCAAGGCCTCGACGTATTCCAGCTTTCGTTTGGCCGCCCAGCCGGCATACTCGCGATGCCAGTCGGAGTCGGCGGCCAGCCAGACCGCGAACGTCTCGGCAAAGTCTTCGGACGGATGGGCCTGGGCGTACCACGAATTGAGGTGCAACACATAGCGGCGGCTTTGGAGCCGCGGCTGATAATAATCGGGATAGGGCTTCGACGCCTTGCCGAAGACGCGCTGCCAATCGCGGCGGCGGTGAAGGCGGAAGGCCGTGTCGAGGGCGTGTCCGGCCTCGTGCCGCAAAATGCGCATGCAGCTTTCGCCGCTGCCGCCTTCGACATCGAGCATGATGTGGTCTTCAAGCTGCATCAGCCGCGGATGGGCCAGATAGAACGGAATGGCGATGCCCGGCACGCCGTCGGGCGAGAACCACTCTTCCGAGAGCCAGCAATGCGGGTGCAGCGCGATGTGCCGCGCGTCGAGCTCGGCGTAGAGCCGCTCGATCCGCGGGGCTAACTCGGTGCCTTCGATCTTCAGACCGAGGTCGGTGAAGCGCAGGTCGAGCAGCGCTTCGTCGTCGAGATGCGACCAGGCGGGTCCAGCCTTGCGGCCGCCGGCAGACGACGGCGACCTGGCCTTGGGGCGGGACTTCACTGGCTCGATACCTCCGGGGGAGCGTTCTGGTTGTCGCTTATCGTACCTTGGCCGGGCGGCCGGCAGAAGGGCGGTCGGATTCGAGGCGTCAGGCATCAGGCATCAGGCGTCAGGACGAGGGCCGCAAAGTCGCGCCTGATGTCTGACGCCTGATGTCTGACGCCTGACGCCTGATGCCTGATGCCTCCGCCGCACCCTACGCCAATCGTCGCCCACTGGTTATACTTTCAGCGAACGCCACCGCACGAGGAGATCGCGATATGAAAGCTGCTTACATCAACCAAACGGGACCGGCCGACCACATTCAATACGGCGATCTGCCCACGCCCGAACCGGCCGGCTCGCAGGTGCTGGTGCGCGTGAAGGCCGCGGCCGTCAATCCGATCGATACGTATATTCGCGCCGGCGCGGTGAAGATGGAGCTGCCGATGCCGTTCATCATCGGCTGCGACCTTGCCGGCGTGGTCGAACGCTCGGGGCCGCAGGCCAAGCGCTATCCGCCCGGCACGCGCGTGTGGGGCAGCAACCAGGGCCTGCTCGGGCGGCAAGGCACGTTCGCCGAGTTTGCGGCCGTGGAAGAGCAGTGGCTTTATCCTTCGCCCGACAATGTGAGCGACGAGCAAGCCGCGGCGATCGCGCTGGTGGGCATCACGGCGCATATCGGGCTGGTGCGCTGCGCCCACTTGGCGGCCGGCGAAACGCTGTTCGTCAACGGGGGCACGGGCGGAGTCGGCTCGACGGTGGTGCAGATGGCCAAGGCCATCGGCGCGAAGGCCATTACCACGGCCGGCAGCAAGGAGAAGGTCGAGCTGGCCCGATCGTTGGGCGCCGACGTGGCGGTCAACTACAAGACCGACGACGTCGATGCCGCGATCCGGCAGGCGGCGCCCGGCGGACTCAACGTCTGGTGGGAGACGCTCCGCGAGCCGAACTTCGAGCGCACGGTGCCGCTGTTGGCCCCGCGCGGCCGCGTGATTCTGATGGCCGGGCGTGAAGCGCGGCCCGTGTTTCCAGTCGGCCCCTTCTACACCAAGGACTGTTCGTTGCACGGCTTCGCCATGTTCAACGCGACGCCGCAAGAGCAGCAAGCCGCCGCGACCGACATCAACCGCTGGCTCTCGGCCGGGCAATTGAAGCCGCGCATCGACCGCGTGCTGCCGTTGGCCAAGGCGGCCGAGGCCCACAAGCTGCAAGAAGAGAACACGCTGCACAAGGCCGGCACGCTGGCCGGCAAGATTGTGCTCGTGCCGTGAACGGTCTATCGGCCCAACAGCTTGACGCCGGCTTTCTTGGCCGCTTTGCGGAGCGGTTCATCGAGCGTTGCGAGAGGCAAGTGTCGCCGCACTGCCAGGTCGAGGTACATGGCGTCGTAGCTGGTCAACCGGTGGGTGCGGCAGAGGGGCAGGATATGTGAAAACGACCGCAAAGGCGATTCTGTGTCGAGTTCGATATCGAGCTGAGAGATGTCGTCGATGAACTGTTGCGATTCATGCGGGGCCACACGGCCTTTGCGTTCCGCTAGAGCGATTACATTCGTCACTTCGAGAAACCACCAAGCGGGAACCAAGCCGGTCTCGGTTTCGAGACGGTTGAGAAGCTTCGTTGTTTCCTCTGTGGCCTCGTCTTTGAACAGCCAGGCCATTGCAAGCGAGCAATCGATGATGAACGCTGCGCTCATTTGCGGCCTTCCTCGATCAGGTCCTTGATCTTCAGGCCACCCAGGGTCAAGCCTTGGCTCAACTTCTGGATTCGAGCGATGGCGGCGCGGCGCTCTTCAACCGTGGCTTTCTTTGTGACCGGCACCAATCGCGCTACGGGCGTGCCATGCCTCGTGATCGTAATCTCCTCGCCCGATGCGACTTTTTCAAGCAGGTCCGAAAAATGCGTCTTCGCCTCATACGCTCCGACGCTGTTGGTTAACGACATCGCCAAACTCCTATTTAGACCAGTCTCAGACCAGAATACAGCTATTTCAATGCCGCGTCAACGGGATAGGAAGTAGCAGGTACACTCTGTGCGCCGTCCGCAAACCGCCGATTGGCCGATTGATGGTGCCCCATTGCGAGCGGTTGCGGCGTTGTCCGGCGCGCGGTTACGGCACACGGAGTGTGCCCTACTACGTTGGCCCCATTTTCCATCAACACGCCCCTGGGTAAGCTGATAGCTGCTCCTCCACCACCCGTTCCCGCCGGTTAGCGTATGGTTGTGTCCACCGCCAATCCACAGCATGTTCTTCATGCCGGCATGGTCGGCATGGGCATGATTTTCGACGAGACGTATCGGCCGTTCTTCGAGCATGTTCATGCGGCCGGACTTTACGAACCGGGCTGCGGCGTTTGCCGCGTGCCGCTGGTGGCCGTCGCCAGCCGTACCGGTGGCCGCGCCGATGCCTACGCACACTCCGCGGCCGGCAAGATCGCCGCGTTCAAAAGCTTTCGCGGGCCGGATGCGATCGGCCAATTGCTGAAGACCGACGTCGATTTTGTGTGCGTGGCCACGCCCGACGATCGGCATTTCGAGGCGGCCAAGGCGGTGCTGGCGGCGGGAAAACACCTGCTCGTCGAAAAGCCCTCGGTGTTGTCGCTGAGCGAACTGGACCAACTCGATCGGCTGGCCCGGCAGAACCGCGTGCTGGCCAAAGTGGTCTATCACAAACTGCTCGACCCCGACCACAAGAAACTGCGCACGCTCGTGGCCGACGGCGAGCTGCGGCACGTCAACAATGGCTATTGTTCGCTGCTGGAGCCAAAGTCGATCTCGGGCGGGCAGTTTGCCGAATGGATTCGCGGCCGCAATCCGGGCACCTACGTGGCGGTGCATTACATCAAGCTGATCGACTTCACGTTCGGCGGCCGCTTGACGAGCGTTGCCTGCACCGGCCAGCGCGGAATCGTGGGAGAGGCCGATGGCCCGACGTGGGACTCCGTGCAACTGCGGCTGGTGTACACGTATGACGACGGCCGTGAGGCGGCGTTCGATATTCACACGAGTTGGGTCACGCCCGACAATTTTCCCGGATATGTCGAGCAGGAGGTGCAGTTCCGCTTCGACAACGGCGTGTGGAACGGTCACAGCCGCAAGCGGGGCGTGGAGTGTACGATCGAGGGCCAGACTCCGCTGGCCCGCAAAATCACGATGAACAATCATTACAACGGCACGTTTTTGGAGCCGTGGGGCGAACGTTCGCAACGGGGCTACGGCGTGGAGGCGATCGAGCGGTTCGTGCGCGAGGTGGCCCAGGTCGAGTTCGGCGTGCCGCCCGGTGAGCGGGAGCAGCGTCTCGACCGCGCGCGGCTTTTAGCTTACAACGATCTTTCGGCCGACCGTCAAACCGTTGCCGCCGTGCAGGCAATGGAAGCCATTTTGGCGCGGCATGCGGTCGGCAAGCCGAATTGCGTTGTCGAAATGAGCGAAGCGGGCCGATTGCTGTTGTTTGAACCGGGCAAGCCCGAACCGGTGTCGCTGAATTGAGGCAACGTGTAGGGTGGGAGCGAGCGAGCTTGCGAGCGCCGGCCCACCGTAATCGAAATCGTTAACGGTGGGCCGGCGCTCGCAAGCTCGATCGCTCCCACCCTACTCATGCCACTGAGCCTTCCATAATGTCCATAACCGCAACTCCCGCCGCCATCGAACACCCGCGCGAAGAAGTCTCGAATGAGTGGCGTCGCCGTCTGGCGGCGGTCGAACCGCTGAGCCTGCGGACGTTCACGCCCAGCCTGGCCGTGCTGGCCAAGAGCGCCGGCTGCTATCATTGGACACCGGAAGGCCGCCGCCTGGCCGACTTTACTTCCGGCGTGCTGGTGATGAACTTGGGGCACAATCCGGCCCGCTGGTGGCAACGCGTGCTCAGCTATCTCGGCTTGCACGGCTTCGCCGGCTGCGGCGACTTTTGCCAGGCGGTCACGCTCAACGCCTACAACAGCGTGACGGAAGTCGAAGTACAGGCCACCGAGCGATTGTTGAAATGCCTTCAAAGCCAGCCGGGCGGCGCCCGCTGCGAGCAAGTCCTATGGGCCGCCAGCGGCAGCGAAGCCATCCAGAAGGCGCTGTGGGCCGCGCTCGACCGCCGGCCCGGCGAAGACATCATCCTTTCGACACGTTATGGCTTTCACGGCAAGAAAGGGCTGGCGGGCGCCGTGACCGGTTCGGAACAGGACCACGATCGCGATCCGCGCGTGCGGTTCATCGCCTTCCCGATGGAGGACTGCGTCGAGGTCGCGCGGCGCCGCCAGCCGATCGACCTGGCCCCCTACGAAGCCGAGCTCGCAGCGCTGTGGAAGGAGTATGGCCGGCGCATCTGCTGCCTGATCACGGAGCCGTATCTGGGCGGCGGCGGCTCGTATCATCCGCAAAAACAATACCTGCAATTGCTCCAGCGTTTTTGCCGCGAGCGCGACATCCTATTCATCCTCGACGAAGTGCAGGCCAACTTCGGCCGCACCGGCGAGCTTTTCGCCTTCACGCATTACGGCGTCGAACCGGACATCGTGGTACTGGGCAAGGGGCTGGGCAACGGAGTGCCGGTGAGTGCGGCGGTCGGCCGGGCAGATCTCTTCGCCAACATGCACTACGGCGAGGCCTCCGATACCTGGAGTGCGAACCCGTTGGCCAGCGCCGGCGTGTTGGCCACGCTTGATGAATACGAGCACACGCCCGTGTTGGAACACGCGCGGCAGTTGTCGATCGTGCTCGAAGTGGAACTGCTGCGGCTGGCGGAGCTTGAGGTGGTGGCCCACATTCGGGGCGAGGGAGTAGTGTGGGGTATCGAGTGCGCCGCGGTCGGCGAGCGTTCGGCCGCGGAGGTCGCCAACGCCTGCGTCGAGGCCTGTTATCGGGGCGACGAGGCGGGCGCCGCCATCCACTTGCTCGGCCCCTTGGCCGGCAAAGTGATTCGCGTCAGCCCGCCGTTGGTCATGCCGCTCGACGAGGCGAAGACGTATCTTGACGTGATGTACGAGATTTTCGCCGCCGTGGGAAAGCGGCTGGCGTAGTGCTTCATCGTTGGGTGGGACCAGCGAGCTTGCGAGCGCCGGCCCACCATCGTCAGGCGTCAGGGGCTAGGCAAAAGTCAATTCAAGTATTTCTGAA
>Ga0307372_10008207_pt1 | contig 14730 bp, 13 predicted proteins | sample OX1MG_FD_202533 | JGI IMG/M metagenome (GOLD analysis project Ga0307372, IMG submission 202533) | Soil microbial communities from Risofladan, Vaasa, Finland - OX-1 | ecosystem: Environmental > Terrestrial > Soil > Coastal area > Acid sulfate soil | place: Finland: Risofladan, Vaasa | collected... | reverse complement strand
ACCAGCCGCGATATCCCGCCGCGTTTGCTGAGCGCATGCGTCGCCTCCACCTTGGCACCTACATGGGCTTTGGGATGGAATACATCATGGCGACCGGTGCATTGACCCTCGGTGGCGTCTTCGATGAGTTCCCGAACCTGCGCTTTGCCTTCTTCGAGGCAGGCGCCTCGTGGCTCCCCTATGCAATGTACGCAAGCGACCGGTCATTCCTGATCGAGCCACAGTGCTCACGCTCCGAGCGGCTTCCAAGTGAGCTCATCAAGGAGCGCTGTCTCACGGCGATCGAGCCGATGGAGTCCATCTCCGAGCTCATCGCAATGGTCGGAAGCAAGAACTTCTTCTTCGGCACAGATTTCCCGCACCCGGAGTTCCAGGTATTTCACGGCGCGGGAAGAACCGTCGAGACCTCAGAGCCGGGCGCTGCTGCGATCTTGCACCGCGTAGGACTGAGCGACGCCGAGAAGACAAGCATCCTTGGCGGCAATATCTCGCGCATGCTGTTTCGCTGACAGGATCTGAGTCTGCGGGGGTGCTTCGTCATTGGGCTCGCCCGGAGGTGTCGGACCACAACCATCGACTCCGCGCCCGAACGGGTTCTCTATCGATCGGCTACCGATGCGTCCGACTCTGCCCGAGCTTCGGCATCGCTCCGCGATGTAGCCGGTGGGGGTCACCTATCAGCTCATTCCGGAGCGAGACCACGGTCTCCTCGCGAACCGGCGGTGTTGATGATTCATCCCATCGCATCGCAGGTCCCGAGTGGCGCTCCGTCGCGCGCGTCCTCGGGCCCAACGGATGGCGCAGTCTCATTCGCTCGCGCATGGAGCGTTGCCACGTCTGTTGCGTGACACAAAAAACGGCTGGGTCGCGGGATCAACGGATGGTTAAGCCCTAAGCGAATACGCCTTCTGGCCCCTCAAGGGAGGTCTGGCTTTGGCAGATCAGATCAGCACCGGGCTCGCCCCTTGACAGATTCGAGCGACTCGCGCTTGATCACCGAGATCACGCGTCCACCGTCGGATCGTTGGAACCTCGGGGGATCTACCTCTGCTCATTGTGGCCCAGACCCGGTTTGAACTGACCGGACTTGAACTCCTCGACACCGGACTTCCACGCCACTCCACTGCGGTGGTCGAGCGCCTGGGACATCGCTCCCAGCCATGCTCCGGCCTGCTCATAAGACATCGGCGACACGTGCCGGAAGGCCTCTTTTGAGAAAGAGACGACGGTCGGATTCTTCTGAGCTAGCTTTTCTGCGAGCGCGGTCACGTACTCTTCCAGTTTTGCCCGCTCTACAGAACGGGTCGCGAACTTCATCTCCGCGGCCTCGACACCGTTGAATGTGTCGCCCGTCAGAAGGTAGAAGAGGGCATCACGCGGATTCAATACCTCAGAGATCGCCTTGCTCACATATCCGCCAGCTATCTTCCCGAAATTGACCTCCGATAGGCCAAAGGTCGCCTCGTTTGCCGCGACGACGATGTCACACGATGCGACAATCGTAAAGGCACCCCCGAAGCACCATCCGTTCACCGCAGCGATTGTCGGCTTTGGAAAAAGTCGCAGCGCGTGCGATCGCCACTCCGCATCGCGCATCGCGCGGGCCCGCGCTGCCGGATCTCCATCGAGATCGTAGAAAACTTCCTTCAGGTCCATTCCAGCGCAAAAGGATTCACCTGAACCCGTGATGACAAGTACCCGGGTCGCCTCGTCGTACGCCAGCTCATCAAGGACGAGGGTCATCTCCCGATGGAGCGTCGGATTCATCGCATTGCGTTTCTCGGGACGATTCAGCGTCACCCACGTTACGCCGCTCTCTCGACGGTCAACCAGAACCGTCTCATAACTGCTGGATTGAACTTTCGCACCTTCCGCCATTGCTTTTCCTCCAAAATGATTCTCTTGTCGACGCGTTCTCCGTGCCGGTTCAAAGAACTCCGGTGTTCGCGCCCCCATGGAACAATACGATGCGAAACCGATCGAGAGGGGGCCCCGAAACAGTACCAAGCAGAGATCGCAGAAGCTATGCCTCGGCCCCGCCGGTCACGCCACTCAATCATTCTCGAGTTGGCCCCGTCATCTCTCTCGGATCGGTCGACATCTTTGGTGACCTGTCATTGCGGACTTCGACACGATGTTCATGACGTCGTTGATGTTCGATCCCCTGTCAACTCCTACACCAGTGCAGCTCCCGAGACAGACGCGAACCCTCGATCCATCGCGCGCTCGAAGGACCAACCCTGCCAACAGTTGACCCGTCGTGCTCACCCTGGGAGATCCGGTGTGGTCGCGCGGTCAACGATGCTCGGCCGGTCGAGGTCCGTGGGATGGCAGCGCTGGCAAAGCGAGATCACCTACGAAGATGCCCTCAGCCGCACGGCGATCCTGTCCAAATAGTCTGCGATCTCCAGGTCGAGCGAGATCTCCATGGATATCTCGCTCGGCCCCTTGAACACCTGCGCCACCGGTGCTTGACACAATGAACCTCTTCGTCGGACCGACGATGTTCATCTCCAAACCCGCGGCCCGTGGACGTCGCGGTCGAACCGCGGGCAAAGGGACACGAAGGGGCGCGTCTTCAAGGCACCACGGACCCCGCCTCTTGTTCGATTCGCAATCTCGCGTGCTATCTTCCCAACGGAGGCGCGCTTGAAGGCGATTCGAATGAAAAAGGTGACCGAGATGGCGATCTCCGAGGAGATCGAACGCATCGCCCGGGCCGGAGTTGGAGCGCACTAGGTTGGCACAGGGCCGATTGACCTTCACGAGCACCTGAGGAGGAGCACGATGCGCCCCGATGAAGATCTCTTCCCTGACTACACACCGAAACGGAACCGTACCCACAAGTACGGCGAGGATCGCGAGATGGCGAGGCGCCCTGAGCGCCCGATCTCATGTTCGCCAATATACGGTGTCGTAGGGTCCCGGGACCTCGCAATGATCAAGACGATGGGAGGGAACTCGAAACACCAAGAGGAGCTCTTCGGAGCCTCCGATCTTGGCACCATCAACTTCGGGCGGCGCCCTGTCGGTGCCGTGACCGACTTCGTCGCCAGCGTGGAGCCGTCGGCGTTCGATCGTGTGGTCGACTGTGCGCGGGTGCGCGCGCTGGGAGCGCTGATTCCCAGGGGAGACATCTGGCGGCCGGTCGCATGGTCTGGTCCCGAGACGGGCACCAGCTCCGAGCGACAGGGGACACAGGTCATGACCGGGAGGGACCGATGCTGAGCGAGGAGGAGAACGAGCGCCTCACCCGGGTTGGACGCGGCACGCCTATGGGCGAGCTCCTCCGACGGTACTGGCATCCCATCGCCGCGGAGAGTGAGTTCGAAGGTCGATCGATCAAACCGGTCCGGATCATGGGCGAGGATCTCGTTCTCTATCGCGACGAGCGCGGCACCTATGGTCTTGTTGACCGCCACTGCCCGCACCGACGCGCCGATCTTGCGCACGCGATTGTCGAGGAGTGCGGAATCCGTTGCAGCTATCATGGATGGAAGTTCGACGAGACCGGACGATGTGTCCACCAACCCTTCGAGGATACGGTGCAGCCGAACTCGCGCTTCAAAGACCAGGTGTCGGTCAACGCCTACCGGGTCAAGGCGAAGGCAGGTCTGTGCTGGGCCTATCTCGGACCCGAACCTGCACCGCTTATCCCAACCTGGGAGCCGTTCACCTATGAGAACGGATTCTGCCAGATCGCCTTCTCCGACGTTCCCTGCAACTGGTTGCAGTGCCAGGAGAACTCCATCGACCCCGTCCATTTCGAATGGCTGCACAACAACTGGTCGATGGTCCTTTCAGGACAGAGAGAACCCTATGCGCCGACTCACCGGCAGATCTCCTTCGAGGAGTTCGAGTACGGATTCGGATACCACCGGCTTTTAGAAGATGAAGACGAGTCAGACTTCAATTGGCTGTTGCAGCGACTGTGCATCCTGCCGAATCTATTTCTCCCCCGCACACATTTTGAGTGGCGAGTTCCTGTCGATGACGAGACAACACTTTCAGTCGTATGGAGTTACACGAGGGTCCCCCGAGACTGCGAGCCCTACCGGCAAGCGACGATCCCCCATTGGTACGCACCGATCACTGACCCGGTCAGTGGACGATGGATCACCAGCCACGTGATCAATCAGGACACCGTTGCTTGGGTCGGTCAGGGAACCGTGGCGCAGCGCAATCTCGAACATCTCGGACGAAGCGACCGGGGCGTGATCATGTTGCGCCGCCAATTGGAGCTCGACATGCAGGCCGTAGCGGAGGGGCGCGATCCGAAGGGCATCATCCGCGACGAGGGCGCAAACGTCTGCATCGATCTCCCGGGAAATCGGCGTGAACTCTTCCTCGTTGGCCTCGAGCGAGCGGAGTGGCTGAGACAGTTTGCCGTGACTTCAAAGAACAACCCCGGCGACTATTTCAGCCTGCTGGTCGGCCAGCCACCCGAGGTACGCGCCGCGTTTGAGGAGGCGGTGAGAATTTGATGGAAGAGCCGGGCGATTCACCGATCCGAGCGCAGACGATCAGATCCGAGGCTGCGCCGAACGCGATCCGTCTCCTTCGCGACGGCTTCAATCGAGACTTTTAGCCAGGACAAGAGAGCGCCTCCATCAGTGCCCGAACCGGCGAGTAGATGGGGCGGTGCTGACAAGACGAGAGCCGGGGAGCGACAAGAGAGGGGAAGTTCACTGTGAGAGTTGGAATAGTGGGACTTGGGCGAGCTACCGCGACGATCCTGCCGTCGATGATTGCCCATCCCGAGGTCGAGATCGTTGCGCTCGCCGAACCCAATGACGAGCTGCGCGAGGCGTTCTGTGAGGACTTCAATGTGCGTGGCTATGAGAGCGCCGAGGAGCTCTTTGCCGATCCCAAGGTCGAGATTGCCTACATCGCGACGCCACACCAGTTTCACCGAGATCACGTGCTGGGAGCGGTCGGCCATGGCAAACACGTGCTCGTCGAAAAGCCCATCGCGCTCACCCTTGAAGAGTGCGATGAGATGATCGCTGCGGCGGACAGGGCTGGAGTCGTGTTCATGGTCGGCCATACCAATGGCTATGACCCGCCCGTGCTGGCCCTTCGAGATCTCTCGGCCTCGAATCGTTACGGCGCGCTGAGGATGATCAACACCTTCAACTACTCCGATTTTCTCTATCGACCGCGTCGGTCCGAGGAGCTCGACACGAAACTCGGCGGCGGCATCATGTACAACCAGTTCCCGCATCAGGTCGATATGGTTCGTACGATTATCGATTCGCGCGTCACCTCGGTGAGCGCGGTGTGTGGCTCTTGGGACAGTAACCGTCCGACCGAGGCAGCGGTTTGCGCGCTCCTCCGATTTGAGAACGGCGCTGTGGCGAACATCGTCTACAGCGGCTATGCCCATCTTTCGAACGGCGCCCTGACCGGCGAGACCGGGCCAACGACCGGCGGAGCGGTATCCTTACGCTCGCAGCTGATCGACCTGACCCCCGAAGAGGAGGCGCTGGCAAAGGCGAGGTCCGGCTACATCGATCGACGGCGCCAGATCACCGGACCGTTGACGAGAGCGACGGAGCACGAACGATTCGGCGTCCTCATCGCCGGCTTCGAGGGTGCCGACGTCGTCACCTCCCCGGGCGGTCTCACCGTCTATGGCGACGGGTCAGTCGAAGAGATCGCCATAGCGTTTGGATCGGGGGGAGGGCGGAGGGCTACCGTCTTTGATGAGCTGTATGTCGCGGTCAGCGGGGGTGCGGTGATCCATGATGGGAGATGGGGAAGGTCGACGCTTTCGGTCTGTCTTGCAGCGCTTGAATCTTCGACCGTGGCTCACGAGATCTCACCCGAGCTCTGATTCATGACCGAGCTGTGAGATGAGCCACCAGACAGATCCCGAAAGCCCAACAACGACGATGTGCACAAGATATCGATCGTGCTCGCGATCGACTGACAGAGGGGAAGAACGTTATGGAGTTTGCAGAACAACGTCTCGCGGGAAGAACCGTCATCGTGACTGGGGGTGGCTACGGGATCGGCCGCGCCTATGCCCATCGCGTCGCGAAAGAGGGCGCCAAGGTCGTCGTCGCAGAGCTGGATGGTGATGCGGGAGAGCGCGTCGCAAAGGAGATCTCCTCACAGGGATACGAGGCTGTCGCCATCGAAACCGACGTTGCGGACGAAAAGAGTGTCAACCACATGGTTGCCGAGTCACTGATTGCGTATGGAAAGATCGACGTACTCATCAACAACGCGGCGATGTTCACCAAGGTACCCATCGAGTACTCGACGCTCGAGGACCTGACGTTCGAGCACTTCGAGAGGGTGCTTCGCGTCAACGTCCTCGGAACGTGGCTGTGCGCGCGGGCCGTCATCCCTGACATGCGCGAGCGCCAATACGGGAAGATCATCAACATCAGTTCGGGAACCGTATTCAAGGGAGCAGGTGGAACGATGCTTCAGTACGTGACCTCTAAGTCCGCGCTGTTGGGATTCACTCGAAGCCTCGCCCGCATGGTTGGTCCAGATGGGATCCGCGTCAACTGTGTTGCCCCCGGCGGAACGATAACGGACGACATCAATACCCCCGAAAAAGAGCAGGCAATGTTCGAAAGGGCACGCTCGGAGCGGGCCATCGTCAAGGTGGAGACCCCCGAGGACCTCGTCGGAATCATCTCATTCCTCTCCTCTAGCGACAGCGACTTCATCACGGGCCAGACGATCCTCGTCGATGGCGGCGCATTCATGCACTGATTGGCAATTTGTGTTGATACCTCCAATTCATGGAAAGGCTAGATGATCATGGCTTTGACAGACGCCTCCATCCGCTCCCCGCTGATCGATGCCGATGCGCACGTCGTCGAGACCGAGCGCACATGGGACTATCTCGAGCCGGCAATGGAAAAGTATCGCCCGAAGCTGTTCTCCTCTCCCGGGGACCCCAACGAGTACTGGGTGATCAACGGACGGATCGGTGGATTTCGCTTTGCGACGATGACGGAGAAGGAGCTCAAGACCCAATCGGAAAAGACTGGGCGCCTCGTCAGCGCGGAGCGCGCTGCGAGCGAGATGGACGACGTCAGCCTCCGCCTCAAAGGCATGGACCAGCTCGGAATCGACGTCCAGGTGCTGCACAACTCCCTCTGGATTGAGTCCGTGGCCGATGTTCCAGAGATCGAGACCGCGCTGTGTCAGAGCTGGAACCGCTGGATGGCCGACATTTTTCGCCAGGGACAGGGCCGTCTCTACTGGACCTGCGTCGTGCCGACCAACGACCTTGGATCGGCGCTAATCGAGATGCAGTTCGCGAAACAACACGGTGCGGTCGCAATATGTCTTCGCCCGTTCGAGGGTGACCTCATCGTGACCGACCCCTACCTCTATCCGCTCTTCGAAGAGGCGGTCCGCCTCGATCTCGCGGTTGCGATCCACATCGGTAACGGGAGCCCTGACCTGACAGGCATTCTGCGAACCCGGCACCCCTCGGGAGGCGGTTGGGCCCCCTTCCGGGTTCCGACCGTAGTCGCAACAATGTCCATCATCACCTCTTCAGTCACCAAGCAATTCCCGACACTTCGCTGGGGCATCATCGAGGCATCTGCCTCATGGATCCCCTGGCTGTGTCACGAGACACAGCGCAGAACAGGCAGGCCGTTCACCCCGGAATCAAATCCGTTCCGCGAGCACAACATCTATGTCACCGCCCAGGTCGATGACGACATTCCCTACATCGTCGACTGCGTCGGTGAGGACGTCTTACTCATCGGATCGGACTTTGGCCACACGGATGCGTCGAGTGAGTACGACGCGCTCGTCAAATTGCGAACCCTCGATGGAATCAGCGATAGCGCGCGGAGAAAGATGCTCTCGGACAATCCTGCAAGGCTCTATGCGCTCACAGGTCGGGCAAAGGTTGCAGACTCGCTCGTCGGGCTCTGAGCTCGACGAGCGTGCTCATGATGGGTTCGGGAGGATCGGCTCTTCGCCAGCAAGGCGGCAGTAATAGCGCCACTCTCCGAGCATTGCGCTCGCTCCACCGATGCTGCCAAGCGGTCGCTCCCGGGGACGAAGATCGTCGTAGTCCTCGACGGGGATCGGCTTTGGAGTGCCAACAAGATAGGAGTCGTAGTTCATCGTCAGAAGTTCATTGAAATGCATCGCCCGCACCGTTGCGTCATGGACCCCAGAGCCATAGACGGTTATGCCGTGACCACGCATCAGCGCAACCTTGCTCGTTCCCATGACGTCAGTGAACGCGTCTGCCATGTCGATGTCGGTGATCCGATGGCTGCGTGGGTAGGTCGGTACTCCTTCAACCGCGATCAACGCGCCGGGTCGGCCCTGACCATAGAGCGGCACCACCTCGAGCTCACACGCGCTCAAGGTGATCGCGTGCTTCGGATGACAGTGGATGACGCTTTGCACCTCGGAGAAACGCTGATAGATCGAGATATGGATAAATGCCTCGCTCGGTGAGCGCAGTCCAACCGGACCATCGACCGTGTTTGCCTCGAAATCGATCTCGATGATGTCCTTTGGCTGGGTATAGCGAAGCGCTACCTCGTTCGCGCCCTTGCCCTTGATGAGCAGATGATCGCCGGCGATGCGATGACTGACATGACCAAGCGCGTTGTGGGTCATGTCCAGAGTTCCAAGTACCCGACAGGCTTGAGCTACCAGCTCGGCATGGCGCGCGGTCTCATATGGCGATGGTCTCATGCTCGATATTCCCCCCGGAGGTTCTCTTGGTGAGCAAGACGGTAACACCAATCGTCCGATGCACAACAGTGCGGGCCGGGTGATCCCGATTCCGAGAGGGTCTACCTCGACGGCCGCGGATGCAACGCACGATCGCCCGTTCGACCTACACCATCGTCTAAAACGACACTGTCCTAGACACCTTGGACCTGATGAACCTCGAGGATGCCTGCCTGTGAGCGCAGTGACTCGATTGTCGGATCATCGGTTGCGCGGTCGGTAGCGATCGCCATCAAAGCGGTGCCGTCGACGTCGCTCGTACGGGCGACCGCCATGTTGACGATGCTCACGCCAGCCTCGCCGAGCTTGGTGCCGACCAAGCCGATCATGCCAGGACGATCATCGTTGTGCACGATCAACAAACATTGTGCTGGGGAGAGGTCAAGGGTGTGTCCGTCAATATCGACAAAGCTCGGCTGACTCGCGTCGCCACCACGCAGCGTTCCTGAGACACTGTGCGTCGAGGAGGAGACGATGATGACGTTGTGGCGGTCCCTCGAGGTAGCGCTCTGGCTCTCGCGGACTTTGAGACCGCGCTCCTCGGCGATGCGTGGCGCGTTGACATAAGAGACCGGCTCTTCGGTAACGACGCCGAGCAGTCCCTTGAGCACCGAAAGGGTAAGGATCGAGGTATTTTCGCCGGCGAGCTCTCCCTGGAATTCGACGTCAAGCACATCTGGCATTCCCTCACAGAGTTCCGCGAGGAAGCGACCAAGTCGCTCTGCGATGCCGAGATAGGGTCGCACCGCCTCGGAGGCTGCACCAGCTGAGACATTGACTGCGTAGGGAACAAAGTCTCCTCGGAGTGCGAGCACGATCTGCTCTGCGATCTGTTCGCCCGCTTTGTCCTGGGCCTCCTCGGTGCTCGCCCCAAGGTGTGGGGTGACGACAACTGATGGAATGCCAAACAATGGCGATTCGGTCGCTGGCTCGGAGTCGAACACGTCAAGCGCAGCACCCTCGACGTGACCGGAGTTGATCGCATCGGCGAGATCCTGTTCGACGACAAGTCCGCCACGCGCGGCGTTGATGATCCGCACGCCACGCTTGGTTCGCCCAAGAAGCTCTGTGTTGAACAGTCCTACGGTCTCTTTCGTCTTTGGCAGGTGGATCGTGATGAAATCAGCCCGTGAAACGAGTTCGTCGAGCGTCAAGAGCTCCACGCCCATGCGCTTGGCGCGGTCTTCGGTGATATAGGGGTCATAGGCAACGACATGCATCCCAAAGGCCATCGCGCGCTGTGCGACGAGCGCCCCGATGCGACCAAGTCCAACGACACCAAGGATCTTGCCGTGCAGCTCCACGCCCTCCCACTTCGAGCGCTCCCAACGACCTGCGACTAATGCGCTGTGCGCTTGAGGAATATTGCGCGCCTGCGCGAGCAAAAGCGCGAAGGCGTGCTCGGCGGCCGAGAGGATGTTTGATTCGGGGGCATTGACCACCATCACGCCGAGGTTTGTCGCGGCCTCGATGTCGACGTTGTCAAGACCGACTCCGGCACGGCCGACAACCATCAGGTCAGTTCCCGCCTCAAGAAGCTCTTTGGTGACCTTGGTGGCTGAACGCACGACCAATGCATGCGCGCCCTTGATCAGTTCGAGAAGGCTCTCTTTGGTCCATTCGAGCTGTTCGTCGACCTCGTAACCTGCCTCGGTCATTGCGTCGAGTCCAGCCTGGGCCAACCTCTCCGTGACGAGAATCCTTGCCATTACCTCTCCTTGTTATGGCCCGGTCCGTCGCCGGGTCCGGGTGGTCGAGACCGTGTGTTCACGACCGTGTGTACTTGCGTCCCCATTGAAGGGCACCTTGTAGCATCGGTCCCCCCGACGCTGCAGTCCCCGTGCAGAATCATCACTACACCTGCAAATCTATCCTGCACAGGCCTCGCCCCCTACGGCGCGCAATGGGCACCAAGGGCGTTAGTCGGTTGCCTCATCGAGCAGTGCAGCGACCCTTCGCACACCCTCTTGCATGTCGTCATCACCGAGTGCATAGGAGAAACGTCCATAGCCAGGGGCGCCAAATGCCTCACCTGGCACAAAGGCGACCAACGCCTCCTCAAGCACCACCTCGGCGAGCTCAAGCGTGGTCGCCGGCCGACGCCCGCGGATTGATCGACCGAGTACACCCTTGAACGAGGGAAAGGCATAAAACGCGCCCTGGGGCTCGAAGCAGGTGACCTGGTCAATGTCGTTCAACATCTCGTGGATGGTCTTACGACGGCGGTCAAAGGCCTCGCGCATCATCGCTACCGCACCAAGATCGCCTTCGAGTGCTGCCAGTGCTGCGCGCTGGGCGACATTGTTGACGTTCGAGGTCTCGTGAGACTGGAGGTTCGTCGCCGCATTGATGACATCGACGGGCGCAATCATCCAGCCAACACGCCAACCTGTCATCGCATAGGTCTTTGCGACGCCGTTGACCACGATGCAGCGATCGGCGATCTCTGGCACGACGACTGGCAACGAATGCTGCTCGTTGGTTCCATAGACAAGGTGCTCGTAGATCTCATCGGTCAGCACCCACCAACCGCGCTCGACACAGTACCGACCGATCGCCTCGACACCTGCTCGGTCGTAGACCGCTCCCGTCGGGTTCGAGGGACTGACGAACACCAGCATCTTCGTGCGGCTCGTTGCATAGCGATCAAGCAGCTCAGGAGTGACCTGAAATCCTGTCGACTCATCGGTTGGCACAGAGACGGGGACGCCACCTGCGAGGGCGATCGATTCGGGGTAGGTCGTCCAGAATGGCGCCGGCACGATCACCTCGTCACCTGGATCGATCAGCGTTGCAAAGGCGTTCGCAATCGCCTGCTTGCCGCCATTTGCGACGAGTACCTGGTCGGGAGTGATGACATAGTTCGAGTCACGCTGGGTCTTGGTCGCGATCGCCTGGCGTAGCTCGGGAAGGCCAGCAACAGGGGTGTAACGGTGGTTTACCGTCTCCGAACAGGCTGCAATCGCTGCCGCAACGATGTGATCGGGGGTGGGAAAATCAGGCTCACCTGCACCAAATCCGATGACATCGAGCCCCGAGGCCTTCATCGACTTGGCCTTCGCGTCGATCGCAAGCGTCGCTGAGGGGGCTACAGCTCCCACGCGTCGCGAGATCCGCGGTCTCGTGCCAATGTCTGATGGGGTCGGTTGTGATGAAGCTGTCATACCTGCCATGCTTGCACAGAGAACTGTCGGAATAAAAATACACGCGGGAGTGGGGCCCGCAGCTAGCACTGGAGAGAGACATGGCAACATTCGCAATACCAAAAGAACTGCTCCCAGACGACGGCCGGTTTGGAGCTGGACCCTCAAAGATTCGCAGCGAGGCACTCGACGCGCTGCTCGCAGTCGCCCCCACCTACCTTGGCACCTCACATCGCCAGGCGACGGTCAAAGATGTCGTCGGGCGGGTGCGCAGTGGAATTGCCGAACTCTTTTCGATTCCAGATGGCTACGAGGTTGTGCTCGGCAACGGAGGATCGACCGCATTCTGGGACATCGCAACCTTCTGTCTCATCGAGAAGAAGAGCCAGCACCTTTCTTTTGGTGAATTTTCCTCCAAGTTCGCCCAGTCTGCACAGATGGCACCGTTCATTGAGGACCCGATCGTGTTCACCTCCGAGACCGGCACCCATCCCGAGGCCGTTGCAATGGCAGAGATCGACTGCTACGGACTCACCCAAAACGAGACCTCAACGGGTGTTATGACGAAAATCACCCGGCCGAGATATGACAATGGCAACCCCGCCGAAGGCATTGTCCTCGTCGACGCGACCTCGGCAGCCGGAGGTATCCGCGTCGATGTTGGCCAAACCGACACCTACTACTTTGCTCCCCAGAAGTGCTTTGGCTCTGACGGTGGCCTGTGGATCGCCATCATGTCGCCAAAGGCACTTGAACGCAGCGCTGCAATTGGTGCCTCGGGACGCTACATTCCCCCATTTCTTGACCTCAACATTGCCATCGAGAACTCGAAGCTCAATCAGACCTACAACACCCCAGCACTTGCCACGCTGATGTTGCTCGCGGAACAGGTCGAGTGGTTCAACACAAATGGTGGCCTTGAATGGTCAGCCTCACGCTCAGACGCGTCGGCAAAGATCCTCTATGAATGGGCCGAGGCATCAGCGGTCGCAGATCCTTTCGTACGCGAACCATCACAGCGCAGCACCGTCGTCGGCACGATCGACTTCGTCGAGGGAATCGATGCTGCGGCGATCGCAAAGGTGCTTCGTGCGAATGGCATCGTCGACACCGAGCCCTACCGCAAGCTCGGACGCAACCAGCTGCGCATCTCGATGTTCCCGGGCATTGACAGCGAGGACGTTGAAAAACTGACCGGCTGCATCGACTACGTCGTCCAGAACCTCTCCTAGCAAGAGCAGTCCTCAGCGGTTGTTTCAGCGATCAGGCGCGCCGGTAGTTGGCCTCGCCGCGATGGCGCAGCTTGACCTTGTACATCGTCTCGTCTCTCTTTCTCAAAAGACCGGTCGACAAAAACCATTACCCGGCGAGACTGAGACGCCCTGCTAAAACCACTTTGACCGATTAGGACTCAAGACCGCCGGAGATGTCCTCGAGGCGCTCTTTACCACGGGTGATGAAAGGCATCATCGCGCGCAACTCTGCGCCGATCTTCTCGATCGGATGCTCACGCCCCTTCTCCTGAAGCGCGCGGTAGTTCGGGAGCCCTGCCTTGTTCTCAGCAATCCATTCCTCGGCAAAGCGGCCGTCCTGGATCTCGTCGAGCACCTTGCGCATCTCTGAGCGCACTGCATCATTGACGATACGTGGTCCACGCGTGAGATCTCCGTACTCTGCAGTGCTCGAGATCGAAAAACGCATTCCCGCGATGCCCTGTTCGTACATCAGGTCAACGATCAGCTTGACCTCGTGCAGACACTCGAAATATGCCGACTCGGGCTGATATCCCGCAGCGACGAGGGTTTCGAACCCGGCGATAATCAAAGAGGTCAGACCGCCGCAGAGAACGACCTGCTCGCCAAAGAGATCCGTCTCGGTCTCTTCGGTGAAGGTCGTCTCGAGCACACCCGCACGCGTGCCACCGTTCGCATCCGCGTAGGCAAGCGCTATCGCCTTTGCACTACCGGTCGCATCATTCTCGACGGCGATAAGCGATGGCACGCCTCCACCTTCGACATAGGTTCTGCGAACGAGGTGCCCAGGTCCTTTTGGTGCGACCATTGCGACATCGACACTCTTGGGGGGAACGATTGTCTTGTAACGGATGTTGAATCCGTGCGCGAAGAGCAGTGCATCGCCATCGTTAAGGTTCGGTGCGATGTCGCGCTCATAGACACCTGCCTGATCAGTGTCAGGAAGCAAGAGCATGATGATGTCCGCCTCCTTTGCCGCATCGGCGATGTCGAGCACGCGAAGTCCGGCGGCCTCTGCCTTTGAACGAGAGCTCGATCCGTGACGCAACCCGACGCGCACATCGATGCCCGAATCACGCAGGTTCAACGCGTGGGCGTGTCCCTGGGATCCATATCCGATGATCGCAACCTTGCGGTTCGCGATGTAGGACCGATCGGCGTCCTTCTCATAATAAAGCGTTGGCATGAATAGCTCCTTCGTTTGTTTCGTATGCAATGACCCTTGTGATCACATGTGATCACAAGGGGAGGAATCTGAAGACCACAACAGCTGCCTAACTCGTTCCGCCGAGTTTCCGAAGCGCAACAGCTCCCGTTCGCTGAAGCTCAGAGATCTGGTACGACCTTAGCTTTTGTTCAAAGTCATCGAGCGCAGCTGGCTCGGCGACGAGTCGAAGCATGGTCTTGGTGTCAGTCTTTTCCACGACAACCGCCCCGGAATGCTCAACAAGCTCGCTCAGCCCGGCGTCGACCGCGATACCTGCGTCGACCGTGACCAACAACAGCTCCGCGGTCTTTGCGTGCTCAGGATCAAGCTCGCTGATCTCGACCACGTTGACAAGCTTGTCGAGCTGGTCGATGACCTGCTGCAAGAGATT
>Ga0307372_10008205_pt1 | contig 14733 bp, 12 predicted proteins | sample OX1MG_FD_202533 | JGI IMG/M metagenome (GOLD analysis project Ga0307372, IMG submission 202533) | Soil microbial communities from Risofladan, Vaasa, Finland - OX-1 | ecosystem: Environmental > Terrestrial > Soil > Coastal area > Acid sulfate soil | place: Finland: Risofladan, Vaasa | collected... | reverse complement strand
CTTGGCCGCCGAGATGAACGAAGCGCCAGCCTCGACTTGGCCAAGCTCTGCCCCAGCCACCTTTACGCCGCTGGCGCGCGGCCGCGGGCGGAATTGATCATCATCAGCTCGCCGACGTTCTCCAGGGTAATCAGGCCGACGAGTTGCCCGTGATGCACCACCGGCAAGGCCGAACAGCCCCCCTCGCGCATCCGCTGAAAGGTGCTGGCGAGCATCTCGGTGTCTTCGACGGTTCCGCAGCCCGATTGCATCACGTCACCGACCCGTCCGCCGCCGTCGTTCGCCAAAGCCGCAATCACGTCGCCGCGCCGCAGCAGGCCGACTACCTGGCCATCGCTCAGCACCGGAAAGTCCTGCTGCGCGCTGGCCAGCAGTTCCGTCGTGGCCACCTCCAAGCTGTCGTCGGGCGACAAAGCGCGGTAGCGGGTCATCATGGCCGACCGCACGGGCAAACCCTTCATCAGCGAACGCATTTGCACGAGGTTCGCCTCTTCCTGAGCGCCAATGAAGACGAACAAGGCGATGAAGATCAGAAAAGGGTTGCCGAACAGGCCGAGAAAGCCGAAACCGATAGCCACTAACTGCCCGACGCTGGCGGCCGCCTGCGTGGCCCGCACATAGTCGCCCCAAAAGTGCGCCAACACGGCCCGCAGCACGCGGCCGCCATCCATCGGAAAGGCCGGGATGGCGTTGAAGACCACCAACAGCAAGTTGACTTTCAGTAGATTGACCAAAAACTCGTCGAACCGCTCGAAGGCGTCCACCGTGATATCGCCCCACGACAGAAGCTGCACTCCGCCGCCCAAAAGGGCAAGCACGAGAAACAACACCGCCGCGATCGCCACGTTCACGGCGGGTCCGGCCACCGCGATCCAAAACTCCTGCACGGGATCTTCCGGCATGCGTTCCAGACGGGCCACGCCGCCGATCGGCAAGAGCGTGATATCCTGCGTGCGCACTCCATAGCGGCGTGCCATCAGCGCGTGGCCAAGTTCGTGCAGCACGACACAGGCGAAAATGGCGATGATGAACAGCGCGCCTTCCGACGCCTCCGCCGCGATGTTGGTCGGCGACTGCTGACGCTTCAGTCCCTCGGCGACGTCGGCGAACACGATCCAGCCAATGAGGATCGAGAACGTCCAATGTACGAAGATGCCGATGCCGGCGACCGTGCCGAGTTTCAAGGACCATTTCATGCTGCCATTGTATCCAAACAAAAAGGATGCGGTCCACCGCCGGTGAACCGCATCCTGAGAACGAGATCGTTGGTCGGCCGCCCTAGTTCGTCACCAACGTCGAATCAGGCTCGAAACGGGCCTCGTAGGCCACGCTGTTGAGGAACTTGTTTCCCACGATGAATTCGTCCGGAGTGATCACGTCGAGTACCGCCCGCAAGACATCGTGCATGTCGTCGGTGACGCGTCGGACTTCACGATAGTTCTGCGTGCCCAGGCCGGCACTGTAGGGCCGCGTGGCCCGCTCGGCAAACAGGTATTCCAGCGCGGCGCGCTCCGGGGCAAACTCATCTCGCAGCAACACCTGCGGCCACTTGATCTGTCCGCGTTCAGGGTCGAACTGCTCGTTGGTCAAGCGTTCCGGCAACCGCGACTTGCTGAAGGCCACCAACTGTTCGGCTGTGGGCGACGTGCCGCGTGATTCCGCGCGATAGCTGGCGTTCATCCGACGCATATCGAAATACGTCTCCTCGCGCAACTTTTGGTTCTCCATCCAGTGCTGGTAGGCTGCTTGGTAATTTCTGACGGCCAACGAATCCGCCAACTCCGCCGCGCCCGCCGCCGCGGTGAGTGCGGCCCCGCCCAACATGGCGCTGCCAGCCGCCGTGGAACCTGCCCCCAGCATGCCCCAGCCCCAACCCCAACCGCCGAAACCGACGCCGCCGGGGACGCCATAACCGACATTACCCCCGAACATCGGTCCGCCGACCGGACCGCCGAATTGCGCCTGCGCCGGCCCCGACCAGGCAAGCAGGCTCAGAACTGCCAGTGCAAACGTAACGATTCTCGTTCTCATGACTCGACTCCTTTTTTCGCCGGTTCCAAGGCACTCGTTGGTTTGTTATCGAGTCCCCGCACCGACCTGACCGCGTGTTTTGTCGTTCAATCCGCCGCATCGCGTACTCGACCCTGCCAAGTAATACGCCGCCCAACCGCCATTCTTACAGTAGCAATCGCTGTGCCGTTGGTTACCGCCAACGCTCAACCTATCTCAAACCCCCTGCTCTCCGCGGTTTACGGCCAGTTTGACGCTCGGCACCCAATCGCCTCGCGGCGAGCAAAATACCGCACATTCCGCACAATTGATGCACGAAGCGGCACACCGGGCGGTGGCTGGGGCAGAGCTTGGCCAGATCCGGCCCCGGTAGGGATGACACGCTCTGCGGCCAAGCTCTGCCCCAGCCACCACGCGTCCTCCATCAAGCGACGAATCACCGAGCTCTACCAGGCTCAATTTGAGACGCGCGAGACTACCACATCATATTCCAGCCGCCGTTGAGCAACCAGGTGGCGCGGGGCTGGGGACCGTGCAGGTTCTGGTAGATGGGAACGCCCGCTTCGATCGAGAACCAATTGCCCGGCACGCGCACCCAGGGAAGGTAATACTGCCCGCCGAAGAGCAAGTCGACGCGCGTGCCGCCTTGCAAACCGGGCACGTTCGTCTCGACGAGGGTCTGGGTGAGATTCGGATCCATACCGCGGATGTTGCCCCAGCCCATGCCGTGCAGCCGGCCCGAAGCGGCAAAGCGGTCCGTCAGGCGACGCCAGGCCCAGGCGTTGAGATCGATCTGGTTGCCCAGTTCATAGCCATAGCGGTTCATGCCCGTGCGGATGGTGGCGATCGACTGAAGGCCCCACGTCCAGCGTTCGGTTTGCCCGCGGTAGGTGAGGCCCGGCATCAGGTCGTAACTCCCCGAACCAATGCGGATTGGATACGATAGGTGCAGCGAGCCGGGCAGCGAGAACTGGTCGATGGATTGGATCAGGTTGGTGGGGACGCTGAGACCGAGGTTGGCGTGGATCTGCTGGTTCTTCCACCGTTTCAGGGCATACAGCGCCCACAGCTTGACGTCGCCAAGCTGGGTGTAGGCGTCGTGGACTGTGCTGCCGTTTCGGGCCACATAGTCGATGCTGTTCTCCTGCACCGGCAACTGAGCCATCAGGGTCAGGTCGTCGGTGGGCGCATACTCCAGCAGGAACAGGTGTTGTTGCTGGTACATCCGCTGCGGGGCGTAGGTGAACCGGTTCAGCACCTCGGCCGCGGTATCGACGTGAGCGCCGGTCTGGCTGGCCTGAAAACCGACGACGCTGTAGCGGTAGCTGAACAGCGCGTGGCCGGTCTTGAGCGTGTGGTCGCCGGTGACGCCCGGCGGCGCAATTCCATCGGGACGATAAAGGTTGACCGGCATGTTCAACAGATCGTCGTCGTAGGAGAGCCGGTCGGGATCTTCCACCGGCCGCCGATAAATCGGGGGCGAGTTCGGTTGGATGACGAACTTCGGCGGGGCAGCCTGCAGGTAGTTGTACGTCGGCATTTCGAGCGGCGCGCGAATCGGCTGCTCCAGCGAGCCCCATTGCGGCGGCGGCGGATCCGGCGGCGGCGCGGCATCGAGGTAGGCCTCGATCGGTCGCAACACCGGGCTGTACGTCTCGCGGTCGTCGACGCTGTCGTCGGGCGAGGCGTCGCCTTCGCTTTCGCCTTGCCCTGCCATCGGAGCCGAGGCAAAGCGCATTTGGGCCGTCTTGCTCGGCCCATCCGCGGCGCAGAGCGTGCCGGTGCCGAGGAACAGCGCTAACCACAACCAGATTGCGATTTCGACGATCTTCGGGCAACCGTGCCGTAGGGTGGGACCAGCGAGCTTGCGAGCGCCGGCCCACCATCGGCGCGACTCCTGCCACGGAAGCGCGCTCGCGTTCCGCGTGGACAAGACGCTGTAGGGAACGGACTCCGTGCCGTTCCGCCGAGTGCCGATCGACGATCGTCCGGTGCGCGCGGAACGGCACGGAGTCCGTTCCCTACAGAGAATCCGCGAACCACGTTGGGTCGGTCTTGACAAGTAGCGCTTCATCGCGGCCCTCCTTGCCGTGCCGGCGGCTGCCGCGGCTCGGCCCGCGGCGGCGGCACCGGTTCGGGCGCGGGCAGCTGTTGTCCTCCCCCGACTCGGCCCAGCTCGTCGAAATCCTCGACTTGCATCAAATACGTGAGGTCGGCTACGGCCGACCATTGGCCGTTGAGCGCGGCGATGTACAACGTCACCATCGAGGCCAGGTTCTGCTGCACCAGAATCACGTCTTCGAAACCGACCCTTTCCGGCTCGTTGGTGTGCCGTTCGTAGACCCCGCGGTAGGCGCGGGCGTAATCGGGCAACACGTGGTCGACGTACATTTGCAACTGGAAGCGGTTCGTCTCGTATTGCGAAAATGTGTTGGCCAACTGCTCGGTCAGTTCCATCTGCGCCCGGCGAAGTTGCTGCTCGGCCTGGCCCAGATCGCCCTGGGCGCTGATGATGTTGCCGCGGTTGCGGTTGAAGATCGGTATCGGCACGCCCACTTGCGTGTTGTAGCTTGTGGTGTGCGCGCCCGGCGCAGTGAAATCTTTCTGGAACGTGCCGTAGAGAAACACGTCGGGAATGGGGCGGACTTGCTCGAGTTTGAGCGCATAGCGGGCCCGGCTCTGCATATTGCGTCCGATGAGGATATCGGGATGGATGCTCAGCATGCGGCGCTGCGCGGCCTCGTAAGTGACCACTGGCACCGGCATGTTTGCGCTGCCGCGCAGCGCGGCGGGTGGCATCTGAGCCAGGCCCAGCCGAGCGGCCAACGTTTTCCAGGCGGCGACGTAGCTGTTTTGGGCCAAGATGAGCTGCGCGCGGGCCAGGTCGGCCAGACCGCGCAACTGGGCCGGCTCGAAGGCCGCCGCTTCGTTCTTGATCCTGGACCGCTGAATCTGAAACACCTGCTCCATGAACCGCACCAGCGCGTCGCTGACGAGCACGTTTTCCTGAGCGACCAGCACCGCGAAGTACGCGGCCTTCACCTGTGCCAGCACTTGCAGACGCGTTTTGCGCAACGTCAGCTCGGCGTTCATCAAATCCACGTTGGCCACCCGCCGGGCCAGTCCTAGCTTGTTGGCGGTGATGATGTTTTGCGAGAAATAGAGCCCCTGGTAATCGCGGTTCAACGATGAGCCGACCGTGTCGGACTCGTAGCCGAACATCGGGTTGGGGTGCGTACCCGCTTGGATCGCATCGCCGGCCATCGACTGCACATTGGCGCGGGCCTGAATGAGCTGCGGGTTGTATTGCAGGGCCAGGTCTTGCAAGCCGTTCAAGGTCATGGCGGGCCTCTCGGCCGTGGGCTTGGGCAACTTCAGGGGCCACATCCTGGGCAAGTTGGGAAACAATCGGTCGATGATGTGGTTCTTGAACTCCGGGTCGGCATCGTGGGGCGGCAGGCGAATTTGCGCCGCTTCGGCGCCAGGGATGGCGGCAGGCAGGCGCAGGCGGCGACCATATTCCGTCACCGGGATTTCGCCCGCGATGTCGTCCGGCGGAACCGGCGGGGGCAGACGCTGAGGCGATTCGAGCTTGGGCACGACTTGCGACTCAGGGAACGCGGAGGCCATTTGGCGAGAGGCGGCTTGTACTGCCCGTTTTTGCGGCGTGGGAGACACGTTGCCGGCCGCGCGGACTGCAACGGGCCCGGACGTCATGGCGGTCAGTGGGGCGTGCGTCGCCGCGGCAAGGGCGGGTTGCGAAGACTGGGCGCTCCGACGAGACACGTTTGCGGGGATCGTTTTGACATCGTTCCCGGATTGCTTGGCTACTTGCATCGCTTCGGGGCGATTCAACTTCAGGGGCGCTCGGCAGGCCGCCACGCCGGGCAGGAGCGCGCAGAATAGCCAACCTACCGTCGCGCCGTTGAGGTGGGCGCGCGGCCGACGACTCGGTCGGTGCGAAAAAGGCCCGATTGCCAATGTAGAAAACTCGCCAAAATGCACGGTGCGGCAAGCTTATCGGTTGAGGCGACCATTCCAGTTGAAGGATTTGTGGCAGATGGGCAATGTTTGACCGTCGGAGCGGAAATCCTCAAGTTGGGCCGTAGGTCCTGCCGACGGCGCTACTCGAACGGCAAGACGACCGTCATCACGGTGCCGCGGCCCGGTTGGCTGGCCGCCTCGATGCTGCCGCCGTGGGCCGCCACAATCCAACGGCAGATGCTCAACCCGAGCCCGGCGCCCCGGCCCGCGCGGGCCGCGTCGAGCTGGTAGAACCGATCGAAAATGTACGGCAGTCGGTCGGAGGCAATGCCCACGCCCGTGTCGGCCACCGTCAGCCGGGCGGTCGCCCGCTCCGCTTCCAGCCGCACGGTGACGCGCCCACCGCGGTCGGTGAACTTCAGGGCGTTGTCGAGCAGATTGGTGACCAATTGGTGCAGCCGCCCGCGATCGCCGCGCACGGCCACCGGCGACGGCGCGCACCAATCAAGGGTCACATCCTGGTCGTCGGCGACCGGCTGGTACAAGTCGACCGTTTCGCCGATGATTTCCCCCAGGTCAACCAGGTCGCGCCGCAGCTCGACCTGCCCGGCATCGGCCCTGGCCAGCAACAGCAGATTATTCACCAGGTCGGACAGCCGCTCGCATTGCGTTCCCAGCGTTTCCAGCACGCGGCGATACTCTTCGCCGGGCCGCGGCTGCTGCAATGCGACTTCGATGGCGGTCCGCATCGCGCCCAAGGGACTGCGCAGCTCGTGCGAAGCGTCGGCGGTGAACTGTTGGATCTGCGCGTGATACACGGCCAGCCGATCGAGCATCTCGTTCATCGTGTGGGCCAGCTCGTCCAACTCGTCGTCGGCACCGGAAACCGGCAGCCTGGCCGAGAGATCGGCCGGGTTGAGCAACCGCGCCGTCTCGATGCTTCGCGCCACGGGCTCCAGCGCGCGGCGCGAGAGAAAGAACCCGCCCCCAACGGCGGCAGCCAAGAACACCAGCCCGCCCGCCGCCAAGCGGCGGTCGAAATCGGCCAGCAATTTGCCGGTGGCCGACAGGTCAAGTGCCAGGTCAAACGAATACGTCCGGCGGCCCGCCACGTCGATCTCAGCGTGCAGCACGCGGTAGGCCTTCGCCGATGGAGGCAGCCGTATCGTTTGCACGCCCGGTTGTACGGCGTCCTGGTCGAGTCTCCGGCTCAACTCTTGGGCTGCGGGCGACGAAGGAGCGACGATGCTCGTGCCGGCGCCGCGGACCACGACCACCAGACCTTCCTCGCGGTGCGCGACGACTTCGCGACGGATTTCATCCGCCAGCTTGGCCTGGGCCGATGCTGCCGGGGTCTCGCGAATCACCGAGGCCAACTCGGCCATCTTCCCTTCCAGTAGGCCGTCGCTCTTCAGTTGCAGCACGCTCCGCAGGTTCTGATGTCCCCAGACCAGCGCCGCGACGAGCGCCACGCCGAGCATCGAGGCGGTCCACGCCGTGATGCGCGCTCGCAAACCGAGTCGAGTGGCGGCGTTCAGCCAGCGGTTACGGCTCACGAAGGACATAGCCCAGTCCGCGCAGAGTGTGGATCAGCGGTGGGTCGAAGCCGCGGTCGACCTTGCCTCGCAGACGGTTGATATGCACGTCGACGACGTTGCTCAGGCCGTCGAACTCGAAGTTCCAAACGTGTTCGAGCAACATCGCCCGGCTGACGACCTGCCCGGCATGGCGCATCAGATAGCTGAGCAGCACGAATTGCTTGGCAGTCAGGTCGAGCCGGCGGCCGGCCCGCTCGACGATCATCGTGGCCGGGTCGAGCCGCAGGTCGGCCACTTCGAGCACCGCGTTCTGACTGTCGCTGCCGCGCCGGCTGATGGCACGAATGCGGGCCAGCAGCTCGGCGAACGAGAACGGCTTGACCAGATAGTCGTCGCCGCCGGCGTCGAGACCTTCCACCCGTTCGCCGACCGATCCGCGGGCCGTCACAAAGATGCAGGGAGTTTGGTTGCCTTGCGCCCGCAACTGGCGCAACACCGCCACGCCTTCGCAACGGGGCAGCGAGCGATCGAGGATCAGCAGGTCGTAGGCGCCGGTCGCGGCGTGCGCCAGCGCGGCTTCGCCATCGGTGACGACGTCGACGGTATAGCCGTGCTCGCCGAGCCCTTGCTGCAAGTGGGTTCCCATTTCGGAGCTGTCTTCCGCCACCAGTACGCGCATTGATGTATCCTGCCACGCAGTGCCCTGTATTTCCAGGGGAAGATTGCACGATTGTCATGTTGCTGAGAGACGGCCGTTAGCCTGGCTTGGTACGATTGCAAAAGGCGACCTACCACAGCAACAGCAAGCGCACCACGGAGGCCGTAGAAATGATGCTCAGGGAATATCGACTACCGGTTGAAAGCGGCTCGCCGCGTGGCTTCACGCTGGTCGAGCTGCTCGTCTCGATCGCGATTATCGGGCTGCTGGTCGCTTTGCTGCTGCCGGCCGTTCAGGCGGCCCGCGAGGCAGGGAGGCGCAGCCAGTGCGTCAACAATCTCCGGCAGATCGGCATCGCACTCTCGGATTATCACGACCGGGCCTTGTCGCTTCCCTCCGGCTATATCTCGAACTTCGACAGTGCGGGCGACGACACGGGGCCGGGCTGGGGCTGGGCTGCACTGATGTTGCCCGAATTGGAGCAATCGCCGACCTACAACCTGATCGCCTTAAAACAGTCGATTGAGGATCCGCTGAACGCCCAGGTCCGCCTGCTTGAGTTTCCGGTGTTTCTCTGTCCTTCCGACCCGAAGGCGGCCGATTGGTGGGCCTGGAGCCGTGACCCCGTCACGGGCGACCCCATCGCCCAAATCTGCCAGGTCGGCCCATCGAATTACGTGGGAATGTACGGCGATACCGAGCCGGGCGTCGATGGGGCGGGGCTGTTTTTCCGTAACAGCCATGTCCAATATCGCGAGGTCCTCGACGGCACTTCGCAGACGATCGCGGTCGGCGAGCGGGCCCACGATTTCGGCGAGGCGACGTGGGTCGGCAGCGTGACCGGCGCCATCCTTTATCCCGACGACGGCAACGCGATCGGCGCCTACAAGGCCGAGAACAGTGCGGGCATGATTCTGGGCCACGCCGGCGAGGGTTATGGGCCGGGCGACCCCAACGCCGACGTTAACCAGTTTTACAGTCACCACGGCCGTGGTGTAAACTTCCTGTTTGCCGACGGCCACGTGCGGTTCTTGAGCACCGATATCGACTATCGCTCGTGGCTGGCACTCACGACACGGGCGGGCGGCGAGACGCCGAAAATCGACTATTAAACAGGGAAGGAGCTAATTGAAGATGCAACGATCACTGCTCGTCTGGCTCTTGCTGTTTTTGGCCGTCGGCTGCTCGGAAGCCCCCGGCCCGAAAGATCAGGTCGTGCCCATCGATCAGGTGCCCAAAGCCGCCGTCGAGGCCGCTCAGAAGCAGTTGCCCGACATCAAATTTCAGACCGCCTACAAGAAGAAGGTGGGCGAAGAGGAGGTCTATGAGCTGCGCGGGAAAAACGCCCAGGGGCGGGTGCGCGAGGCCGAGGTCTATGCCGACGGGCGAATTTATGAGATCGAATAGCTTGTTTCACCGAAAGCCATCATGAGCACCCATCGCAAAATCGTCACCGTCGAGCCCGAAAACAGCGAAACGCCCTTGGACGCGCAGTCGAGTTGGGTCACCCCCAACCGGTTGTTTTTCATCCGCAATCACTTCCCTCGCCCGCAAATCGATCTCGACACGTGGCGGCTGTCGGTGGAAGGCTGCGTCCGTCGGCCGCGGCAATGGACCTGGGACGAACTGAACGAGCTGCCGCAGCGGACCGTGTTTGCCACGGTCGAATGCGCGGGCAACGGCCGTTCGTTTCTCCGCCCGCGCGAGGCCGGCGTGCAATGGGCCGCCGGCGCCGTCGGCCACGCCGAATGGACGGGCGTGCCTCTGCGCGACGTGCTGGAGCAGGCCGGCGTCGGACCCGGGGCCATGGAAGTGCTCTGCCAAGGCGCCGACCGCGGCACGGAACCCGATCATCCCCAGCCGATGCACTTCGAACGCGGCCTTCCCATGCAGAAGGCGCTCCATCCCGACACGCTGCTGGCCTTGCGGATGAACGGCGAGGTGCTCGAACCGGACCATGGCTTTCCACTGCGGCTGTTCGTGCCCGGCTGGTATGGCGTGGCCTCCGTCAAATGGCTCGAGCGCATCGAGGTGCTCGACCGTCGCTTCGGCGGCTATTTTCAGACCACGAAATACTCCGTGAAACAACGCCGCGGCGATGCGTTGGAAACGGTGGTCGTGGGACCGATGGCCGCGAAGTCGGAAATTCTGCGGCCGCGCCAGGGCGACGTCTTGCCGCTCGGCGCGAACCGCGTTGTCGGCTTGGCCTGGGCGGGCGAAGACGCCGTGGCGCGGGTCGAAATCAGCACCAACGACGGGCGCGATTGGCGGAGTGCCGAACTGATCGGTCCCCGCGCCGCCTATTCGTGGATCCTGTGGGAGACGACCTGGCAGGTCGAGGTGCCGGGCGATTATGTGCTCAAGACGCGGGCGGTGGGCGAGTCGGGCGAAACGCAGCCGGCCGATCACGACCCGTTGCGCGGCGGTTACCTGATCACCTTCAGCCGGCCCGTCACGGTGCATGTCGAAGCGGCCGTCGGCGCGGAGGAGCAGGCGACGGACTGGCAGACCCTGCTCTACGACATGAACGCCTTCGCCGAGCGCAACGCGCGTCGCCCTTTGGACGTCGACCTGGAGTGTACGGCCGGGGCGGGCATCTGAAGCTATTGCCCGAAAATCTGCAGCACGCCTTTCGGCTGGCTGACGGGCACGAAAAGGTCGATCCGCAGCGCTTGCGGCTGCGTGGCCAGCGAAAAGCCGGCATAGGAAGTGGCCGGCTGCGCGCCCAGGTTGATCGGCGCCTGGGCCAATGCGACGTCGAGCGGCGGAATCGTGCGCACCATGCCGATCAGGTCGATGACCAGCCGCGGAACGTCAATCAGCGCGACCACGTTGGCCTTCTCGGCAAGCTGGTCGCGCGTGCCGGCATAGGCTTCTTCGAGGGCCAGCACCTTTTCGCCGCTTTCCAGCCCATCGATCGCGGCGTGCAGATACTTGGGATCGTTGCCCGCCGCTTGCACCACCATGCCCTCCAGCGTGGTGAGCCGGGTCTCGACCTCGGATCCGCCGAACATCTTTTCCAGCAGCTTCTGGCCGATGGCCTGGCCTGGGTCCGCCACGTCTTTGAACTTGAAGCGCGTCGTCAGCAGATCGACCGAACGCCCCTGATATTCTTCCGCGTTGGCCTTGTGCTCGACGCTTTGCGAAAAGAGCGGCGTGTCTTGCCGGTTGGCGGCCGGTTCATAAGCGGTCGTCGCCTTGCGAAACTTGTCGGCGTCCTTGGCTTGCGTCAGCGAAACCGTGGTGATGCTCGTGTTGACGCCGGACGGAAACGAAAAACTCGTGGCCTTTGTGCTCACGCCTGACGCGGCAATATCGTCGATCGATTGCAGGAGTTGCTTGGTCGCGTCCGTGTCTTCTCCATAGGCAAGCTTCAAAAAATCTCGGTTCCAATCGCGAAGACCCTCCGCGTATGAGGTCGTGGCCACGTAGGCCGCGGCGCCTGCCGGCAACAGTCCCAACGTTTCCAGGCTGGCCGCCGGATTGGCGACGAGCAAGTGGTCCGTCGCCGAGTCGGCCTTCACGCCCAGCAGCAGGGCCAGGTTGACGCCCGTGGAGTTGAAGTTCAAGCGGGCGGTGGCCCATTGCGCGTCGGTGAGCGAGCGGAAAGCCAGCTCGGCAATGTCGGCGTACATTTTTTTTATGGCCCGCGGATCAGTGGCATTGCTGTCGCCGCCCAGGAACTCTTTGGGAAGCGTTTCGATTTGCCGCCGCAGCTTGTCATGGGCCTCATCAAGCTTGTCGCCATAGACTTCCAGCAGCCGAGCGACGTTGACCATCACCGCGGCATCGCCTTCGGCGGCCAGATCGGAGGCACGTCCGGCGAATAACTTCGCCAGGGCCCCCGGCTCCTGCGGCTCGGCCGTCAGCGACTTGACCACTTCTTCGCGGCGCGTGTAGAACGTCCACTCGCCGCGGTGCGCGAAGAACCAGTGGCGGTCGTCCTTCGAGACTTTCTCGAAGCCGCCGTCGAGCTTCTCAACCGGCAGCGCTTCATCGGCGTTGGCTTTCAGGACCGCCCGCCGCAGTTTCGCCTCATCCGGCGTCTTGACGATCCACACCACCGGTTCAGGCTGGCCCTCCAAGGCGAACGCCGCCACATAGGCGGGTGCCGTGCGGTCGACCGCCGTCCCGTCGGCCCCGATCTGAAACATCTCGCTCAGACCCCGTTCGACGCCCTCAACCGCCGGATTGGCCAGCGGGCCCAGCGTCGAGGCGGTCTCTTTGAAATTGCTGGCCAACTTGTCAAGCGATTGAAAGCGGACCACCAGGGCCGTATCGCCGGGCAACAGCCCCAACGGCTCTTCGGCGCGAGCGGCGCGGGCACAGAGTGCCGTTCCGACGAGAGTGCAAAACACCAAAAACGCGCGAAGCTGTCGCATGGCCAAGGTCCTTATGTTGAACGGAGTGCGGGAGTTGCGGCTGAAAGCGGGTCTGGCCGATCAGGCAGTGAGTATACCCGGAATTCGTCGCAAGTGTTTCAAAATTGGAGCTGTCGAGCGGAATTGACGCCGGCCGCCGTTTTTTATACCTTTGCCGCCCCGCCCAAGTTCTTGGAGCATCTCTCATGTCTGGTTGGCCGTCCGCGATGCCGTTGGCCTTGCTGGCGGTGGCGGCCGGTTGCTCGAAGATACCTAAAAACACGTCGCTTACGCCCCCGTCGCCCGCCGCCGACCATGTGGCGCTCGAAGTGTTCTTCGTGCGCATCGCCGCGGGCGACAAGGCGACCACCGGGCCGCTCTGGGCGGCGCTCGACGAGCAAGCGGTCCCCTTGGAAGCGCGCCGGCAACTGGCGGCGAACGGGTTCATTGTCGGGCAAGTCGCCGGACAATTGCCGGCCGCCGTCACCGAGTTGCTGCAACTCAGCGACGACGCGCCCCTGGCCGACAACACGCAGCCGCCCGTGATCGACTTATCGAAGAAGCCGCTGATCCACCGCAAGCTGATCGACGTCTATCAGATCGAAACGCCCAACCGCATCGTCGTGACCGGCGAGCGGGAGCGGCACGCCAAGCTGAACGTCCTTCTTCGCGACGAGAACGACGACGGGGCGGTGGTGCGGGGATGGACGTTCACGAACGCGCAGGGCTGCTTGGTGACCAAAGTCCGCCCCCAGCCCGACGGCCGGGTGAAGCTGGAGATCGTGCCCGAAGTCGAGCATGGCGAGGCGCATCGCGAGATCACGCCGGACGAAGGCGGCTCGTTTGCCATCGTACACACGCCCCCGCGCAAGACGTTCGACGGTCTGCGGCTGACGGCCACGCTGACTCCGGGCGAGATGCTCGTCTTGAGCTGCCGGGACGGCCGGCCGGGAAGCCTGGGGCACCAGTTTTTCACCGAGCGCCGCTCCGACGCGTTCAATCAGATCGTGCTTTTGATTCGCGTCGTGCAGGCCAAGGCCGACGATCTCTTCATCGAGAAATAGCCACCGACCCCTCGCGTTGCGGAGATCGTGACGCCCATGCTTGTTGCGATGGCTTGCGGCCGGTTATCCTGCATAGCACGGCGGTGGTATGCCGTAGCTGCAAGGTAGGCCGCTCCGTGACTCGCTCTTTCGACGCTTCGAAGCTCACCTCGATCAGTCTGCTCGACCGGCTGCGGTCGGCCGGGCCGGGCGATCCGCAATGGCGGCGGCTGCACGACATTTATGAGCCGTGGATTCTGCGTTGGCTGGCCCGCGTGCCCGAATTGGGCGACGAGGCGCGCGACCTGACGCAGGAGGTGCTGCTGGTTGTGGTCCGCGAGTTGCCCGGCTTCGAGCGCCAGCGCGACGGCTCCTTTCGCCGCTGGCTGGGCAACGTGGTGGCGAACCGGCTGCGCGCGCACTGGAAAAAGCGGAAGCGCCGCCCGCGCGTCGGACTCGACTCCGACTCGGTGGAGGGTTTCCTCGAACAGCTTGAGGATCCGGCGAGCGCGTTGTCGCGGCAATGGGACGAAGAGCACGACCAGTTTGTCTTGCAGCGGTTGATGGCGACCGTCGAGCGCGACTTCACCAAGTCGACCTGGGAGGCGTTCCGCCGCACGACGTTGGGCGGCGAGGCGCCGGCCGCCGTGGCCGCCGACTTGGGCATCACCGTCAACGCGGTGCTGACCGGAAAGTCGCGCGTGTTGCGGCGATTGCGCGAGGAAGCCGCCGGGCTGATCGACTAGCCAGGCGACACGTCTGTCGCGTCCACTTCCGCGCGGGGCCACGGCTGTCGTTGCGTTTCCCAGTCCCGTAGGGACGGTAGAGTTTAGCCGTGGGCGCGAGCGGCGCGAGCTCACGGACAAGGGACGCCAACGATCCGCGTCGCGACCGTTGCGTTTCCCAGTCCCGTAGGGACGGTAGAGATTAGCCGTGGGCGCGAGCCCACGGAAAAGGGACGCCAACGATCCGCGCAGCCGCGTAGCGGCGACAGAGCGCGTGGTGCGATACCTCTGTCGCCGCTACGCGGCTTGCCTAATCTACCGCATCGGCTTGCGCTCACGGCTAAACTATCTCGCCGCTACGCGGCTGGTGCCGTCCGCACCTCCCTGGCCAGCAAGCGCGCGAAAGAAAAGCGA
>Ga0307372_10008203_pt1 | contig 14734 bp, 12 predicted proteins | sample OX1MG_FD_202533 | JGI IMG/M metagenome (GOLD analysis project Ga0307372, IMG submission 202533) | Soil microbial communities from Risofladan, Vaasa, Finland - OX-1 | ecosystem: Environmental > Terrestrial > Soil > Coastal area > Acid sulfate soil | place: Finland: Risofladan, Vaasa | collected... | reverse complement strand
AAGTCAGAATCCCCGGGCTAGACTGCCTTGGTCCGCTGGAAGGGACGACTTCACGGTGTGGGAGACAATTTTGCGGGTCGTGGTTCGGATATTTGGTTGGATCGTAGCTAGTTCCCCAGGCTGGTCGGGCCTCGGGTCGGTAGGGCGTGACGTAGGTGGTCCGTTTCAAGGTGGTCTGCGTGAGTAGTGCGTCGGCAGTTCACGGGGTAGCGGCACCGTCTGCTCCGGGCGCCACAAAGGTCAGGCACCAAGCCCATTCCACGCCGGTCGTCAGGCCTGACCTTCTCGAGGCGCCGGCTGGTTCGGGTCCCCGCTGGGCGGTAATGGCCGTGGTCGCTGCGACCACCGGCGCCGCTGGTGCAGTTGGGATCATCTACATTCGGCCTCCGTTCCACTGGGGCACGCTGCTCATCGTGTTCGCCCTGGTCGCTCTCCTGGAGGCCCGAGGAGGGGTGTCCTTACGGGTCGGGCGTAGCACGATGCACTTCAGCGCCAAGGCCTACGCCAGCATCGGTGCTGTCTTTCTTCTGGGACTTCCGGCAGCAGCTGCATCGAGTCTGGCCGCGCTCATCACGAGTGCCGTTGTGCGACGCGCTGACATCAAAACCGTCTTCAACGGTGCGATGAGTCTGTTGGTGTACGCCTCGGCGTTTTGGATTTTCGACGCGCTGGCGGTGCGAACCGACCCGACCATTGGGTGGCTCTTATTGGCGGGCGCGGCGGGCGGTCTTGCCGCCTGGGTAACCAATCAGGCCCTCCTTGGGTTGGTCATGATCGCGGACCAGGGAATCCGGAACTTCCGCCATCGCAACTTCTTCCGCAACGTGGTCGACGTCATGCCCTACTACCTTGGCTACGGCTTGACTGGCATTGGCGTGGTGGCGGCCGCCCGCTTGTTGGGTCCGATTCCAGCGCTCGTCACACTGGCAGCGCCGGTGGCGATTGTTCAGACCGCTACCAACCGATGGATGCGAGCGCAGCAGGATCGCGCCGTCGAGGCCCAGAGCGGCTTCAACGCGACCTTGGTCAGCCTCTCGAAGGCGATCGACCTTCGGGACAGCGATACCGAGGGCCACTGCCGCAGGGTGGTGGACTATTCATTGATGATGGGCCGCTATCTCAGATTCTCAGATGAGGATCTGCTGCGCTTGTGCCACGGTGCCCTCCTCCACGACATCGGCAAGATAGGCGTCCCCGACGCGATTCTCCATAAGCCAGGACCGCTCACGGACGAAGAGTGGCGTGTGATGCGCACTCACCCCCAACTCGGAGCTCTGATGGTTGCGGACGTCCGTCAGTTGGAGAAGGCCCGCGAGGTGATCCTGGCGCACCATGAGCGCTTCGACGGCAAGGGCTATCCGAACGGATTGGTGGCGGCTGAAGTGCCTTTGGCGGCTCGGGTTTTCACCATTGCCGACGCCTTCGATGCCATGATCTCAGACCGGCCCTACCGAGCGGCCATGTCCCTAGAGGACGCCCGGGCGGAGGTCGTGCGGTGCTCCGGGACACAGTTTGATCCCACGGCTGTCGAAGCCTTCAACAGCATCACGGATTGGGAACTCGAGGCCGTAGCACAAAAGAAAGAGCAGCCCACCGAGGAACTGCTCTCTCTTTGAGGTACCGAAAGAGGGCCAACGGCCCTCCGAGGCGTTAGCCTACCGGCGCCACTCGTAAAGGTCCCACGTACTCATACTGCGTTGGCTCCCATGACGTCAACTGCGTGCTCTGCACAGACCCACCTGTCGCAGAAACCCTTCGTAGCGACCATACCCTGAACGGAAAAGTTGTCGCAGCCAGCTGACTTCCAAGTGACGCGCAAGTAACATCCCAAGCTCGGCAGCGCATTCAGACACCTCAAGTTCTTCCGGTCGTGCCTGCCATCGGCGGCGCTTCCGGATCCTTACACTGCCGATCGAGATCTGAGCCGTCGAGTAACTTCAGGGCTGGAGGGGCCGGTTTGGCCGAAAGGCGGACGGATTGGAGTGCGCCGCTTCGGGTGCCCCGTTTTCGAGCGCTTTGGACCGCTGGTCTGCTCTCCTGGTACGGCGACTTCCTGACGCTGCCAGCCCTGGTGGTCATCTGCTACCGGCTTGGGGGAGAAACCGGTGTGAGCCTCCTCTTTGTATTTGAGTCGGCGCCTTTGCTGGCGCTGCTCCCAGTTGGGGGGCACCTGGGGGACAGGGGTGATCGTAGGCGACGCTCGGTGGCACTCGACCTCGTTCGGGCCTCCCTGGCCTGCGTAACGGTGGTGGGGGCGGAGGGGCATCTTCTCCTTGCGGTACTGGTAGCGGCGGCCGGGGCCAGGGCCGCGTCGGCGCTATACGAGCCTGGCCGGCGACGGCTGGTCGGTGTTCTGCTGCCCGCATCCCTGGTTCCCGGAGGTAGCAGCCTCCTCTCGGTGGTCTCCGAGTCTGCCCTGGTCGTGGCACCAGCCATCGGCGCACTGCTCCTGCTCTTCCTCCATCCCACGGTATTGATCTTGGCCGACGGGGTGACGTTCTTGCTGTCGGCGGCGTTGATGGTGAGGGTAGGTGGCCAGCCGGCGGCGTGGGTCGCTCGCGCGTACACATCGGAACGGGCCCGCACCAGCCTGCGGAGGGGCTTCCAGATGCTTCTCTTCGAGCCTGGAATGCGGCTCTTCGCAGTTCAGGCAGCCGTTGGCGCGGCGCTGGCAACGGTTCTGCAGGTGTATTTCGTCCCGCTCGCCGGGTACCTGTTCCACGTCCGGACGGATCAAGTAGGTTTGATGTATGTCCTGGTGGGAGGAGCTTCCATCATCGGAAGCGCAGTTGCCTTGCGCCTACCCCAGGTGCGTCGCAAGAGCATCCTGATCATCGGATACATCCACCTGGTGGTCGCCGCCGCGGTTGGACTGATGCTGGGGGCGGACCTGGTCGCAGCCGCGTTGGTGATCTTTGCTGGGAGCGGAGCCTTGCAGGAGGTTTGGGGGTTCAATCGGATCCAGACCAAGACTCCTACAGAAGGTGTGGGCCAGGCCATGGGAGCGGCGCTCTGGTTCATGTGCCTTGGTCGGGCCCTGGGGGCGTTAGTCGCCGCCTGGGGAACTGCGCACCTGGACCGAGAGGACTTTCTGTTGGTTCTCACAGGGGCCGCGGTGGTAGTTTGCTTAGCGGTGACCCTGCTGGGCCAGTTCGCATGGCGTAGAAATCCCGCCTCCTGGCCCCCGGGCGGTCCACCCTTGCCCTTTTAGCCGTAGAATCCCATCACACTTCAGGACCTTGTACAGCTTGTCAATTCCGACTTCGCCCACCGGCGGGAGCGCCGCCACCCCAGTGGAAGTACTCAAGGTCTCTGCCACCTCGCAGCCGGTGCGAGTTGCCGGGGCGATTGCGGGCGTGGTCAGAACCGCGCACCGGGTTGAGATCCAGGCGATCGGAGCGGGGGCAATCAACCAGGCGGTCAAGGCGATCGCCATCTCCCGTGGCTACGTGGCCCCGGGTGGACTTGATCTGGTCTGCATCCCCTCCTTCATCGACATCGCGATCGATGGTGAGGAGCGGACGGGTATTCGGCTCGTGGTGGAGGTCCGCTGACGGCTTCTGCGGGGCCCAGATCGGTGTTCAGTCCGCTGCCCTTGGTGGAAGCCAGACCTCAGCGGTCGCCCATCTCGCTCAGCGGTGATCGGGCCCCCCGGGTAAACATCTGGCAGGTCGGTTGCCAGATGAACAGCGCCGATGCGGCCAGCTTAGCCGAGCAGTTTTCCGAAATTGGAATGGTACCTGGAGTGGAACTGGAAAACGCGGACCTGGCCGTACTGGTGACCTGCGCCGTCCGACAGCACGCCGAGGACCGGGCGAGCAGCCGGCTGGGCGAACTGGCAGCGTGGAAGGCAGCCCGCCCAGGACGGGGAATCGCCTTGACCGGCTGCATGGTGGGCGAGCACGGATCTGGTCTGCTCCGCCGCTTTCGGCACCTGGACTACGTCTTCGACATGCGCGAGCCGGATGGCTTCTTCGCTCGCCTCCGTGACTTGTACCAGGGGGCACTGGAAGGACCGATCCCACTGCCCGCGTCTGACCGGCTCTTCGCTTACCTGCCGGTGATCCTCGGCTGCAACGAGATGTGCACCTACTGCATCGTTCCCTTCGTCCGGGGACGGGAGTCCAGCCGGCCCTCCGCTCAAATCGAGGTCGAGGCTCGGCGCCTGGTCGAGCGGGGAGTAGTCGAGATCACACTTCTGGGCCAGAACGTGAATTCCTACGAGAGCCCGGAGGACGGAAGCGGCCTGGCCATGCTCATGGCGAGGGTGGACGGCGTGCAAGGGCTACGTCGGCTCCGCTTTCTCACCTCCCATCCGCGAAATGCGTCTGACCAACTTCTGGACGCCATCGCGGAGCTGCCCAGCGCCTGCGAGCAACTTCACCTCCCGGTGCAGTCCGGGAGTGATTCCTGCCTCGCGCGGATGAAGCGGGAGTACACGGTGGCGGACTACCGCGCCGTACTGGAGCGGGCGCGACTTCGAGTCGGCGGTATCTCGCTGAGTACAGACGTGATCGTTGGCTTCTGTGGGGAGACGGAGGCCGAGTTCCAGGACACTCTGCGGATGCTGGCCGAGGTGCGCTTCGATACCGTTCATATCCAGGCCTATTCACCGCGCCCTGGAACTGCGGCCTACCGCCGGGAGGACGACGTTCCCCTGGAGGCCAAGAAGGACCGCTTGCAGGCGGTGCTGGAACTCCAGCGCAGGATCAGCGAACAGCGCAATCAGGCGCTGGTGGGCGAGACGGTGGAGGTCCTCGTCGAGGGTATTGGCAAGGACGGTCGGGCCTATGGTCGGACCCGCCAGAACCGGGTCACCTGGCTGGGACGCCCAGCTGAGGCTGGGGAGGTGGTTTCGGCACGGGTGACCTCGGCCAGCGCTTGGCAGCTCGTGGCCGCTTGACCTCGATGGGCGCCGCGTCGCCCGAGGCCACGGGGACGGCGGAGACGCCGGACACGCCCGCGGTACGCCAGTACTGGTCCGCGAAGCGCAGCCACCCCGACTGCCTGGTGCTGTTTCGGATGGGCGATTTCTTCGAAATCTTCGGCGAGGACGCCCAGCGCGCGGCGCCCATCCTCGGAGTTGCGCTAACCGCCCGAGCCTTCGGCAAAGCGGGACGGATCGCCATGTGTGGGGTTCCCCACCATAGCCTTGAGCCCTACGCCCGCAAGCTCCTTGATGCTGGCATCAAGCTGGCTGTTTGCGATCAGGTGGAGACGCCGCGGCCGGGGAAGCTGGTAGCCCGGCGGGTAGTCCGGGTTCTCACGGCCGGGACTCTGCTCGAGGATGGATTCCTGGCCCCAGGGACTTCGGCGCGATGCGTCGCTCTCTGTGGGGATGGCCAGCGCGTGGGGCTCGCGGCCCTGGACGTCAGTACCGGAAGCTGCCAATTGGGAGTGGTCGGGGCAGCCATGGATTCGCTCCAAGTCGGCTACCAGTTGGCTGCCCTAGAGGCGGCCGAGGTGCTGCTGCCCGAGGGCTCAGCCTTTCCTCCTGGGAGTCCGGCCGGGACAGCGATTACCCGCCGCGACCCGTCCCGGTTTGATTCCGACCGCGGGGCGTCCCTGCTGCAGGCGATGGGGGCTGAGCTGCCTGGGGACGGCTCTGACGGCGAAGCTCTCAGGCTTGGCCAGGCGGCCCTGGGAGCGCTGATCGACTACTGCGCCGAAGGGGAGCTTGCCCTCGACGCGACCTTTCTCAGGGTGAGCTGGCGAGTCGCGGGAGCGACGATGAACCTCGACGCCTCGACTCGAAGAAATCTCGAACTGCTCGAGACTCCTGGCGGGGGTACCTCGCTGTTCCAGCTGATCGACCGCACCCTGACCCCGATCGGGGCCCGCCGGCTTAGGGGGTGGCTCGGGGAACCGCTCAGCCAGCTAGCCGAGATCCATGAGCGCCAAGCGAGCGTCGGCGAGTTGGCTCGGTCAGGTGCCCGACGCGTTGAGGTTCGCTCCGCGCTGGCGCTCTGCAGAGACCTGGAACGACTCCTCGGGAGGTGCGTTCACGGGGCGGCCAGTCCACGCGACTTGGGCAACCTTATGACGACCCTGGAGCGGTTGCCAGACTTGGCCAGATCCCTGAGTGGGGCTGAGTCCCAACGCCTGACCGCCATCGCCAGGGACCTGGAGATGGCACCGCTCGAGCTGCCCACACTGCTACGACGGGCTCTGGCAGATGAGTTGCCCGCCCAGGCACGAGATGGCGGCTTCGTGAGGGCGGGATTCGACCGGCAACTGGACGAGATACGAGAGGCCAGTTCAGGGGCCAGGGAATACCTATCCCAACTGGAGGAGGCGGAGCGCCAGCGAACCGGGATAAAGGGCCTCCGCGTCGGCTACAACCGCGTCTTCGGCTACTACATCGAGGTGCGCAACGCCGCCCGCGACGAGATTCCGCCGGAGTACCTTCGCCGGCAGACGCTGGTAGGAGCTGAGCGATACGTCACTGCGGAGCTGCGCGAACACGAGAACGTCGTCCTCAGTGCCCACGAGCGAGGAGTGCTCCGGGAGCTGGCCTGCCTCGAGACCCTGATCGCCGCGATAACCGGTGAAGCGGCTCGGATCGGGCGAGCCGCATCAGCCCTGGGGGAATTGGACGCCCTTCAGGCCCTGGCCGAGAGCGGGGTGGAATTGGGCTGGGTGATGCCGGTGATCGATGCCGGGTTGTCCCTGGCATTGGTGGGTGGACGCCATCCCCTAGTTGAGGCCGGTCTGGGCGGGGGTCGCTTCGTCCCCAATGACGTGAGCATGGATGGCGAAAGCGAGCGCGTCTGGTTGCTGACCGGGCCTAACATGGCGGGCAAATCGACGTTCCTGCGTCAGGTGGCGCTCATCTGTCTGTTGGGCCAAGTGGGCTCAATGGTGCCCTGCGTCAGAGCGAGCTGGGGATTGATCGACCGGATCTTCACCAGGGTCGGTGCTCAGGATGACATCGCCGCTGGCCGGAGCACCTTCATGGTGGAGATGGAGGAGATGGCCCTGATCCTGAGCCAGTCCTCGTCCCGCAGCCTCCTGATCCTGGATGAGCTGGGCAGGGGCACCAGCACGTACGACGGCATGAGCATCGCTCAGGCAATCCTGGAATACCTGCACGACCACTCCGGCATGGCCCGACGAGTGCTCTTTGCCACCCACTATCACGAGTTGACTGCGCTCGAGCGGTCGCTGGCGGCACTGCGAAACTACCGGGTGGAGGTGGTGGAGGGTGGCGTCGGCGTCGAGCCCCGGATCACTTTTCTACACCAGATCGTGGCCGGCGGGGCGGATCGCTCCTACGGGATCAACGTAGCTCAACTCGCGGGCCTGCCCCAGGGTGTCGTTGACCGCGCCGCCGAGGTGCTGGCACGACGTGAGTCGGAACGCCCTCTTGGCGGGGGCGGGGACCAGGAGCAGCAGCTGGCGCTGCCCTTGACGCCGACTCACCCGGTGATGCTTGAGTTGGAGGGTTTGCGGGTGGATGGCATGACGCCACTGGAGGCCCTGCAAAAGATCGCCGAGTGGCAACGCCAGGCGGGGGAGTCCAACTGAATCGGGATCATGGCCTGGCTCCAGCTCGGGAGCCACCGGATTCCGGGCGAGAGCACATCCAGCGCCTTGCCCCGGGGGTGGCGAATGCGATCGCCGCTGGCGAGGTGATCGAGAGACCCGCGTCCGTGGTCAAGGAGCTGATCGAGAACAGTCTCGACGCCGGAGCGAGCCGGATCTCGGTCGAGATCGACGGAGGTGGTAGTCGCCTGATCCGGGTGACTGACAACGGCAGGGGGATGCCAGCCGGCGAACTGGCTCTGGCCTTTCAACGTCACGCGACGAGCAAGCTCCGGGAGGTTGGCGATCTGTCGAGGATCTCGACCTTCGGATTCCGCGGCGAGGCCCTGGCCAGCATCGCCGCGGTGGCGGTAGTGACCGCACTCTCGAGAGAAGCCACCTCGTTGGCGGGAGCGTCCCTTTCGGTCAGCACCGGTGAGGGGGGAAACGTGGTTCCGGCGGCGGCCCCACCGGGAACCACGGTCGAGGTTCGTGACCTCTTCCGGAACACGCCGGCTCGTCGGGCGTTTCTGCGGAGCGAGCGCACCGAGGCCAGAGCTTGCCTACGAGTGGTGTCGGAAGCTGCGCTGGGTCGGCCGGACGTGCGCCTTGAGGCCTTCTTGGGCGCCAGGAGGGTCCTGGTCAGCCCGGGCGGTGGGGACATCGTCGACGCAGCCCGGGCGGTGCTGGGCCGGGCGGTCGCCGAGCAGTTGCTGCCGGTTGCCTGGGCGGTCGGGAACATCGCGGTCAGCGGAGTCCTGGGGGCGCCGGGTGTGGCCCAGGCCAGCCGCAATTCCCTCGTCCTGATGGTCAACGGTCGACGTGTTCATCAACGGGGACTGCTGGCAGCCGTCGAGGGGGCCTACCGGGGAATGATCGAGGTGGGCCGCCATCCCCTGGCGGTGATTGATGTGCGTTGTGCGCTGTCCGATGTCGACGTCAACGTGCACCCGACCAAGCGCGAGGTGCGCTTCCGCGAGGATGGCCGCTTCTTTGATGCTGTGCAGCGCGCCTGCTGGGGCGCTTTGCGCAATGCCAGACCCGCAGGCATAGAACTAGCCGTAGAGGTGGGTCGGTTGGAGGTCGGAGCAGACGTACAGCCACCCGACGGGCGGGTAGAGGGTATGTCGAGCGGACCTGCCCAAATCGACTTACTGGGTGAGCAGCTGGGTCTCAACGATGATGCTCTACGCCTCGCTGACGCTGTCAATTGGCGCTACCTAGGGCAGGCTCACAATCGATATCTGGTAGTCGAGACTGAGCGTGGGATCGCGCTTCTGGACCAGCACGCCGCCCACGAGAAGATCCTTTACGCGCGTATCGTCGAATCTCTGACCGATGGGCCCGAGGCTGGGACGGCACCGAGCCAGGGTCTGCTAACTCCGACGCTGCTGGAAGTAGGCCCGCTCATGGTTGCCGGGTTGGTCGATTGCGGCGAGCTACTCCGTCGGACCGGCTTCGATCTCGAGGCCTTTGGTGAGGCAACCATTCGCTGCTCCGCGGTCCCGATGGGAACGCGGCTGTCCGAGCTTCCGGCCTTGCTCGGTGAGGTCCTGGGAACGTCGGGAGGGGACCGGGAGCGCCCAGCCACTCAGACACACAAAGTGGCGGCATCCGTTGCCTGCCACACAGCGATTCGCTTCGGTGATCCAGTAACTTCCGAAGAGGTGACCAGGCTGCTGATTGACCTGGCCAACACGCCTGGAGGAATAACCTGCCCCCATGGTCGACCTTCGGTGCTGCTGCTTTCCGAACGGGACCTCCTGGGCGCCTTTCGGAGGCGGCCTTGAGTTCAGCGGCAGGGGAGGCCGAGGAATGGCCGGATGTCCGGGTGGTGGCCGTGATGGGTCCGACCGCCTCGGGAAAAACCTGGTCGGCCGTCGCACTGGCGCGGGCGCTCGATGGGGAACTGGTGAATGCAGACTCACGGCAGGCGATAGCCGAACTATCCGTCGGCGTCTGCAAGCCCACCTCTGAAGACCTCCAAGGAGTGCCCTGTCACGGTTTGGACTGGGGTCACCTTGGCCGCCGGTTCACAGTCGTGGACTACGTTCCAATGGCCCGGACAGCTGTGGAGGCAATCGCAGGCCGGGGGCGCGTCGCGGTGGTGGTGGGCGGTACCGGTCTCTATCTGCGATCGCTGCTCCAGGGATTTGACTTCGGCGGGTTGCGTCCTGGGCCCGGTTGTGCCGTGATGGCCACACCAGCAACGTCAGACGACGATTTGTCTGCCCACCCATTGGCGGAGCTCAGGGATCTGGATCCTGAGAGGGCTAGCACTGTGGATGCCAAAAATCCAAGACGGGTGGCCCGGGCCCTCGAACTAGCTCGGCGCGGGGCCCGGCCGGGCCAACTGAGTCCAGGTTGGCGGTCCCGGAAGCTTGCATTGCGGGTGGACGCAGGGCGCCTCCGGGCCCGCATAGAAGCCCGCTCGGAGCGCCTGGTCGGGGACGGGCTGGCGTTGGAGGTGGAGAGTCTGTTGCGGCATGGCTATTCCGCCCCTGTCCTGGCCGGTTGCGCAATCGGGTACGCTGAGGTTCTCGATTGGTTATCTGGCCGCTGCCAACGCGTTGAGGCAGTTGAGCGCGTAGTCCTCAGGACTTGGCGCTACGCCAGGGCCCAGATGACCTGGCTCCGCAGCGAGGTCGACCTGGTGTGGATCGATGCCGACGCCAGCCCTGACGAGGTGCTCGGTCAGTGCCTTGCGGCGGTCGGCGAGATAGCGGCTTAGAGGTGGCTATGAGCGTTTTCGACGAGGCGATGCAGCGTGAGGGAGAACGTGCCTTCCTGCTCGGGTGGGCACCTTCCGAGCGAGATCTGGCCCACGTGGAGCTGGAGATGGACGAGCTGGGTGACCTGGCCCGTACGGCCGGTGCCTCCGTAGTGGGCTCGAATGTTCAGAAGCGTGCCAACGTCGACGCCTCGCTCTTCTTCGGCCGGGGCAAGGTCGCTGAGGTGCGCGCATTGCGTGAGAGCCTTGAGTTCGGAATGGTCATCACCAACGATGACCTCTCACCTCGCCAGCAGCGAAACCTGGAAACAGAGCTGGATCTGCCGGTGGTTGACCGAACCGGGCTGATTCTGGACATCTTTGCCCAGCACGCCCGCTCCCGGGAGGGCCGGATACAGGTGGAGGTGGCCCAACTGCAACACCTACTACCCCGACTCACGGGGACCACCGGTCTATCGCGATTGGGTGGGGGAATTGGGACCAGAGGCCCCGGAGAGCAGAAGTTGGAGACGGACCGGCGGCGCATCCGAAACCGGCTCCGCCTCCTCCACAAGGACCTCAAGGAGCTTCACGACGAGCGGGCTCTACACCGGGATGCCCGTCGGCGTCACCCCTTTCGCACTGCTGCCCTGGTGGGCTACACCAACGCTGGCAAGTCAACTCTCCTCAATGCCATGACGGCCGGAGGCGCGCTTGCGGAAGATCAGCTCTTTGCCACCCTGGACCCGACCACCCGGGCGGTGCGTCTGCCCTTCGGCCAGCCCTGTCTCCTGGTGGACACGGTCGGTTTCATTCAGAAACTACCTCACGAGCTGGTGGCAGCGTTCCATGCCACCTTGGAGGAGGTCGGTGAGGCGGATCTTCTGGTCCATGTGCTCGACGCCAGTCACACCGGCGCGGAGACGCGCCTCGAGACCGTTCACTCGACTCTGCGGGAGCTCGATCTCGACGGCCGGTCGTTGATTCTGGCGATCAACAAGGTCGACCGCTGTTCGCCCGAGAGTCGGCGCCGTCTCCTGAGCTTCCATCCCGAGCGATACCTAGCCGTAGTTATGGTGAGCGCGTCCACCGGTGAGGGTCTGGAAGAGCTCCGGGGTGCCATCGCCGAGGCGCTCTCCCGCGACATGCTGGCGGTAGAGGCGACCATCCCATATGACAATTGGAAGGCGCTCTCCAACTGGCGTCGCTATGGAGTGGTGGAGGGAGAGGACTTCGCCAGTGACGGGGTCCACGTCCGGGGACGTTTGCCGGAGTCGCTTGCCCGCGGCATCCTTGCGGGAACGGAGGCCGAGGTTCCGGCAGAGTAGGGCGAGAGCTACTGGCGAAGAACCCTGATCACCGCCACCACCTTGCCCTCCACACTGGCGTCATCAACAATGAGGGGTGCGAAGGCGTCATTGGAAGGCTGCAGCCGAAGATGCCCCGCCTCCCGGTAGAGACGCTTGACGGTGACTTCGCTCTCTCCAGTTTCTGGGTTCTCCAAGCGCACCACGGTAACGGTGCCGTTGGTAACGTCAGAGGTAGGTTTGACGACCACCAGATCGCCGTCGAAAATCCCGTCGTCTTGCATGCTTTCGCCCCGCACACGTAAAAGGAAGGAGTCGTCGCCACCGGCAATCTCTGGTCCGATGGCGAGGTGTTCCTCGATGTTTTGCTCAGCGAGAAGAGGAGCCCCGGCAGCTACCTGGCCCACCAATGGAAGCCAGTAGGCTCCAGCACCATGTGTGGCGGGGACGGAGGAGTCGGTGAGGAGAACCGTCCGTGACTTGGTCGGGTCGCGACGGATCATCCCCTTGCGCTCGAGAACGTTTAGGTGGTTTTGAACGGTTGAGCTCGAACTGAGACCCACCGCCCGCCCAATCTCCCGGACGGAGGGGGGGTAGCCGCCGTCGAGGCTTCGGGAGCGCAAGTACTCGACGATTTCCTGTTGCCGCGGATGGAGGCCTTCGGACATCTTTCAGAGCTCCCTTGCGAGGCGATAGCGGCCGGGTGACTGCGGCCCAGAACAAATGATCGCCCGATGGTAGCATCACTGGGCCACTAGCGCAAACGGCTGTTCGGCCTATTGGGGCCCTGCGGGGAGCCTAAGGCGGAGACAGGGCGACCCAGCTGAGGTCAACTGAGCCGCGACCAAGCCCAACTCTAGGCTTGACAAAACGAACAAGTGTTCGCTAGAGTACGAACCGATGTTCGCCTCTACCCAAGTCCCCGGAGCTGTTCGCAACCGCGAGCACCGGCGCCGTGTCTCCCGAAGGAGCTCAAGACCATGGGGATTTTTGCGGAAGATGGCCGTCCTAACCGTGCTCTTGGGAGCGATCATGACCCAGGTCGTTCTGGGCACGGCCGGGTCGAGCGGCCCTTCGGTGGTGGTACGGCCGGGACAAACGTTGTGGGGGATAGCGGCCCAGCATTACCCAAACTCTGACCCACGCGTCGCCATCGCTGCCATCGAAGCGAACAACCACTTGGGGGGGGCAGGTATCACCCCAGGGGAGAGACTCCTACTTCCCCCAATTTGATCGGAGCTCGAAGGCTTTAGGTCTCCCGAGGAACTGTAGGCTGGTCTAGTGGAACTAGCGAGGAGCGCGATTGAGCGAGTGCGCTCCCGCGCTGCCAAGACTCAGAGCGAGCGGCGCATTCCCGGCCTCGTCGTGGCCATCGCGGACAGGGGTCACGTAATCGATCACATCTCGATTGGCCAGGCGGACATCTCCAGTAACCTGTCCGCTGGCCCCGACGTCCAGTACCGCATCGGCTCGATCACCAAGACAATCACCGCTGTGGCGGTGATGCAGTTGGTCACCGCCGGGAAGATTGATCTCCGGGGGCCCCTGAGCCAGGCCTGGAAAGGGGGCCCCCACGACGACATCTCGGTGGCCGATCTCCTGACTCATGGGTCGGGCCTGCAGCGAGAGCCAGGTGGGAGGGTCTGGGAGACACTGAGCTTTCCTTCCCGGGACCAACTGGTGGAGGTCGCCAATCAGGCCGAGAGGCTCTATCCCCAGGACAGTTGGTTCCACTACTCGAACCTGGGATTTGCACTGCTGGGGGAGATGGTGGCTCAACGGACCGGTACCACTTGGGCCGAGCATGTGGCGGAGCACATTCTGACCCCGCTGGCCATGGGCCGCACAACCATCTCGGTGAGCCCTCCCGCCGCCCAGGGATACTCGGTCGAGCCATACACAGATGCGCTCGTCGTTGAGCCCCCCGTGGACTGCCAGGGAATAGCTCCGGCGGCACAGCTTTGGAGCACTGCCGAAGATCTTTGTCGCTGGAGCGGACTGTTGGTAGGCGGGCGACCTGATGTACTAGCAGGTGACACCCTGGCCCAGATGAGCGGCCTGCGCACCATGGCCGACATCCAACATTGGAGCTGGGGCTTCGGCTTGGGCCTGATGCTGCTGCGGGACCAAGACGCGGTATACGTGGGTCATACCGGGTCGATGCCTGGTTTCTTGGCCGCCGTTGTCGCCCATCCGGCGAGCGGACTCGGAGTTGTGGTTTTAGCTAACACGACGGCAGGGACCAAGGTTGGTGCCCTGGCCGCCGAGCTACTGAGCATCGTTCGAGATCAGGGTTTCGTTCCTCCGGCGTGGGCACCCGCTGGACCGCCGCCGCCCCACATCGAGCCGATCCTGGGACGGTGGTGGTCGGAATGGAACGAATGGGTCTTTCGCTGGCGCGATGGCCATCTGCAGGCCATCTTCGCGGAAGGCGGTCCGGATGACGAGGTCACCACTTTCGAGGCGTTGTCACCGCACGAGTTCGTGGCCATCACCGGCCCGGAGCGCGGCGAGCGCCTGTTTGTGGTCCGAGTTGGCGCAGAAGGTATTCCCGGGCCTGAACTCAAGCTCTACTGGGCGACTTACCCATTCACTCGCGCGCCTCAGCCGTTTGCCGGTCCACCACCAGTTCGCGATCTAGAAGTCTGAACGACCGCGTACCACCCCAACGTGGCTGGCGGGTGGTCACGAGCGTGACCGCGATGGCCGCTCCAAAAATTCATTCCGTCACGGCTTCGGCATGGCGGGGACACGGGGGCTGGCCACGGGAGGTGGTATGACTTCATAAGTCCCGTATCGGCAGCTAGGAAGGGTGGAGAGTTCCCCGACTGACCGCTAGAGCGAGTCTTTCGGGCCGGCCGCCGGACAACCCGGCTCACACTCCGGTCTCAGCACCCTAGGAGGATCTGATGAAGGTCCAGTCGCCGATCGCGAACTACCGTCACGTCAACAAGCCGGGTGCCTTATTTAGCGGGCCCTGGATCGAATTCTCGACGGGGCAGACGCCATGCCAACTGGCTAGCTCCTCATGAGTACCAGAATCGGCCTGCCAAGGTACTCTCGCCGTTTCGGCGTGATCGCCGCGATCGCGTCGGGCGTCGCTCTGGCCGCGCTGCCGACGGGCGTCCTGGCCAACGTCGCGCCCCCGACGCTGCTCAGCGCCGCTAACTTTGCAGCGATTGCCGGCACGGGA
>Ga0307372_10008202_pt1 | contig 14735 bp, 11 predicted proteins | sample OX1MG_FD_202533 | JGI IMG/M metagenome (GOLD analysis project Ga0307372, IMG submission 202533) | Soil microbial communities from Risofladan, Vaasa, Finland - OX-1 | ecosystem: Environmental > Terrestrial > Soil > Coastal area > Acid sulfate soil | place: Finland: Risofladan, Vaasa | collected... | reverse complement strand
CGGGCACCGGCCTCGAATACTACCGCAACGTCCAGCTCTCACCGGAGCTCGAAGAAGCGGCGGCGCGAGTGCAGCAGGAAGTTTCGGCGGAGATCGAAGCCGCGGAGCGCGAACTCGAGCTGATGCGCCAGGAAGGCGAAGCCGAGGAGATGGCTGCCGAGTAGTGGTCAGAGATCAGTGCTTTGAAGGCCCGGCGTTTGCCGGGCCTTTTTTCTGCGTCCAACTCCTTCTCGGGCAGTCTAATAGAGATAAAGCCGAGAAACCGGCGGGCCGAAATTATCCCTTCGAGGTACGCCATGAATCGATATAGCTTGAAAAGCTGGGCCTGGACCGGGGCGGTGCTGCTTGTGCTGGTCGTGGGAGTTGCGGGTTGCAGGCAGCAGCCAGCGCGGACTGACCAGCAGATCGCAACCGACGTTCAGACGAAAATCAAATCGGAATCCGCATTGGCAACGCAGAACATTCAGGTGAGTGTCGCGAATGGCGTAGCTACGCTCAGCGGCACGGTTACAGACGAGGCTTCGCGCGCGCTGGCCGGGAACGACAGCGGAACAGTGGACGGGGTGAAGACCGTAGTCAACAATCTCACGGTGCAGCCGCAGCAGGCGGCGCAGGCTGAGCCGGCACCAGCGCAACCGGAGCCAGAGCCGGCTCCGCGCAAGAGCCACCCGGGAGAGGACAAAGCATCGCGGCACCAGAGAGCTCAGGCGCCTCCCGAGCCGGTAGAACCTGCGCCTTCAGCGCCGCCGACCCAGGAGACCCAGGTTCAACCCCCGCCGCCCCCGCCTCCGCCGCCACAAGTGATTGTGAAGCAGGTCACCTTGCCTGCCGGGACCGAAATCCCGGTTCGGATTACGGAAACGCTGGACAGCAAGACCGCGCAGCCGAACGACGTCTTCCATGGCTCCGTGGCGAGCGACCTGGGCACCAGAGGAGTGATCGCAATTCCTCAGGGAACTCCGGTGAACGGCCGGATCGTGGATGCGAAGGAAGCCGCCCACTTCAAAGGCAATGCACTCCTCACCCTGGAGCTGACCTGGCTTCAACTTCGCGGGCAGAAAATTACCCTCGTGACTGATAACTACACCAGAACGGGCGCGGGGCGCGGTGCAAACACCGCGAAGAAGGCCGGCGGTGGCGCGCTCGCGGGCGCTCTCATTGGAGCCCTTGCCGGTGGCGGCAAGGGAGCAGCCATTGGCGCTTTGGCCGGCGCGGCTGCGGGAACCGGCGTCAATGCCGCCACGCGCGGGGAGCAAGCCGTGATCCCCACGGAAACCCTGGTCAACTTTCATCTCGAATCGCCGCTTACTATGACGGTCACGATGCCGCCGCAGGGCGATCCGCTGCAGGACCAGCAGGAGCCTCAATTGCAGCAACGGCAACCTTGATTCGCGGTGGTTTCCCGCTTATGCGGAATGACCGCCGCCAGCCGGCCTTTGCATTCCCTGATCCTCGCACTGGCGCAGATGAGGTCATCAAGGCAAAGCTGTTATGACCGGGAAAATGTTGCTAACCCTGACCGCGGTCGTCCATTCCAATGAAAGGTACTCCCGGTCTTGCACACTTCAATGTCCGGCGTGGGCCGTTCGAGTTGGAGCGGGCGCGCCCATCTTTCGCGGAGGTCTATTCAGGTGAAACGTGTTGGATGGATTGCTCTGATGCTGCTGTTGGCGGTCCCTGCGTTCTCTGCGGCAGCCAGGAAGATCACCGTCGCCGAGCTCCAGGAAATGCTCGCCGCCATGCGCAAACAAGGGAAGAGCGATGCGGATGTGGCCACTGCCCTCAAGCAGGTCATGCTCAGCGAGCAGCTCGATCGCGCCACCACGAACAGCCTGATTAACGAAGTGCCCGGCAAGCTTGCCACCGAACAGATGTACGTTTTCGAGGCCCGCAGCGCCCTCCTGCCGCCGCCACCCTCCTGCATTCCCGCAACTCCGCCCCTCGACGCCGCCAAGCAAGAGGCCCTGCTCACCAAGGCTGCCTCCTACGCCTCCGGCACCTGGGCCCAGTTGCCTTCTCTTACCGCGACCAAAGCCACCTTGCGCTTCCAGGATAATGTGGAAGCGCTGGCGGATGCTTCCGGCATTCGCAGCGGCTCCACGGATTCGAATACGGGACTCTGGGTGAATCCGTACAACTACATCCACTACATCACTTCAAGCGACACGGAGATCGCGCTGGACAAAGGCGCTGAGAAACTGCCCAGGGACACCAACCAGTGGGGCCGCAACAAAATGATCGAATCCATGGAGCCTGACCCCGATCTCGCCACCATCTTTGCAGATGCCAGGCAATATGGGGGCCTCAAATGGGAGCGCTGGCAACTTGTAAACGGAAAACCTGCGGCCGTCTTCTCCTATAATGTGCCCAAAAAGAAATCCAAGATGGCCGTGGACGTCTGCTGCTTCCCTCTGGTTGACCAGGCCGGCGTGATTTCCCCTCCTGACGGCTCCCGTGGCAACTTCCAAACCAATACGGAGTGGGACCATTACAAGGAAAAGAATGTCGGTTACCACGGCGAATTCTTCATCGACCCCGACACCGGCGTCATCGTTCGCATGAACACAATCGACGAGCAGAAATCTTCGGATATGGTTCACCAGCTCGACACCCGCATCGACTATGGGCCGGTCGCGGTAGGCGGGAAGGCTCTCATCCTGCCCATCCGCAGCTTCTTGATTACTGAGGTGGTGCCCAACGGCGAAGCCGGCGCGGGCGGTATTTCTACCCGCACCACGCTTTTCATCTCGGATTATAAGAATTACACTCCCGGCCGGTAGCCGACAGGACAGGTTCCAAGCGGCAGGTTTCAACTAGCTGGACCTGGACGGTGGCGTCCGCCCTTTTTGTCGCAGTTGAACATCCGCCGGTCCTGATTCATCCCCCGCCGTTTGCTACCATTATCCAGTCCGCATCATCCGACTCTCCGAACATGCCGAAAAAAGCCCCCGCCGTCACTTCCACTTCCCGCCGCCCTGAGCCGACCAAGCCTCCCGTCCTCATGGAGCGCACCCAGCCCGTCATCGAGCGCCTCTCCGCCGCGCTGGGCGAGCCGGTGTTCACTTACTGGAACTCCACCAAGGGCGCCATCTGCCAGAACGACGTCGCGGGACTCTATGCGCTGGTGCGCTCGCGCGGACCGGTCGATCGACTATCGCTGTTCATCAAGTCCGACGGCGGCTCCGGCCAGGCCGCGCTGCGCATGGTGAACCTGATGCGGCGCTACGTGAAGCATCTCACCGTGCTGGCGCCGCTCGAATGCCAGTCTGCCGCCACCATGCTGGCGCTCGGCGCCGACCGCATTTTGATGGGCCCGCTGGCGCATCTTTCCGCGGTCGACACCTCGCTCACTCACGACCTCTCCCCCATCGACCGCGACAACGATCGCGTCAGCGTCTCCAACGACGAGCTCCTCCGTGTCATTCGCCTCTGGGGCGAGCAGTCCAAGGATTCCACGCAGAACCCGTACCAGGCGCTGTTCCCCTATGTGCATCCGCTCGTCATCGGCGCGGTAGACCGCTCCAGCGCCCTCTCCACGCGCATCTGCGAGGAGATCCTGTCGTATCACATGACCGATCTCGATCGCGCGCGCGAAATCTCCAATATTCTCAACGCCGGCTACCCCTCGCACAACTATCCCATTACCCTGCGCGAAGCCAAGCGCATCGGCCTCAACGTCGAGCCCATGGACGACGCCGTCAACGGCCTGCTTTTCGAGCTCAACGAGATCTATTCCGAAATGGGGCAGAGCGCGACCACCGATTTCGACGAGCGCAACTCGCACGACAACTCCATCCTGAACGTGCTCGAATCGAGCGGTCTGCTCATTTATTTCCAGCTCGACAAGGACTGGCACTACCGCAGCGAAGAGCGCCGCTGGGTGGCGCTCAACGACAAGAGCAGTTGGCAGAAGGCGGAGATGGTCAAGGGCAAGGTGGTCATCTCGCAGCTTCACGTGCGCTGAAATTCGTGGGTGGTGGGTTGTGATTCGCGGTTCGCGATTCGTGGCGGTCACGAGCCGCGATCGCAAGGCCCTCCGGCTCATCTCTCACGTTCGAAATCGCAGCTCCTCCACCATTCTCCGCCGGCTGTGTTTTGCCGCGTACATGGTTGCGTCGGCCGCGCCCAGCAGCGCGTCCTTGGTCGATCCATCGTCCGGGAACACGGCGATTCCTACGCTTCCCGCTCCTCGCAGGGTGTAGCCATCCAGCAGGAACGGTTCGTCAAAGCACCGCTCCAGCCGCCCCGCAATCTCCTCCACGTCGGCGCGGCTGCGCACCTCCGGCACCAGCGCGGCAAACTCGTCGCCTCCCAGCCGCGCCAGCACATCGCCGGGGCGCAATTGCCGTTTCATGCGATCGGCAACGGCCTGCAGGTACAGGTCGCCGATGCGGTGGCCATAACGATCGTTCACCTGCTTGAACTCATCCAGATCGAGGTAGATGAGGCCGAACAATTTGCGATGTGCATGCGCCTCCACCACCAGCCTGCCCAACTGCCGTTCCAGGCTGAAGCGGTTGTAGACGTCGGTCAGCAGGTCGAACTCCGAGCGGTGCAGGAGATCGGAATAGAGACTGCGCGTTTCAATCGCCAATGTGGCCAGACCGGCGCCCATCGAGAGCGCCTGCAATGCCTCGGGAGGCGGTGGCGTGACCCCGCCGGCGGCAGCGTAGATGGTCCCGTGCAGCGGCCCGGAGCGCGACCGGATCTCCTCCCGCAGCAGCCCATGTCCCTGCGCATTCTGCGCCACCTTGCCCACCGGCGCGTCATCGGCCACCTGGATCCAGCACGCCGAAGCATTGAGACTCGCGGATACCAACCCCACAATCTGCTCCAGGATTTGCTTGAGTGGAAGCGAACCGCTGATGTCTTCCAGAATCTTGCTTCTTTGCCGCTCCAGCAAGGCCTCTGCCTCGGTGCGCTTGGCCAGCTCCGCGGTCTGGCGGTGAACCTTGCGCCGCAGCAGCGTGCCCCACGCGGTGATCGCCAGCACCGCCAGCAGCAGCAGGCTGACCACGCCCAGCAAGTTGCGCACCGTGAGCCACGATGCCGGCGCCAGCACGGCCACGTCGTCCGCGGAGCGGAGAAGGATTCCGAACGCCATGGCGCCATTGAACGGATTGCCGTTGTCAAGCATGGCCACGCCGGTAACGCGAACCTGGCTGCCGGGCCGGATCACCGGCATGGGGGGCAGATTGCGCTGCGCTTTCCACTGGTAGACGAACGGATGCCGCACCGCCGCGGTGAACAGGTGCCCGTCCGAGGAGACGATGTAAAGGTCCTGGGCATGTTCCCGCACCTGGCTGACCACCATGCCTTCCATCGATACCAGGTTGAACGCGTACTTGCCCGAGGACATCTGATCCCAGGTCACGGGCTCTGGCCTGACCGCCTTTCCCGTCCCCTCCGCGCGAATCGAACCCAGCTTCAACGTCAGAAATCCATTTTCGACAAACGGGATTCCGATCGCTTCCACGCGGTCGCCCACCTTCAGCGGGTCGACCTGCGAAGTCAGCACCCGGATGCTTTTGCTTCCCTCCTGGAGCACCGCCATCGACGTCTGGTGGTAGTAGGTCAGGGTTCCTTCCACGCGCACCCGAGGCGTCCTCTCCTCCACGCTGTATCCGCGCAGCACTTCGTCCATCGGCGTCAAGGGAATCGCCCACGCATCCACCTGGGCCCGACCCAGGACTTTCAGAAAGGCAAAGGAGGGCACATGCAGGCGCACGCCGGTCTGTTGCATCTTGCCGTCGAAGATCTCGCCGCCAACCGCCGCCACTTCCACCTGCGCATCCACCAGCTCATGCAGACTGGCGGGATCGTCGCTGTCCATCGTGATGTCCGCGTCCCCGCCGTTCATGCGCAGCACCAGGTGGGTGATGGGACGGCCGGAAGTCAGGTCTCTCTCCGCCAGCACCACCCGCCCCTGCGCCTCCACCCAGCGGCAGTCGTAAATCGCCTCCATAAGCGGCGCAAGGCCTGCCTTTACCGGCTCCGGCAGCAGGCCGTGTCCAACCCGTTGCAACTGGCTTGAGATAACGATGGGATGAAAGCTGTCGTCCGATACTCCCTTCACCAGCACCTTGTCGCCCGGAACCAGGTTCAGATCCGTCGTGGCGTTCACATACACGCCCCAGTCGCCCTCCTGCACGAACAGCGTCTTCTCGTAGGAGCGGAAATAGGTGACCGTCGCCGTGAATTCCACCGGCAATCGGCGCGCTGCATCCTCGTGGCTCAGTTCGCGCACGGCCTCCACCGTCCGCAGCATCGGCGGTCCCTGCGCCGCGCACCATGCCGCCGCACCAACCAGAAATACACAAATGGCTTCTATCCGTTTCATCGGACACAACGCCTCGAGCCTGAACCCAATCTCTCCTTATGTGTTATCGGCAACAGGTCGGTACAGATTACGCATGCCCGCAGAAATGGGCGGCGCTCTGTTGTGAGAGCGGCTTGTTCCAGAGACGATCGGGGTTTTAAGTGATTTATCTCACTGCGCAGAGCTCCTGCCCTTTGGGCAAAGGCAAGAAAGCTCAAAACGGATGCGGATTTGGCGAAACCGCCAGCCTTTCTGGAGGGAACGATTCATGAAGATTCCGCAAGCCATGCTGTCTACCAGATGCGGCGGCCGTTCACTCGCGCATGTGCTTGGTCACGTACATGGCCGCATCGGCGGCGCTCAGCAGGCTGTCCTTGGTGGTTCCATCCTCGGGGTACATGGCCACGCCCACGCTGGCCGATCCGCTGAGCACATGGCCGCCGATGCGGAACGGCTCGCGGAAACAGTTTTCCAGCCGTTGCGCCACCTCCTGCACGTCAGCGCGGTTGCGCGCCGACGGCACCACCGCCGCAAACTCGTCCCCGCCCAGCCGCGCCAATAGGTCACGGGACCTCAGTTGCCGCTTCATGCGCCGAGTCACTTCCTGAAGGTACAAGTCGCCCACCTGGTGACCGTAGAGGTCGTTGACCTGCTTGAATTCGTCGAGATCCACGTAAACCAGACCGAAAATGCCCGCCAGGTCGCGTGCCCGCTCGATCAGCGCCTCCAACTGCTTTTCCAGGGAGAAGCGGTTGTGCACGTCGGTGAGCTGGTCAAACTCCGACCGGTGCACCAGGTCCGAGTAGGCCTTGTGCGTTTCTATCGCCAGGGTGGCCAGCCGGGTCCCCAGAATCAGCGCCTGCTTTTCCTCTTCGCCGGGGCTGGAGCCCGAATCCAACGCGGCGCAAATCCTTCCAAGATGCGCGCCGAGACGCGATGGGATCGGCTCGCACGCGATGCGCCGATGGGCGCTCTCCGCAACCGAATTCCCCAGCCGCGCTCCTTCGTTCACTTCGCACCAGCAGGGCGCCCCGTTCAGCGTGAACGAAACCAGGTCCGTGATCGCCTCCAGCACCTGCGCCAGCGGCCGCGAGCTGTTGATCTCTTCCAGGATCCGGCTCCTCCGCTGCTCGATTTGCGCGATCCGCCGTTCCAGCGCCGCCTCCGCCTCGATGCGCGTGGCCAGGGCCGCGGTTTGCCGGCGCGCCTTCCGCTGCATCATCCAGCCCCACTCGCTGATCGCCAGCAGAACCAGCAACAGCGCGGCCACCAGGCGGATCAGGTTGCCCACCGTCACCGGCGAGGGCCGCGCCACCACCACGATATCGTCGTAGCTCCGCAGCAGGAGATCGAACGGCACATACCGGTTGAACGGGTTGGGATCTTCCAGAATGCAGATCCCCGCCACCCGCACCCGCGATCCCAGCGGTATCTCCCGCAAAGCCGGCAGCGGCGCCGGGTCCAGGCTGCTGTTGGCGGGATGGCGAAAGATGGCCGAGAACAGGTGCCCGCCGGCGCGCAGCACGTAGGCGTCCTGCCCGGCCTCGCGCACCTCCGCTACCACCTCCCCTTCGGTCGAAACCAGGTCAAAAACATGATGGCTCTGGTTCAGGTCGAGCCAGGTCGCCGTCACCGGCTGCACCGGGTGATTCACTCCGCTGTCCCGCAACTCGCTGTCGGTCAGCTTCAGGAAACCGTCGTGGACATCCGGGAACCCGGTTGCGTCCACCGCGTCGCCGATCCGCAGCGGCGTCCGCGTGCGGGTGTTGATCCACAGGCTGCGTTTGCCGTTCTGCAGCACAACTTCCTGGCCCGGCATGTAATAGGTGACGGTCCCCTGCACCCGAAGCCGCTGTTCCAGGTTGGTCTGCGCATAACCGGAAAACACCTCATCCATCGGGGTGATGGGGAGGGACCACGGGTCGGCAGCCGCCGGCTTCAGCACCTTCAGGTCGCTCAGGTCCTGCGCGTGCAGGACCACGCCGGTCATCTGCATCTTGCCGTCGAACCGCCCTGAAGCCGCGCCGGAAACCTCCACATAATTGTCCAGGAGCGCAGCCAGTTTGTCCGGATGGTTGGTCTCGATCTCAACTTCCACTTCGCCGCCGCCATCCATCAGGATTTCCAGCACCGTGCTTGGCCGGTCGGAGCTGGTCCCGATATCGGCGGAAAGCACCTTGCCGCGGATGCTGACCACGCGGCAATCGTCGCGCGCGTGAATCAGATCTTCGTAGCTGACCGGCGTCGGCTTGACGGCGGAACCATGCCCCAGAACCGTCAGGGTGGCCGCATCCACGAATGGCCTGAAGCTGTCGCGAGTCACACCCCGCACCCGGATCCGGTCGCCCGGCTGGAGATCGTAGACCTTCGCCGGCTGAACGTAGACAGCCGTGTCGCCGTCCTCAACGAACAGCGTGGATTCATAACTGCGGTAGAAGGTGACCGTGGCTTCGAAATCCACCGGAAGATGCGCCGCGGCCTGCTGGTTGGTCAGTTGGTGAACGGCCTGAAGCGTGGTCAGCGGTCCGGCAGGCGCTGAGGCAGCCATCTGCGCCGTCAGCCCCAGCACAAAGGGCCCGGCACACAGCGCCGTGTATATGACCCACTTTTTCATGCAACACGCACCAGGGGACAAAGCGGCCCGCCACCTTTGTCCGTCCCGCCCGGAGACGGCTTTGGTGGGAGACGGCTTGCTCTCTCGGCAAATTCGGTGGATCTGATTGCCCCTATCTTACACATACCGGAATCTGGTGTAATAGCCCTTTCGGGGCATCGTGAATTCCGGATGAAGCCGATCCGGCAACATGGCTCCAGGAAAACGACGCGCCTCTCCGGGCATTTGCCAGCGCACTCCGCAGATGCCGATAACCAACTGAAAAGAAATCACATGCCGACAGATTCCTCCGCTCCTGAATCGCTCCCTGCGCCCTCCGTGAAGGGCCTCCAGTCTCTCCCCACCCGCCAGATCAAAGTCCTGGGGGTTCCTCTCGACATGGGCGCCAGCCGCCGCGGTGTGGACATGGGCCCTTCGGCCATTCGCGTCGCCGGCCTGGAAGCCCGCCTGGAAGCCCTCGGCCACCACGTCGTCGACGGCGGCAACATCAAGGTCGAGGTCCCCGAAACCCAGGCCTTCGGTGCACAGAACGCCCGCTATCTCAAGCAGATAGCCGACGTCTGCTCGCGCACCGGCGATGCCGTCATCAAGGCGCTGGATGCCGGCATGACCCCGCTGATTCTGGGCGGCGACCACTCCATCGCCGCCGGCTCCGTCTCCGGCGTCTCCGAGTTCTACCGCCGCCTCGGCCAGAAAATCGGCATCCTCTGGATCGACGCCCACACCGACATCAACACCCCAGATACTTCGCCCTCCGGCAACGTCCACGGCATGCCCCTGGCCGCGCTGCTCGGGCTCGGCCTGGACCCGCTCGCCAACCTCTACGGCTTCTCGCCCAAGATCGCCCCGGAAAACACCGTCCTCATCGGCATCCGCGACGTGGACGCCGCCGAGCGCGCCAATATCAAGCGCGCCGGAATCGCCGAGGTCTACACCATGCGCGACATCGACGAGCGCGGCATGCGCACCGTAATGGAAGAGGCCCTGCGCGCCGCCGGCCGCGGCACCGCCGGCTACCATGTGTCGCTCGACATGGACTGGATTGACCCCGAGGACGCCCCCGGCGTCGGCACCCCCGTCCGCGGCGGCGCCACTTATCGCGAAGCCCACCTCGCCATGGAGATCATCGCCGACCACGGCCGCCTGCTCAGCTTCGAAATGGTCGAGGTCAACCCCGTCATCGACGAGCACAACCGCACCGCGGACCTGGCCGTGGAACTGGCGTGCTCCGCCTTCGGAAAGAAGATCCTGTAGCTGTCAAACCAGAATTGGTAGGAGCTCGCCGCTCGAGGTGGCATAGCTCTCGCGTATCTCTCGCGCCCACGCCAGAGCCGTTGCCACGGGTGACACCGGGTTGTTTGTTCGAGCCGGGAAGCCATCGTAGGTCTGGCCGTCGAGAGCGCGACCGGCGCTTTTCTTACGAACGCCGCCCCACTGCTTGAAGAAGAATGGGATGCCGGCTTCGCTGCATTGATCGCGAATGGATGTTACCCACTCCTTTCTTAGCGGCCTCGCGCCGTATCCGCTCTCGCCTCCGACGATGACCCAATGAATCCCGTCGAGCGAGAATTCCCCCAGGCCTTCCAACAAGGGTTCAATCGAAAGAAACCGCACAACAGCCGGAGCGTTCTGCAGGTCGTGAAGACGCGGCAGACCATATGCGCGATTGTCCACGCTCACGCCCCACCAGATGTGAGCCTGATTCCCCGCGAACCGCAACCGCCCCCGCAGGAGCTCTGCCATTCGTTTCGAGCGCTTGGTGAGCACCTGGTACGTATGCCAATTCGCCTTCACCATGACCTTCGCGACGGCCTCGATGTATTCGTCCGGCACGTCCTCATGGAAAAGATCGCTCATCGAATTCACAAAGATCATTTTGGGCGATTGCCAGCGCAGCGGCTCCGCCAACTTCTCTGGAACGAGCCGCAGATCGAACCCCTGCTCGTAAGGGTGGCCCGGCACTCCGCGGAATCGCTCGGCGAAGACCTCGGCGTAGCAGTGCTTGCAGCCGGGACTGATTTTCGTGCAGCCACGAACGGGGTTCCAGGTAGCGTCCGTCCATTCGATCGTGCTCTTTTCGCTCATGGCTGTTCCTTTGGGAATCGTACAAGATCGCGACCAGTCAATCCCTTGCCCTTCGAAGTGATGGGGATAATCTCGACAACCCCGGACGCACGCAATTCCTGGAGAACCAATCGGTAATGCTTATCGATGAATGGCAGGGACCAAGTCTTTCCACGAAGGTCATCATATGCGATCTGCTGCCCTGCAAATTCGCGGAGCAGAATAGCCTTCAATTCTTCCGGCTGAGGCGTTTGAGAAATCAACACTCCTTGAGAATCCCCGGAAAAATCGAAGGTTCCTTCTTCGTCTCCAAGGGGCCACATCACTTCCTTCATGAGGAGGACTGCCTTCAGGCTGTTGCTCGCGTGAATCAGATAATACTTCGTTCTCTTGCCGCCCACCCGATCCTCATGTGCGTCGTATTGAATCCGGAATGGCAGCACATACTGAGCCGAAAGCCTTCCGCAAAAATACCGTAGAAAGGCCTCCTCCTTTCGTGCTCCGTGTTCGTGAGTGAACCTCTGTTGCTTCCAGTTTTCATCCCCCAAAAGCTCGGTCACATGGTGAGCAACCGCCTGATTTGCCATGTTCATGTTGATGCGATACCACATGAGGTTGATCAACAACTCGCTTCGCGGTAGAGCTAGAACATCATTCATCGTCGGTATTGAAAGGGGATGCCCATAAGGATCGACAAGAAAAAAACTCGGAGCGAGTTTTCGGGCTCTGATTCCAGAAATCACCCTCGGCACGATGGAATGAGAATCGGCTAGGTGGGTTTTGACCTGAAAGTTCTCTGGATACGGCAAAGTCGACTTCAGGCCAATCTTGAGTTGGTTTAGTTGTGTAGCATCATCCTCAACTATGACCACTCCGAGCTTTTTGCCTGGGTTCTTCTGAGCGAAAACCTTTCCCGCCTTCACAGCAATGATTGGAGACCCGTCGACAACTTCGCTGCCGTATTCATACCGGCCCGGCCCCGCAAAGCAGTCGACATAGTACAGTAGATCGAATGAACTCCCGAGGATGGTCGCCCAGCTCGGAAGATAACGAGTCAGGATTTCATGCTTGATCCTGGAGACGCGCTTTAAATGATGGATCTCGGCCTGCGGATTCTCCATAAAAGGAATCTTTCGCTATATTTTCGCCGCCGTCAAGTAAATGATGGCTTCGAGTTAAGCCGCTGCACCTGGTCGATCATCGGCGGATTGGCCCAGCATCCCTACGGTCGCGTGCTATTCGCCATATCGGCAGCCCCTTGGGCTAGCTCGTGCCTCATCCTCCGCTTCAATTGCAAGCGAATAGAATCATCTTGATGGCCACCAAGCTCCGCGTCCGCATTCTCTTCGGCGGCCGCAGCGGCGAGCACGAAGTCTCGCTGCTCTCCGCCGCTTCCGTCCCCAACCCCATCGACCGCTCCAGATTGGATCTGGCCGCTGACCACCGGCTACCGACTACTGCCCCCCCCGCCGGCTTCCACAGCCCCACCACATTCCCCTCCGGGTCCGCGAACCACCCAAACAGCCCCCCGGAATCGGCACCGGCGGCACAATCGTCTTCCCGCCCAGCACAACCGCACCGCGGACCTGGCGGTGGAATTGGCCTGCTCCGCATTCGGAAAGAAGATTCTGTAACTTCCCGCGTTCGATTTGCCTTTGAGCCATAATGGTTTGAGAGGTGCACGTCGATGGCCGCCCTGGATTGGTCCCAATGCAATGCGGTGGAGAGCGTTCCCGGCAGGGTGAGCGGAGCCTGGGTCTTTCGCAACACCCGCATGCCCGTCGCCACTGTCATCGAGAACCTGGAAGACATGAGCATCGACGAAGTCATCAAGCAATTCGATGTCAGCCGGGAGCAAATCCAGGCTGTCCTCGATTTCATAGCGGAAAGCCTCACCGAATCTCCTTCCCGCGATGCTTCCGCCCTCGCATCCTGAAAATCCGATGCGCATTCTATTCGATCATGGCACGCCTCGCGGTTTGGCCGATGCCTTGCCAAAACACGAAGTTACCCGAGCCCGGTCACGTGGATGGGAGGAAATGTCCAACGGCCAATTGCTCGACGCAGCCGAAAAGGCTGGATTCCAAGTTCTGATCACAACCGACAGCAACATTCGCTACCAGCAGAATCTCGCCAATCGTAGAATTGCTCTGGTTGTCCTGGTTGCTTCCACGAAATGGTCATGCATTCGCGAACACCTTCCCGCGATTGCCGCAGCAGTCGAGGGAATCACCATGGGCGGCTACATCGAGGTGCAGATTCCGCTCCAAAGGCGTTGACCTACACCGGAGCCCCCCGGGATTCGGCGCTGATTCGTGAACTTTATACCGGCCTCCACAGCCTCACAACATTCGCCGCCGATCCAGTATCGATCATCCCCATCGGACCCGCATCGATCCGCCAGCCAAAAGCCCCCGCATAAGACGCGCTCGTCTTTTCCTTGTCCTTGCAGCCAATCTCGAAATGAACCACCGGATGACCCATCGCGCACCTCGCGCCAAAATCTCCCGAGTGGTCTAATGGTCTAAAGCCTGATCCAGCTCGCCCAAAGCAGTGAAAATAATCTCCAGCGTTCCGGTCCGGAGCCCGCCCTGAGTCAACACCGGAGGGCTCCCAGACTCTCTGTTCGTTGTTCCCTTTTCCCTGTTCCCTGATCCCTGATCCCTGTTCCCTGTTCCCTGATCCCTGTCCTTCCGTATCCGCCATCACATCCAACCTAAGCCCAATTCCATACACTCGGATCATTAGCACCACTGCGCCCGCCCGCCGGCGGGCGTCGGCGTCTCAGGGGAAGATGAATTTCGCCACTCCAACCCGCTCCCGGAACCTGAGGGAAATCTCCGCATCCCCCAATACCCATTCAGTAACTTTCTTCAAACAGTCTATTGCACATAAAATAAATACCCCCCACCCCCCTTTTTGCCTGCAATGCATGCATTGCAGGCACCGCGAGCCGAAGACCCCCCTCCCTCCCAAAGGTAACCACCTCGACCCGGCAAGCCCGCGCCACCCGTCAGGAATTCCCGTTTTGGAACTTTTTGTGCCGTCAAAGGCCCCTCCAGGACTACCCCCCACCCCTCCAAAGGTAACCGTCCCATCTCGTCTGGCTGGCCAATGGCGAAAATTTGGCGAATAGCGCCAGGCACACGACAATCAGCTTAAAGCTGACGGCTGAGGGCTGTCGGCTGAAAGCTGTACGCTAAAAGAGATGGCCAATAAGCTTCGCGTCGGCATTCTGTTCGGCGGCCGCAGCGGCGAGCACGAAGTCTCGCTGCTCTCCGCCGCCTCCGTCCTCAACGCAATCGACCGTTCCAAATTCGAAGTCGTCCCCATCGGCATCACCAAGCAGGGCCACTGGCTGGCCGCCGCCGATGCCCGCGGCCTTCTCGATGGCGACACCGGCGCGGTGGCCCGCCGCCTCCGCGCCGGCGACCCCGATGCCACTCCCGGCGCGAAACTCCTCCACGAGGGCATCCCCATGCTGCTGGCCCCCGAGCCGGCCGGGCACGGCGCCACCCTCGCGCCCGCAGGCGCCCGCCAGAAAGCCGCCGCGCAATCCCTCGACGTCGTCTTCCCCGTCCTCCACGGCACCTTCGGCGAGGACGGCACCATTCAGGGCCTCTTCGAGCTGGCCGGCATCGCCTACGTCGGCTCCGGCGTCCTTGGCTCCTCCGCCGGCATGGACAAGGACGTGATGAAACGCCTCTTCGCCCAGGCCGGCCTGCCTATCGTCCGCCA
>Ga0307372_10008199_pt1 | contig 14742 bp, 14 predicted proteins | sample OX1MG_FD_202533 | JGI IMG/M metagenome (GOLD analysis project Ga0307372, IMG submission 202533) | Soil microbial communities from Risofladan, Vaasa, Finland - OX-1 | ecosystem: Environmental > Terrestrial > Soil > Coastal area > Acid sulfate soil | place: Finland: Risofladan, Vaasa | collected... | reverse complement strand
CCGGTGAACTTTCACGGCGAGAAGCGTTCGAATCAGACACAGAAACCGAAAAGCGATCCGGAGGCGCAGTGGGCGCGCCAAGGCGCAGGCAAGGAGGCCAAGTTGAGCTACAGCGGGAACCTGCTGGCGGAGAATCGCCACGGCTTGCTTGTGTCGAGCCGGGTGTGGGAAGCCACAGGAATCGCCGAGCGCTACGCCGTGCTGGAGAGGCTGCAGGAGATTCCGGGAATTGGGTGCGTGATGGGTGGGCGCGGTGACAAAGGTTTCGATACGGCGGATTTTGTGCGCGAGTGCCGAAACCTGCGCATGACGCCGCACGTGGCGCAAAATCCGAGGCGCCGGCAGTGCCATCGATGGGCGCACCACGCAACACCCGGGCTACCTGGTCAGCCAGAAGAAGAGGAAGCACATCGAAGAATGCTTTGGCTGGCTGAAGACGATTGCTTTGTTGCGCAAGGTGCGTCATCGCGGAACCTTGAAGGTGGACTGGATGTTTACGTTCGCGTGCGCGGCCTACAATCTGGTGCGCATGCGAAACCTGATGGCCGCCGCGGTTCCAACGCAGTAAATCCGGGCTGTCGTGTCTCTAAACGATATTAAAATGCTCACTGACGGGCGTTCGGCAGCGCGGAATCCGCGTGAAAGCCCACTCACAACTCGCAAATAACGCAAACGAGGATAGAAATGCCGCTCCACTCAATTTTTCAGCAGTCCTGCTAGTATTGCCTGTTGTAGTGATACGACGCTTATCGCATCGTAACATCACGTGTCCTTGTGCTATTTTCTCGGTTCTGGAAAATGGCGCCGGTCAGATCATGGTTATGGCTGTGCTGCAATGATCGCAAGAAGGAGAATTCAGTGGCTGACAAGATGGTGATGGTCGGCGTGATGCCGGAAGTTGTGGTGCTTGATCCAGGCGAACAAGCCGTATGGCTCTCAAACGCAGGCAACATTAAGGTCGAATTCGACCCTCAGCGCTGCCCATTTTCCTCGAACGTGATGCAAGCCCCTCCCGGCGTGCGTTTACTGAGTGGACCGCCACGATCCGGTCTCAATGCTGGATCCTACAAGTATCGTCTTTCGCTCAATGATGTGGTTGTCCTCCAGGGCGAAATACTTTTGCGCGCCAAGTAAACGCCGCAGGTCACTCGCCGGAATGGAGGCCGCGCTCCATGTAGCTGCACCTATTGATCGTTTTGGTCGTTTCCACCACTTGCAGTAGCCGCAGGAATCCCCGGGATGCATGGCCTGGGAACCTAAAATGCGTCACCTGATTGAAATTTTCTTCGTCCGACTGAAGTAATTTCCCGCCATCGTTTTAACAGGCGGCGCTTATTAATTGCCTCTGTGCCATTTACTCGTCACTGCCATCATCCGGCTAAATTTAAAATGACACATTTTCAGGGTCGCGTGACTGAAAAAGGGACACGCAGGTCTTCTGGCTCGGTCCTTCGATAGTCGACGAATCCCATGCGTTTCTTAGCGTTTGCGTCGTCGAATAAGGCTCAACGGGTGGCCCTCTAGGAATAACGCGACACTACTCGCCTAGCTCACGCAATATTTTCGCCGTCAAGATCCATCGCAGTTCCCATTTGCCACGCGATGTGGCGTATTCGAAACATGCCACTCCTGCTTTTTTCAGTTCGGTAAAAGCGTTTTGCGCACCGGCCAGATGCGCAATCAGCAGGTCGACGTGAGGAGCGTGGCCGAAGCACATTACTTCTCTCACTTTGAGATGTGATATCTCCCTGAGGGTATCGGCAGGATTGGCGGAGGGTTTCAGTGCTTCGCTCACACGCATTTTTTCGGATGAGAGTCCCAGTGTTTCCGCAACGATTTCGGCGGTCTGTGCCGCTCGCACGTAAGGGCTGGTAAACAGGAGGCCGGGCTTCACTTTCAACGCGCGAAGGCCCAGCGCCGCACTGTGTGTCTTCTGCACGCCCTTTGCTGTAAGCGGTCTTTCCGCTTCGGGCGGCGATTTTGGATCGGCTCGGTCGACGGCGATGCCGTGACGAACGATGTACAGGATCATGAATTATGCAACCTTTGCCCGTCTCTGGGCTCGCCGGAATTCAGCATTGAGACGGAACTCCTTTTCGAACAAGTCCGCTTTTCGCTGCAACCCCGCCACGTCCAGCCGAGTCCCCTCGGATGCCCGGACCAGGAAGATTGCTCGGTGCCCGATGATGTGTACTTCGATGCCGGAAACCTGCTGGGCGTGCTCCGATTCCAGCTTCTCAGCGATGCGTAGCAGAGATGTCAGCAAACGAACCTGCCGGCGGCGGCTCCCGTCCAACGAGGCGTAGGATGCGTGCTCGATGGCTGGTTCTGATTTGGAGTTGTGATAGCGCACCAACGCTGCCACCATATCACGCCGCCATCCACGAAACCCCGGTATTTCGCTGTTACGAATCAGGTATTCGCCGTGGCGGTTGTGCGATTTTCGGTTGATGAAGTGCCCCACATCGTGCAGCAATGCTCCCAACTCCAGGATCAAGCGCAGGTCGGTTCCAAACTTGTGCAGGGGACGCAACTGATCGAACAGCGACAGCGCGAGTCGGACCACCTGTTGCGCATGTTGCGGATCGTAATTCAGGCGTCGGGCAAAGCAGTGCGCGCCTGCCAGCAATTCAGCGGCCCGCCCCTGCTCTTCTTCGGACACCGGAGCATATGAATACTGCTCGGCCACAAGATCGAGCAACAGACCTTCTCGCACTCCCACTCCCGGAACCAGCATGGAACGAAGCTCCAGCCACTCTGCCACCGCCCCGATGATGATCGAGGCAATTCCCATCACTTCCGCGCGGTCCTTTCTGACGCGAAACACTCTCATCCGTCCGGGTACGTCCAGCCCCAACAGTCGCCAAGTCTGATCCCGCAACAACCTCACATTGATCGTAGGAATCCTTCCCGTCAGCGGCCCCGGTGCTAGGCGGACCAGTGCCTCCGCATTCCCTCCGCAGGCCACCGCGATAGCCCGGGAAAGTTTAGGAGGCGAAGGCAAGGAACTTTGCAGCAGAGAGAAAATGTGATGTCGCAAGCGCTTAGTCGTGTCTTCATCAATTGCGTCCTGGATGGAGTATGTCTCCATGAGCCGAATCGTGCCGAGCGGCAAGGCAAGTCGGTGCTGCAGCGCACCTCGATGGAAAAAATTCAATTCCAGGCTGCCGCCACCCAGGTCGAAAATCAAGCGCGGCCGAATCCTGTCGCCGAGGGCCCAATGCACGGCCGAGCAAACCAGACGCGCTTCTTCCTCGCTGCTGATCACTTCCAGCTTGAGCCCAGCCTTGCGCTGAATGCGTTCCATCAGACGACGATAATTGCGCACTTCGCGGGCTGCGGCAGTAGCAACCGTCCGGTATGCGCTGACGTGGTAATGATCCATGCGCTCGCGGAAGTGGCGAAAGACGCGGGTCGCGCGAAAAATCGTCTCCTCATCCAGTAACCGGCGTGTAAAGGCATTGTGTCCCAGGCGCACGGCAGCACGCTCGCTCTCGAGAATTTGAATGTCTTGGAGAGAAGAGGCACGGGCAATCAGCAGGCGGATGGCATTCGATCCAGCATCCACGGCGGCCAACTGGACGGAGGCGGCCACTCTCAGCGCCAGAGGTGCAACAACGCATGTGAAGGCTTGTATTGCGTTCGCCGGATTCCCAGATGCGAAGCGATGCGTTTGCGCAGAACCCGGTTCACTTCGGAAACGCTTCCTTCGCCGTCCAGTTCGATAAAGGCGTGCCGCTTGGAAAGGTATTCGAATTCCCGCTTGATCATGGACTGGTAACGAATGAACGACTGGAACAAATCGTTCGAGAGCGACATATCGCGGCCCGATTCCCAATAGCTGATCGTCTGCGACTTCTTGAATTCACGGTCAAAAGCGATTTCCGGCCGCACGTTCAGCCAGAATGTGAGGTCGGGCCGGAGCGCGATCTCGTAAATTCCGTGCAGATAGTCTCGGCTGATGCCGCGAACCGCCGCCCGCGCGATCAAGGTGAAAATGTAGCGGTCGGCCAAGACGATCAGGCCGGAACGCAGCGCGGGAAGTATCCGCCGTTCCAGTTGGTCAAAGAAATCCGTGCTGTACATCAGGGCAAGGGTCATGCGCGTCACCGAATTTTCGGCCAGCAGCGCATCGATATCTTCGCCTACCAGGGCCGACCGCCGCAGGCCCATCGTTTCCACGGCAAAGCCTTCCGACTCAAGCCATTCGGTGACCAGCGAGATCTGCGTGGACCGGCCGGAGCCATCCGTCCCTTCCACCACGATCAAGCTGCCGCTTAGATCCTCCGGTTTAACGCCGGGCAGCGGCATTCCATAAAAGCGCGACGGTGCTTCTGCGCGGCCGTTATGTCCGTTGTCTTGCTTCGAGGTCTGTCCGTTCGGTCGCACCGCAGATACTTCATTTTTATTCGCGCGTTTCATTTCTTTACCGGTGCGAAGTTGGCCAACTCTACCCGGTTCCTCAGAATCTGCCGCATTAACTTCTGGAGCTTATTCACGCGGCTGGTCCCATCCATCAGCACAAAATGGTCCGGCTCGGCCATCTGATCGTAGTTGTTTAGTATCCGCTCCTGAAAGATGCGGAAGCTTTCCGTGCGGTCTAGTGAAATTCCCAGGTCCATGCCCGCCTCGTAATATTTCAATTTCGGCCGGCCAGCCACGATACGGCCGACGGCCACCTCGAGCGGAGCCCGGAAATAAAACGTGATGTCGGGAATAGGTGCAAAGCTATAGAGGTTTCGTAACCAATGCGGCGAGCAGCCGCGCGCCGCGTCACGCGCAAACGCTGTATATATATAGCGATCCGCCAGCACCAGATATCCGCCATGCAGCAGCGGCAGGATTTGCCGCTCGCAGCGATCGGCGAAGTCGGCGGCGTGCAGCAGCGAGAACGTCGTTGGGGTCAGCAATCGGCGCTGCTTGCCTCGGCGCGTGGCTGATTTCACCAGCGGTGAGGAGTTCCACTCGGTGAAATGGATCCGATAACCGCTGATTTCCAGCCAGCGCTTCAGCAGATAAAGCTGCGTGCTCTTGCCCGAGCCGTCGATCCCTTCTACAACGACGAGGGCTCCCGGGTATTCGCGTTTTGGTGCAGGCGTTTTTTCTTGCGCTGATGGTGTACTGGCTAAGATGTCGGGAGCAATGGTAGCCATGAAACGCGCTTGGACGACGAGTGCCATGATACTTCGGAACATTGAATCCGCATAAAAATAATGTTACGGCCGGATGATTCAGCCAAAATGTAAAGGATCGGCCGCACACAGTACCCGGCTCACGTCTGACTGCGGTATTCTGAATTTCGCTGCTCCAGGCACATCTAGCTTCACGGAGAAGGAGGCTGATGCCCACGAATTTCAGCAAGGAATTGGTAATCACACCGGGGACGAAGGTCAGACTCGACAAATACGACGCTGGGGAGACCTTCGGCTGGAGCAAGGATCACAAGATGAAGTCTAGTTTGGCGAAAACCTTGCAAAAACTTGACTCTCTCCAATACCTGCTATACGCCGAGAGAAAACGCGCTCTTCTCCTTGTTCTGCAAGCTCTTGATGCGGGAGGAAAGGACGGCACCATTCGCCACGTCATGTCCGGCGTGAATCCCCAGGGTTGTCGCGTCACATCCTTCAAGGTGCCTTCGGCCGAAGAGGCGGCCCACGATTTTCTTTGGCGGATTCACAAAGCCGTTCCCTCCATTGGTGAAATCGGGATTTTCAATCGCTCTCACTATGAAGATGTTCTCGTTGTTCGCGTCCATAATCTTGTGCCAAAGAGCGTTTGGTCTGAACGGTACGAGCTGATTAATGGATTCGAGGAGATGCTGCATAAAAGCCACGTAAAAATTCTCAAATTCTTCCTGCACATCAGTAAGGACGAACAGAAAGAGCGGTTCATGGACCGAATTGACGATCCCGACAAACGGTGGAAGATCTCTGAGGCCGACTTCAGTGAAAGAAAGCTCTGGGATAGCTATCAAGCCGCTTATGAGGACGCACTCACGAAGTGCAGCACTCCTGAAGCTCCTTGGTACATCATCCCAGCAAACAAGAAATGGTTCCGCAATCTTGCGGTGTCTCATATCGTCGCGGAAACACTCGACGCTATGCAGATGAAGTTTCCCCCGCCCTTGATGGATGTCAAGAAACTGAAGTGGCACTAAGCCAGTTACAGCGCTGTTGAGACCCGGCTTGCTGTCGTGCTAACTGCCTGAAGAAGGGCTGGGTTCCGTTTATTACTTGGAGGGTCTGCTTCAGGCGGACGCTTTCTATTTTCTAGGCAGAGAGTTCGCGACCAGAGAATCGAACGCCGCGTGTCCTCTCCGCACTGCGAACGACAGGACCAACTGCCATGGGCGGAACAGGCGGCAGGCCCCGATGTTCCCCGGGCTCCATGCTTCCTTGATAAAAGCGTCCATTATCCTGACTCGCTGAAGACCGCAGAAGCCCCGCTGCTCTGCGAGCCAATTCCGTGCGATTATCCACGCGGAACTTGCTCAAAAGGGAGGAGATGTGAAATTTCACGGTTCGGACGGTAATGTTGAGCTTGCAAGCAATCTCCTTGTTGGCTTGGTTGCGGATAACGGAATGCAAAATTTCGCTTTGCCGCGGACTCAATGACGCAGGATTTGAAACGACTCGTCCCTCCTCTAGAAGTTCCTTCGCGCGCTCCTGGAAACGCTTTACAAGTGCAAGCTCAGCCGGTACGAGGATCATGAAATCGTCCGGGTCATGTCCTCTTACTAGACACTGCACTGCAAGCATCCCCGCAATGCGTTCCAGAGTGCTATTCTGATCGGCAGTTGACTCCGCTCGAAATTGCGCCATACCTGTTGATTTTTCACAGAAAACAAAGCAGTTAGTTCTGGTCGATCCATTCAGTTTCGTTTCTCCCGCTAGTTTCTGAAGCACCCGCCCTTTCTTCACGATGGCCTTCTCCGTTCGCCGATAGACTTCCTCGACAAAGCTTTAGTTTTTTTGTTCTGCATTGAAGCTAGTTGTTCGCGCCGAAAAATCCGGAGACTTCCATGACCCTTGGGAAATCGTAAGCTTCGATTCCCCGGAAACCACAACTGCCCTCAAGGGCCGAACGCATCTTAACTCGGCAGTTGAGATGCCAAAGTTTGTCAGGTTTTCAACCGGCTCAAATTGAGACAGATACCCTATTTCTAAGATACCTGGAACACTGTAGCGTAGGTAGAAACTTCCCGAGTCCGGAAAAATCTGCTGTCGGCGTACCGTCTTGAGATTGAATTCATTCGAGTTCCGCGCTCTCCTCTTCGTCCATAATCGACCTGTTTGGCAAGGCGGCCAATGAGCGAGGAAGTCAGAAAGGTAGAAAATCGAAAGTTCTGGCGATTGGTCCTGCTCGCTCCGTGTCTGGTTCTTTTCCCGACCTTCGCCTTCGCTCAATTTCCGCCCCTCAAAGTGCCACTCCTACAGGTTCCTTCCAATTCTAACGTCTGCGCGGTTGGAAGGTCGTGCGCGGAGTTGGCTCCTGCAATGATCCGAAGTGCGCTAAGTCCTTCCCCCCTGGAAGAAAACTTGCGCTATTTGACCGATTTGGTCGGGGAACGCCTGACTGGAACTCCTGCCGCCGATCATGCGGTTAGCTGGGCGGTCAAAGCATTTCGTTACGCAGGAGTGGACGAAGTTCACACCGAAAAATTCACGATCCCCGCAGGTTGGCACGAAGGCTCTACGCAAGCCGAAATGGTATTCCCGGCCGAGTATCCGTTGCACCTAATCTCAACGGGCTGGTCTCCGCCTACACAGGCAGATGGAATCACTGCGGATGAGGTGGATGTTGGCTTCGGCGACGATGCGGGATTCACGAAGGTAGGCGTGTCGGCAAAGGGAGCGATCGTATTAGTGCACTCGGGTGTTCTGCTCCTGCCGCAGACATATCCAATGCGTCCATGGCGGCCCCTGGAATCGCGGGCCGCGCCGTCAAGGCGGGTGCAGCAGCCATCTTCTGGATGCCTCCAAACCCCAACGTGCTGCTATCTCGTCGCACCCTCACTGTCACCGGAGAAATCGAGCCCATACCGCAAGCCGTCGTGGCGCGGGAGGATGCCGAGCGCATTGCGCGTTTTCTCTCGTCGGGGCAGAAAGTGCGCGTACGTTTCGAGATGCCCAATCATGTAAGCGGGCCGATAGAATCAGAAAACGTGGTGGCGGAAATCCGCGGTCGCGAAACGCCAGATCAGTTTGTGATGCTCGGCGCGCATCTCGATTCTGGGATCTCGGAACCGGGGCGCTGGACGATGGTTGCAATGCTGCACTGGTGATTGACGCCGCGCGGGTCATCCATGCTTCGGGAACCGCCCCCAGGCGGTCGGTCCGCTTCGTATTATTCACCGGAGAAGAACAGGGAATGCTCGGTTCTTGGGCCTACGTGCGGGCACACCGCTCCGAACTCGACCGCCTGGTAGCAGCGGTCATTTTTGACCAGGGAACCGGCCGCGTCAGCGGTTATTCGCTTGGAGGGAGAGAAGATACACTGTCAGCGGTGCGCGAAGCGCTCGATCCTGTCCGGTCGCGTGGTGTGAAGGATTTGACGCTCGACGCTGCGCTTCGCACGGATAACTTCGATTTTTTGCTCGAAGGTGTCCCCACCCTCCTTGCCATCGAGGAACCTGCCAACTACATCTCGAATTATCATGCGGCTTCGGATACGTTCGACAAAGTGGACATTGGAGCATTGAAGAACAACGTAGCGGTGGCCGCCATCACGTCCTACGCTCTCGCTGATCGTGAAGAACGCATCGGCCCGCGGCAATCGCGTTCCGCGATCGACCAATTGATGAAAGAAACGGGCCTTGATCGCCAAATGGAGTTGGAAGGATTTTGGGCGTTCTGGGAAAAGGGCGAGCGTGGGCGAAATCCTTAAATAGTTTTGTAAATTATTGATATTGGGATTGCTTCCTTGAGGCTGCCTAGAAAAGCACTCGTGCTTCGTCTTCTGGGCCTCTGCGGTTCCGCTGGACAGGAAGCGTCGCGTATAATGCAATAAGATGAAAGTCAGTGTGCATGCCCGCATGGTTCATGCAACAGCGACTTCCGACCCGAAACCACGGCGCATTCTTGCAATCGATTATGGCCGAAAAAAGATCGGGCTGGCACTTTCCGATGAGCTGGGCCTGACGTCGCAACCCCTGATGACTCTCGTGCGAACGAACCGCCAGCTTGATCTGCGCCGTTTGCGTGAAATCTGCCATCAGTACGCCGTCACATACCTGATCGTCGGATATCCGCTGCACATCACCGGTGAAGCAGGTGAAATGGCGCAGGAAGCATCCAGATTCGCCGAGCGACTGAATAAGCACTTGGGCATACCTACCGAGCTTGTGGACGAGCGCCTGACGACCTGGGAAGCGAAGCAAACCATGTTTGCCGCCGGGTCATCAAGGCAAAAGCACGGTTCGCTCGATGATGTTGCCGCTGCAATTCTCCTTCGTGATTACCTGCAAAAAAAGTGTGGTCCTGCAGACATCCCCGCAAGGAGAGATTAAGCGACCATGCGACGGCTTGGCTTGGCGGCATTGCTGGCTATTGCAGCCGTGGGTGCGGGAGCCGGCTGGCTGGACTCGCAGATCAGTCGTCCTTATCGCGGTCACCGACCGGAACGAGTCTTTGTGGATATCCCACACGGCATCTCGCGCTGGAAGATCGCCGGGATTCTCCGCGACAACGACGTGATCCGCAGTCGTCTGGCTTTTGCTCTTCTCACGGAATGGCATTTCCGAAGATCGTTGCAGGCGGGAGAATATCTCTTCGATGGCTCTCCGGACTCGCGCCAGGTTTTATGGAAGATTGTTCATGGCCAGATTTTTGTCCATATTGTGACCGTTCCCGAAGGCTGGACAATGTTTGATATCGCTTCGGAACTCCAGCGCCAGGGGATCTGTCCCAAGCGAGACTTTCTCGCTGTGGCGCGTAATACTTCACTGATTTCAGACCTGGCCCCGCAGGCCCGCAACCTCGAGGGATTTCTCTTTCCTTCCACTTATGAGTTCACTCGACACACCACTTGCGAGCAGATTGCTGCAACCATGGTTCGCCATTTCCGTTCCGTGTGGGAGACGATCCGTCTCGTCAGTCCGTCACAGTTTCCCGATGGTCTCACACCCGGCCAAGTTGTCACCCTGGCGTCTCTCGTCGAGCGGGAAACACCCAGGGGTGACGAGCGACCACTAGTTGCCAGCGTCTTTTACAATCGGCTTCGCCGCGGATATCCATTACAGTGCGATCCGACAGTGCAATATGCCATGCGCTTGGCTGGACATTCGGTCCAAGATGTGCGGCCTCAAGACTTGAGGATCGATTCCACTTATAACACCTACGAGCACCGCGGATTGCCACCTGGCCCGATCGCCAATCCGGGAAAGGCATCGCTCGAATCGGCGATCCGGCCTGCCCAGACCGAATATCTTTATTTCGTCGCCAACGATCAAGGCGGCCACTTTTTCAGCCGTACGCTCGCGGAACATGATCGCAATGTCGCGCGTCTGCGCCGCTTACTCAACGACGACGCGCACCAGCCCGCGTCCGAATCTCGGTCGGAAGACCGCTGAGGCGCTTGTGAGATCATCCCATCCAAACGAGCCTTTGCCAGAAGCATCTTCTAGCAAGAAGGCGCTGATCTTAGCGGCGGCGCGGGAGTTTGGCAAGCCGCGGTTCACCCCCGTCGAGATTGAGCAAATTCGCCGGCGCATCATCGCGCAGCTCGGTGCCCGTGGCAAGACCTCGTCCGATTACATTGTCAGCGTGCTGCAGGAGGCGGGAATTCGTGTGGTCTCGTCAATGCGTTCCGATACGGCGGGCAAATACGAAGAGGAGTTCGCCGATTTGCTGCATTTCTCGACGCTTGAAGAGGCGGAAATGTGCCTGGTGCGGCTGGATGAGCTCCTGCGAAAATTTCTGGTTGATGGCGAGCGATCTGCCGCAGAACGCGTGCGAGAAGTCGCGCGTCTTGGGCGGCGCCGAGCGGAAATGATCTGCCGCAATTATAAAGTGGATGCCCGGAAGCGCCAGGAGAAATCCGAAGTCGCGCAATGGTTCGCCATTTGGCTCGAGACGCCTGACGCGTTTTTCGATTGGCTTGAAGTCCGCAAACAATCCGTTGAATTCCAGGATAGATTTCCGGCTCGGCCATTCCAGGAGGAGTAGCCAGGTGTATCTGCTTGATATCGAACCGCTCGACCTTGGCCCCGAAGTGCGGGCCGTCGCGCTTGAACTGGTGGAAGCTGACGAGAATCGCGAACCCGTTCGAGGCAGCGAGGCGGCGCGCATCTGGAGCCGCATTCTATCCGCCACCGCGGGAAAAGAGCCCTGGGCGCTCGATTTCTTCAGCCATCTCGACCGCGTGCGTAACTATTGCCAGCGCCATCAAATCGCCTTTCGTGAGGCGAGCCCTCGATCGCTCGTGGTTCCCGCGCCGGATCCTGCGGCTCTTGATGCACTTATCGATCGCTTTCAGAATGAAACTTTCGGCGCGCGTGCCGGCGGTGCCGTCTTCTCGGGAGACGCATCCCTCGAAGGAGACCTGGCACGCCGAGGCGCTGATGCCTATCACAAAGCGTTTCCAAACTACTTCTTCTGTGCTGTCTGCGGATTTGAAGATGGCTCGCTCGTGCTTCTCAGCGAGAAGCTCTGGGCTAATGAGGTCATTCGCCGTGTGCGCCCTGTGCTTGAAGGATTCAATGTCGAAGTGCGCTTGCCTTCCTGAAATTCTCTTGCGCTTTCGCATTCGCTTTCAGCGCCATACAAGCTGTTAGTACACCGTGCTCCCATGGAATCAGCTGGAAATTCCCGGCTGCCATTAGATCGTTTCGTCCCTTTCCTCGCCGATCTACCCGATCGGGACGCGGTTCAACAAATCGCGGTTCCGTCGAATCCGCGCGATTTTCATAACGCCGAACGCACGTTCTCCGAAGTTATCCTGGCGATTAGAAATTCATGCGCTGGAAAAGCCTCCCCGTGCCCGAACAGTTTGCTACGGCAGGTAATAGCGGAAGGAAGTGAACACCATGTTGTCGATGCCGTGCGGTGCTCCACTCACGCCGACACCCGACGCGGTCCCCACACCGCTCCAAGTATTGCGAACGACGTACGAGTATTGCGGCCCCCACTGGACCGTGCCCTTCGGGCCCTTGTAGAAGCGGTACCAAAATCCAAGGGTTCCTTCAATGATGTTCCGAGTATCACCCGTGCAGTTGGCCAGTCCGCCGGGAATGTACCCGACGCCAGCCGTAGTTCCTGCTGGTGTGCTGGCGCCCGGCACAGTTTCCGTCCAGCAGCCGGAATTGACGAACAGCGGCGCTCCGTAGCCCACCGGCTTGCCCGCCGAATTTAGGTACGAGGTCCGAGCAGCGTATTCGCCGCCCACATTGCTGTAGATGTCCCATTTATCGGAATGCCACTCGATGGTGCCAAGTGACTGATAGCTTCTGACCAGAGCCAGAGTTCCGTCGGGACGGACGGTGGCATCCGGCAAACCGCCTGAGCCATACCGGCCTATGCCGTCACCACCGAGGAAGTGCATGCCAACATCGACGTGGTGGAAGAGGGTCCCTCTCATGTTCGCTCCGATCCCGCCGCCCCCCCGTGTGCTGTTGAAAGCGCCCACGGCAGAGGCAGCGGTCGATCCATCAACGGAGCAAGGCGCGGTCGCGCTAGCATTCGCGCAGGGGAAAACTCTGTCGCGGAACGTGCTGACTATCGCGAAGACTTCATAGTGCCCCCATCCGGGCTCAAAGGCTGCCTTGAAGATGAGGTCAGGAGCGGCATTAAAGGAATAGTTAGCAAGTGTGTTGTAAAGACCGCCCCCATTGCCGGGAGCACCCAAGAGAAAGTTCGGATTGGCCGGTGTACCGTGCGCCGCGAAAGTGGTCTCCGGCATCTCCACGGCCATCGCCAGCCAAACCTTATTGCCAAAATCTTTTGCCACCCGAAACCCATACTGACGCGCCCAGCTGAACCCCACGTTATACTCTGCGTCAATCGTCATCGGCGTTGTTTCGGTGCGGTTATCCACGCCGTGCTTGGTTTCCGTGACCAGGCTCCACATTTGTCCCCCGGTGAACGTCCAGCCGTTATTAAAGGCCGCCTGGCCCCAGAACTGCCGTTGCCGGAACGTGTAGCTGTTGCTTTCGTTGCTGTTTGAAGTAACGCCCGCCGACAGAAAATCACCCTCGTAGTAGCCGCCAACTTTCACATCGCTGAGCTTACCCTCAGCCAGCATGCTGATACGCGACTGGCGGCCGCTGGCATTGAATTCAGAAACACGGTTCTGCGAACTGCCCGGAAAGGGAACCGCATTGAAAGGCGTGTTGACGTCCGCGCTCAGGGCGTGCTGCCGCCATGCCGTTTCTGCCGCCATGAAACCACCGGGAGTCAGCGTGATTCCCTTAAAGGCAATGGACGCGGTTTGCGACGGATTCTTATCGAACTCCTGGCTGGCGTGGCTATCTGCCGCGCTCGCGTTGGCGCCGCTCGTCACCACTCCCGTCGCCGGCCCAATCGCTGTCGGAGCACTACGGTCGATCGCTGCGCTGCTGACCGCCGTTCCGCTGCTGGCAGGTGCGGAAGCCGCATTCAAACTGGCTCCGTTTGATTCCATCAGTTGCTCTTTGAGCAGCCTCATTTGCGCCTGCTCTTCCTGCAACTGCTGGTTCTGCTCTCGAAGCTGCGTGGCCTGTGCCTCGAGAAGGTCTCGAAGCTCCTGCATCTCATCTTCCGTGGTGGCTTTTCCCGGCTTCGCCGGAGGCACCGCCTTCGTGGTTGCCGGTGTATCGCTGGCGCTTGTGGTTGCCGAAGCGGTCTTGCTTCCGGCTGTTGACGCTCCGCCGTTGTCCCCGGTCCCACCATTTCCAGCCATCGTCGGCGACACGATGAAGCCTAAAGCCATCAAACCTGCCACCAGTGCGCGCATTCATCCTCCTTGAGATTACCTACCAACTCTTGGAAACCCGCATTCAGGAGAAACCCCGTCAAGTGCGGCGAGTTATCGCTTTCGCACTACGCGATTCTCATCGCTGTCCCGGGATGCTCGACCACAAGATTCCTCCCGACCTGTGACATACCAAGGCTTCGGGAATTACAGTTCTGTGTACCGGGCCCATGAGACTGGGAAATGATCGCCGCCGATCTAAATCGCGACGAAATAGCGAAACTAAGTGCTTCCGCTTCTCCACCTACCCGAATCTAGGCACGGCACTCAGAGGCCGCACATTATTCGACCCTGGTGAACTGTCGGTGACAGCCACGTTAAATGTTCGTGACGGTTTTTAAGACCACATTTGTTCGACAGTACGGCAGGGGCGAGGGTGCTTCGGTCAATTTGGCAGAAACCGGAACCGAGGGGGGATGAAGCAAGCCACACTGCTTGGTTTACTAGGGGCTGTCATCTAGCAGGCTGCTGGAAAATTGGGCGTGGCGGGCAATTTCTGATCTCGTTTGCGTCATTTCCGAGTGCTGGGCGTTTTGGGGGGTGGTTTTTCGGGCTGCCGGGCGCCCCAGGTGGGCGTTTCAGCACTACGCAGAGACACTACGGTCCGGACTTACTGCGCTCGAACTGCGGCGGCCATCAGATTTCGCATGCGCACCAGATTATAGGCCGCTAATAGACAACCCGGACAGGTGGGGTATTCTCACAGGCCACCGCAGGAGGTTCGGGATGCAGAATCCAGCTTACGAGCAGATCCAAGCAAGGAAGGTGAAAGCCAGGCTGCGCATGCTGCAGCAT
>Ga0307372_10008198_pt1 | contig 14742 bp, 14 predicted proteins | sample OX1MG_FD_202533 | JGI IMG/M metagenome (GOLD analysis project Ga0307372, IMG submission 202533) | Soil microbial communities from Risofladan, Vaasa, Finland - OX-1 | ecosystem: Environmental > Terrestrial > Soil > Coastal area > Acid sulfate soil | place: Finland: Risofladan, Vaasa | collected... | reverse complement strand
CGTCGCATGCTGGCGGCCGCGGAGACCGAGTTGTGAAACCGGGTGATGTTCAGCATCGGCGTCATCTGGCTGAAGCCGTGCTCGAGGACGCCGACCAGCTCCGCCTCCGCGCCGTCCAGGGTCACCTCGCCGGTGGCCATGGCGCGGGTCCCCAGCTTGTCCTTGAGCCGGTCGATGCGGTAGGAGTTGCGGCTCCCGTCGGGCATGAGGCGGGGGATCAAGAAGAGGCCGAGGCCGCGGGTTCCGGGCCCGGCACCTTCCGGGCGGGCCAGCGCCAGGACCATCTCGCCGCCGACGTTGGAGCAGAAGAACTTGCGCCCGTGGACCCGCCAGCCGGCGCCCTCGCGCCGGGCGGTCACGGCGTTGGCTCCGACGTCGGACCCGCCCTGCTGCTCGGTCATCCACTGGCCGGCAGTCCAGGCCTGCGCGGGGTCGCGGCTCACGAGGTGGTCGAACCAGCGCCGGCGGAGGTCGTCGGGGCCGAACTCCGACAGCACCCGGGCGGCGGCGTCGGTCATCGCCACCGGGCAGTAATAGGTCGCGGCGCCGGGCTCGAAGAGGTAGCCGAGGGCGGCGTGGACCACCCGCACGTCGGGGCCGGCGATCGCCAGCGCCTGCGGCTCGTAGGGGAGCGCCGTGCAGCCCAGCCGCGCGGCCGTGGCGGCGAGCTTGCGCCAGGCCTCGGGGTAGACGACCTCGTCCACGCGTTCGCCCCAGGGATCGATGCTGCGCAGCCAGGCCGGGTTGCGCTCGCATTCGTCGCCCCAGCGCCGGATCTCGTTGGCGGCGAGGGAGCCGACCGCCAACAGCTGCGGCTCCGCCCACTCGAGGACGTCCGGTCCTAGCCGCGCCCTCAGCGCTGACTGGAGGGCTGGGTCAGCGGCGAAGGTGTTGTCGGGCAGGAGATCCATCAGGTCTGCGCCTCTTGATTCTGGCCGGTCGCTTCGCGGCTTCGCTTGTCACCGTAGAGCTGGGAGTCGGCCGCCGCGGCCAGGGTGTCGAGGGTCATCCCCTCCCGCCACTCGGCGATGCCGACGCTGACCTGCACCTCGAGGTGGCGCTGCCGGCGCGCGTCCGCCAGGTGCTGTTGGAAGCGGGTCACGACGTCGCCCGCGCCGCGGGCGTCGGTCTGCGGCATCACCAGCGCGAACTCGTCGCCGCCGATCCGCGCCGCCAGGTCGAGCGATCGAACCGTCGCCTTGAGGGTGGCTCCCACCGTCCTCAGCGCCTCGTCGCCGGCCTGGTGCCCGTCACGGTCGTTGAGCATCTTCAGGTCGTCAAGGTCGATCATCGCCAGGCTCAGCGAGTCGCCGAAGCGTTCGGCTCGGGCCAGCTCCCTGCGCAGGAAGCTGTCGAACTCGTGGCGGTTGGCAAGCCCGGTGAGGAAATCGGTCCGGGCTTCGCGCATGTGCTCTTGGACCTGGTGCACGGCGACCGCCATCTGTTCGGCGATCGCGACCAGGAACTCGCGGTCGCGAGGCACCAGCTCGTCGCGGGTGCCGGCCACGGCGATCGCGCCGAGCGGGCGCTCGCGGTGGAGGAGCGGGACGATCACCAGCATCTTTGCCCCGACCTGCGCCACCGGCTCGGGCAGGTTCGTTGCCACGTAGGGCACGGGGGAGGCGCCTCGAGCGGCCGGGCCGAGGAAGGGCTGGTCGAGCGCCACCTCGGGAAAGGCCTTGCCGATCGCACTCCAGTCGTGGTGACGCCGGGAGCGCTGGCTGAGGAACCGGAGCAAGCCCTTCTCGACCGAGACCAGCCAGAGTCCCGCCCACTCCACCTCGAGCGCATCGCGAAGCTGCTCGAGCCCGACGCCGACGACGTCGTCCATGTCGAGCGAGCGGCTCATCGCCTTGGCGATCTCGACCAGCACCTCCATCCGGTGGTGCTCGCCCTCGTAGGCCTGGCGGAGGTGGTCGAGGAAGCCCTGGGTGACCATGAGGGCCACCTTCTCCATGAAGCGCGTCATCAGCTCGGCGGCCTTCTCGATCTCCTCGGCCGAGGCGCCTTCGTTTTCCGCGGCGGTGGTGAGGTGCTCCCAGGCGATCTCGCGCCCGATCGAATAGGCCTGGAGCATGGAGTCCAGAGGCAGGCCCTGGGCGGCGCGCTCGCGGCCGAAGGCCCGGACCGCGAGCAATTCCCGGTCGGTGGGGTCGCGCCCTTCCGCGATCAGCTTCAGGAAGACGCCGAGTGCGCCACGGGACACCGCCGAGACGTCCTCTTGGTGGCGCTCCAGGAACTGCGGGTACTCGGGAATCCGCCCCCGGTAACCCTCCACCATCTCGGCGGTCAGCCCGTCGAGGTCCCCCAACAGCGCCGTCGCGATCTCCTGGAGAGGAGTGCCCGGCATGCCGAAATTCTAGGTCGCCCTGCCGATCTGCGAATTCAGGGTGCCAGCCATTGAGGCGCGATCACGGGCTGCAGCCCGGCGCCGGGAGACGCGGCGGCGAGCGATTCAGGCTCGTAATAGCCGTGGCCGCCCGAGACCACCACCGTGTACACCAGCCGGGCGTCGGGAGAGGCCGCCGATAGGCTGCGGGTCGGGTAGGGCGCGCTGGCCAGCGCCAGCTCGAGTGGACCGCTCACCGACACCAGCTGCCCACCGCTGAAGTCGATCTCGAGGCCGGCCGGCGCGCCGGAGGCGGTCACCTCGGAGACAGGCCCCGAAGAGGTGTCGAACTGTCGGTTGTAGATGACCCGGTCGCTGCCAACCAGCACCTGGTAGGGGTACTGGGGAATGAGGTTGTGGGCCCCGAGGAAGGCCTGCGCGGCGGCAGCCAGGCCCGAGGGACCGGTCGGTAGGGTGAGTCCAGTGACCTGGAAACCGGGCGTCCGGCCACCGGCCGGGTCATTGGGGGCCGCCTGCACCTTCAGCCCGCTCCGGCCCGCCAATGCGGTTACGGCCGCGGCGAGCGCGGATCCCGATGGTTCGTCGTAGCGGTAGACCGGCAGCTCGGCCGGCGCCTGGCCCTTCGGGGCGGGACCGGCGATCCCCAGGGCGGGAGCGCCGACCCCCGGGACGGTCGGCAACGCCGGGGAGATCGAACTGTCGGCGCCCCTGACGGCTGGACTCAGCGAGGGCAGGACGCCGAAGGAGGGCGCCGTTGCGAGGCTGGCCCCGGCACTGGTCGCGCTCGGGGTGCCGGACCCTGCCGGATGGAATCCGGTGAGCAGCCAGCCGAGCCCGGCCACCACGACCAGCGCGGCGAGGGCGGGGGCCAGGTGAGCTGGAGCGGAGAGCCACCCGAGCAGGCGCCGCGGCCAGGTGCGCTGTGCCCCCAGGCGCAGCCAGAGCTGGTCGTCGAACTCGGGACGCGGGCGCACCGAGGCGAACATCGCCTCCAGGCGGCGCTCCAGCTCGGGATCTTCAGCCATCTTCCCGCAGCTCTGTTCGAAGCGCCTTGAGGGCCCGGTGGTAGAGCATCTTGGCGGCATCCTCGCTGCAGTCCATTAGCCGGCCGATCTCGAGGAACCCGAGGTCTGAGCGGTGGCGCAAGGCGATCACCTCCCGCTGGCGATCGGGCAGCCGGCGGACCGCCTCCAGGAGGTCGCCGAAGAGCACCCGCTCCTCGGCCAGCCGGGCCGGGTCACGATCCTCGCCGAGTTCGCGGCCGGCCGCCTCGAGCGTGCGCTCGCGGACGCCCGAACGCCGGTGGAAGTCGAGGAGGGCGTTGCGGGCGATCCGGAAGAGCCACGCAGCGGGGGTCGCTGCCTGCGGCTCGAAGCGGCCGTAGGCCTGGTAGGCCTTGGTGAAGACCTGGGCCGTCACGTCCTCCGCCTCGGCCGCATTGCGGAGCTGGGCGAGGCAGAAGCCGTAGATCCGCGGCAGGAACTCCCGATAGAGGTCCTCGAACTCGGGACGCTCGGGCATGCGGCGTCATGGTAGCCAGCCATTCAGGTGAGCTAACGCGCTCCGCTCGGCGCCTGTAACGAAGGGAAGCGTCAGGGCTGGGAGTTGGCCGCCCAGCTGGAGGAGTGTAGCCAAGCTCCTCCCGGACCCTGAGGCCGGCGGCGCAGAGCGCGGTGGGGATGCAGCGTTCCTCGCCCGCGGCGCGGGAAGGTTATTTCAGCTTTGGGCCGATCTCGCCGGGACGGTTGCTGAAGGCGGAGTCCGGTCGGCAGGCGAGAGTCCACATAAGGGACAGCTCGTCGTCGACCGTCCAGGTCCCGACGGCGGCCCCGGCGGCTTGGATCTCGGCCACCATCGACGGCTCCAGCGTGCCCCAAAAACAGGAGTAGAGCTCGGCCGATGCCGCCCTCAGCATCGCCACCGGGTCCACCGGCCGGGAGGCATCGATGATCCCGGCGTCGACCTCGGGCGCGATCTGACGCAGGTGGCGGATGCAGCCATGGTGGAAGGAGATGACGCTCACCCTGTCAGCCATCGCCTGCTCGCGAATGGTGGCGACCAGCTTTTCCTCCAGCCCCGAATAGGGGATCGGGTTCTGCTTGGTCTCGATGACCACGCCGACGCGGTCGCGACAGAGCTCGAAGACCTCTTCCAGGAGCGGGATGCGCTCCCCGCCGCCGGCGTCCAGCTCGCGCAACTCGGCGAGGGTGCGGGCGCCCACCATCCCCTTTCCATCCGTCGTCCGCTCGAGCTGGTGGTCATGGATCACCGCCAGCTCGCCGTCGCTGGTCAGGTGGACGTCGCACTCGACCATGTCGCAGCCGAGCTCGATCGCCGACCGGAAGGAGGCGAGGGTGTTCTCGGGGTGCTCGGCCGGGTTGCCCCGGTGACCGCCGAGCATGATGCGGCCCTCGGCCCTGGCCGCCTCCAACCGCTGCCGCATCGTGAATGGGCCTTGCACCGAATTCGGAGTCTAAACTGCGAGCTTCCAGTGCCCTCGAGTCAGCCCCGGACCATCGCCGAGCTGCGCGCCTCCGGCCACCAGCGGGAAACCGTCAAGCAGGAGATGCGCCGCAACCTGCTGGCCCGCCTCCGCGAGCGGAGGCCGATCTTTCCCGGCATCGTCGGCTACGACGAGACCGTCGTCCCCCAGGTCGCCAACGCGGTGATCTCCGGCCACGACCTGATCTTCCTCGGCGAGCGGGGCCAGGCCAAGAGCCGGCTGATGCGGTCGATGACCGAGCTTCTCGACGCGCAGGTGCCCGTCATGGCCGGGTGCGAGATCAACGACCACCCCTACGCGCCCATCTGCAAGCACTGCCGCGACGAGGTCGCCGCCCACGGCGACCTCGCCGTCATCGACTGGCTGCCCCGCGAGCGGCGCTACGGCGAGAAGCTGGCGACGCCCGACACCTCGATCGCCGACCTGATCGGCGAGGTCGACCCGATCAAGGTCGCCGAGGGTCGCTACCTGGCCGACGAGCTGACCATCCACTACGGCCTGGTGCCGCGCACCAACCGCGGCATCTTCGGGATCAATGAGCTCCCCGACCTGGCCGAGCGGATCCAGGTCGGGCTCCTCAACATCATGGAGGAGAACGACGTCCAGATCCGCGGTTACCGCCTCCGGCTGCCGCTCGACCTCTTCGTGATCGCCAGCGCCAACCCGGAGGACTACACGTCCCGGGGTCGCATCATCACTCCTCTCAAGGACCGCTTCGGATCCCAGGTCCGCACCCACTACCCGCTCACAGTCCCCGAGGAGATCGAGATCATGGAGGGCGAGCGGAGCGCTCCGGGTGAGGAGGTCGAGATCCTGGTCCCGCCCTTCATGAAGGAGATCGTGGCCGAGATCACCCACCACTCCCGCCGCTCGCCGCACATCTCGCAGTCCTCGGGCGTGTCGGTCAGGATGTCGATCGGCAATTACGAAAACCTGGTCTCCAACTCGGTGCGCCGCGCGGTCCGGCTCGGTGAACCGCTGGCGGTGCCGCGCATCTCCGACCTGCCCTTCCTGGTCGCCTCCACCGCCGGCCGGGTCGAGGTCGAGGCGCTCGACGAGGGCAAGGAGGAGCAGGTGCTGAGCCGCATCCAGCGCTCAGCGGTGAACGCCGTCTTCGGCCGCCACTTCACCGCGGGGCAGTTCGAGTGGCTGGTCCAGCGCTTCGAGGACGGGGCCACCGTGGAGGTCGGGGAAGCGACGCCGGCGGGCGCCTACCTGCGCCTCCTGAAAGACCCTGCCGAGCTCGAGCCCATCACCAAGCGGCTCGGGGTGCCCGACCGCCCGGAGGTCCAGGCTTCGGTCCTCGAGCTGATCCTCGAGGGGCTCCACCTGAACAAGCGTCTCAACAAAGACGAGATGAACGGAAAGGTTCTCTACCGGCGATGAGCATGGACGCGGTCCAGACCAGTTGCGACCGCTGCCGGGCGCCGCTGGTGAAGGACGCCGCCTACTGCGAGGAATGCGGTCAGCGGACTCAACTGGCCATCCGCCGGGTGCGGCTGGCGGTGCGCATTGAACTCCTCTTCTTCGGCGCGATCGCGCTGATGGTGCTCATTTTCGCGGTCAGCCAGGTCCACCACTAGGCCGGGCGCGAGATGGAGGCAGACCAGTCGCTCGCGCGCGACGATGTCCTGACCATGCTGGGCGCCTGCCCGGAACGGGTACGCGACTATGTGGGCGGCCTCGACGCGAATCGCCTCGGGTATCGCCACGCACCCGCCTTCCCCACCCTCGGTGAGCTGATCCTCCACGTCAGCGACACCGGCTCGGCCGCCGACACGGTCCTGCGCCATGCCCTCATCGAAGGCGCGCAGGAGGTGGACGCCCGCTCCGCGCTGGAGCCGGTCGGTGACGGCCACGACGCCACCCAGCCAGCGCAGGAGAGGCTCGAGGACCTCGGCCGGCTGCGCCGGCGGACGATGGACCTTCTCCGCGGACTGACGGCAGAAGATTGGGACCGGGTGGTGATCGACCCCGCGGTGGGCGAGATGACCATCCTCGACTTCTGCCGGCTGGTGGCGGCGCACGAGATGAGCCACCTCTCCCAGGTCCGCAACCTGATGGCGCTGCTGCCCGAATAGACCTCGCCCGGCGTCGGCGCGAAAAGCGAACGGCGCCGGGAATGATTCGACCCGGCGCCGTCCAGAGGGAGGGAGACTTCTAAGCTACGCCGTTTCCACGGCCGCCGTCAGGACCTCCCGGCGGAGCTCCTCCAGGCGACCGGCACTGATCGCCTCCCGCACACGCTCGAGAAGACGGGCGGTGAAGCGGAGGTTGTGCTCCGCCATCAGGCCCACCGCCAGCATCTCGTGCGCCTTGAACAGGTGGTGAACGTAGGCTCGCCCATACCGCGCGCAGGTGTGACAGTCGCAGCCCTCCTCGAGCGGCCCATCCTCGGCCGCCCGGACGGCGTCGCCGAGGTTGAGCCGGAAGCGCGGCAGTCCGGCGTGAAGCGCGCTGCCGTGGCGGGCGATGCGGGTCGGCATGGCGCAGTCGAAGCTGTCGATGCCACGCAGCGCACCCTCGACCAGGTCGTCGGGCTCGCCGACGCCAAGCAGGTGGCGAGGACGCCCCGGCGGAAGCAGCGGCGCCACCAGCTCGACCACTTGGTACCAGTCCTGCTTGGTCTGACCGAGGCAATCGCCGATCGCCATCCCGGCGAATGGGAGGTCTGCGATGGTCGCCGCCGAGAGACGGCGGAGCTCGGGGTAGACGCCGCCGTGGTTGATCCCGTAGAGCGACTGGCGGTCGCCCATCCCGAGCCGCTCGAACTCGTCCACGCAGCGCCTCGCCCAGCGCAGGTTGCGCTCGGTCGCCGCCCTCGTGTACTCGGCCGGCACGTGGAAGGGGGTGCACTCGTCGAGGCACATCAGGAGGTCCGCCCCGAGTTCGCGCTGGAGCGCCATGCTCGACTCCGGCGTGAAGCGCTGGCGACTGCCGTCGAGGTAGGAGCGGAAGTCTGCTCCGTCCTCATCCACCTTGACCGCCGGGACCAGCTCACCCTCGTCGACCGATGGCAGCCGGCGGCGCCCCTTGATCTCGTCGGCGACGTGGCCGTGCTGGAGGCTGAAGACCTGGAATCCGCCGCTGTCGGTGGCCAGCAGCCCGTCCCAGCCCATATAGCGATGGAGGCCACCGGCGCGCGCCACGGCGGCGCCTCCGGGGTGGAGGTGGAGGTGGTAGGCGTTGGCGATCAGCGCGCCGACCCCCGCCCGGCGGGCCGCCTCCGGGTCGAGGCCCTTGAGGGTGGCCTGGGTCGCGACCCCGAAGAAGCCGGGCGTCTCCAGCTCTCCGTGGTCGGTCGTCAGCACCCCGCGCCTGGCCGCGCCGTCGGTCGCGGTGACCCGGAAGCTCAGCAAGCGGCCACCGGGTCAGGGACCCGCCTGCGGCCGAGGAAGGGGATCCCGAAGATGCCGGCCAGGCACGCGGCGGCGATCGACATGAAGGGCAGAACGATCCAGTAGCTGAAAAGGAAGCCACCGGCCAGGGAGCCGAGCGCCTGGACGCCGATGGTGAAGGAGCCGAAGATCCCCTGGGCGCGGCCCTGCTGGCTGGAGGGGACGGCGCGGCTGATCTCGGCGTAGATCGCGGGCATGCCGCCGACTGTGAAGAGGGCTTCGGCGAACCCCAATCCCATCACCACCGGGATGCTGCGGGTCAAAGCGTAGAAGAGCGCGAAGACACCCGTTCCGAGGAGGGTGCCCAGGGTCAGGACGCGAATGCCGTAACGGTCGGCGAGGCGGCCTCCGGCCCCGCTGAGGAGCACTATCGGCAGCGAGTAGAAGGTGAGCGACAGGCCGGCCACCAGCGGCGACGCGCCCAGCGCCGTCATGTACAGCACCCACATAGCGTTGTAGGCGCCGGAGGCGTAGAACCAGGCCAGGCTGACCAGCATCGCCGGGAGCAGGAGAAGCACCAGCCGGCCGAGAACCGGCGTGCCGGCGGCCTCCTCGCCGGTCTCCGCTTCGACCTCTACCCGGCTTGGGAGACGGGTCAGGAAGGCGGCGCCAACGAGCCCTGCCAGAGCCGCCGCGACGAACACGATCGGGAACCCGAAGAGCACCGCGAGCCCGCCGCCGACGGTCGGTCCGACCAAGAACCCGCCCATCCCCGAGCCCTGCCAGTGCCCGAAGGCGGTCGCCCGGAGGTGACGCGGCGTGAGGTCCGCGAGCAGTGCCCGCGCCGCGGGCAGGTAGAAGCCGCCGACCGCGGCGTGCGCGAACCGCACGCCGATGAGCGTCCAGACGGGCAGGGGGAGCAGGTAGAGGAAGAAGCAGAGCCCATAGGCCCCGAGGCTGGCGACCACGATCGCCCGCCTGCTGAACCTGTCGGCCAGCCAGCCGGCCGGGGCCTGGACCGCCAGGTTGCCGGCCATCGCGGCCGCGCCGATGATCCCGACCAGGCCGGGATTGCCGCCCCTGCCCTCGATGAAGAGCGGCAGGATGGCGAAGAACATCCCATAGCCGAAGTTGTCGAAGACGTTGCCGCCCAGCAGCACCCAGGCCGCGCGCGGCACGCCGGTCAAACCCAACCTTGCCTGGATCAAAGCCTCCGAATCCTAAGGAGATTGGCTGCTCGAATACGGTCTTGAGGTTGGGGAAACGGCGCGACTACGCCTGTTTGGCGAGCTCTTGGAGCGAGTACCCGAGGATCCGCGAGAACGCGGGGAAGGGGTGGATCAGGTCCGCCAGGACGGACAGGGGAGTCCGTGCCTTCACCGCCAGCGACAGTTCCGAGAGCATCTCGCCAGCCCGCGGCTGGAGGATCGTCGCGCCCACCAGGACGCCGGCTCGACGATCGCCGACCAGCTTGACCAGGCCGTGCTTGAAGTCGTGGATGTAGCCCCTGGCGCTTTCCGCCGGGTCGGTGCTGAAGGTGATGACGTCGATTCCCGCCTCTCGCGCGGCGGCCTCGCTCAGCCCGACCGAGGCTACCTCGGGATCGGTGAAGGTAACGCGCGGCACGGCCGAATGATCCGCCCTGGCCGGCCGGCCGGTCAGCGCGCGGCCGATCAGCTGGCCGTGGTAGTAGGCGAGGTGGGTGAAGCCTCCGAGGCCGGTCACGTCGCCGCCTCCGTAGATGCCGGCGGCGGCCAGCAGGGTCTGCGCATCCACCTTCAACCAGCCGCGCTGGGTGGTCTCCAGGCCGGCGGCGGCAAGGTCCACCGTCCCCAGCCGCGGTTTTCGGCCGGTGGCGACCAAGAGGATTGCGGCCTCCACCGAGGAGCCGTCGGCAAGGTGGAGCCGCACGCCGCTCGCGATCTTCTCGACCCGGGCGACCTTGCAGCCGCCGTGCACCTCGATCCCCTCGGTTGCAAGGTGGGCGGCGAGCAGCTCGCCGGCCTCGGGCTCCTCGGCGGGCACGACCCGGGTCGCGTCCTCGAAGACGTGGACCCTGGACCCGATCCGCGCGTAGGCCTGGCCCAGCTCGACTCCGATCGCCCCGCCGCCCAGGATCGCCAGCGAGGCCGGGAGGGTCTTGGGCAGGGTGGCCTCGCGGTTCGTCCAGTAGGGCACCGCGTCGAGGCCCGGGATGGGCGGGATGAAAGGGTCGGTGCCGGTGGCGATCACCACCGCCCGCCGCGACGTCAGGGTGCGCTCACCGACGGTGACCGTACGCGGACCGGTGAGGCGCGCCTCGCCCCGGACCAGTTCCACCCCGTCACCGGCGATGGCCCTGGCCGGGTTGGTGTCGTCGAGGTCGCGAGCCATCCAGAGAACCCGCTGGGAGATCTTTGGGAAGTCGACCGTCCAGTCGACCCGGCTCGCCGCCAGGTTCCGCGCCTCACCGGCCTCGTCCAGCACCTCGGCCGAGCGCAGCAGCGTCTTGCTGGGGATGCAGCCCCAGTAGGGGCACTCGCCGCCGACCAGCTCCCGCTCGATCACGGCCATGGTCAGGCCGGAGCCCTTCAGCTCGCCGGCCACCGCCTCGCCGCAGACGCCGCCGCCGAGGCAGACGACGTCGAACTCGTCCATCTCAGTTGTTCTCCGTTGGCGCGGGCAAAGCCCGCAGGGACTGCTGCACAGAGGAGGCACCGAAGTCGCCCAGGTAGTCGGTGCCGGCGTACACCGGCAGCGTTTCACGGCCCGACTCGAGCAGCCTCGCGAGCGCGTCCGCGAGGCTCGAATCGGCGGCCAGCCGGATTCCGTTCGCGGGCTTCCGGGAGTGATTGAGGTCCTCGGTGTTGATCGGGATGACAGCCAGCAGCTTGAGCATCCGCTCGTGGCCCAAAAAGCCGGTGACGAAGCCGTTGGCGGGGCGGCCGAGGATCTCGACCGGGGTCGCGTACTGCTCGACGGTGGCGCCGAAGTCCAAAAGGGCGATCCGGTCGCCCACCCGGATCGCCTCGTCGATGTCGTGGGTAACGAAGACGACCGTCTTGTGGAGGGTCTTCTGGATCCGGATGAATTCGTTCTGGAGCCGCTCGCGGGTGATCCGGTCAACGGCGCCGAAGGGCTCGTCCATCAGGAGGATCGGTGGGTCGGCGCCCAGCGCCCGGGCGAAGCCGACCCGCTGCTGCTGGCCGCCCGAGAGCTGGTGCGGGTAGCGGTCGCGGTACTCACCGGGGTCGAGCCCGACCAGCTCCAAAAGCTCTTCGACGCGGCGTTTGACGCGCTGCCGGTCCCATTTCCAGAGCCGCGGCACGGTGGCGACGTTCTCGGCCACCGTCTGGTGCGGGAAGAGGCCCGTCCGCTGGATGACGTAGCCCATCTTCAGGCGCAGCGCCACCGGGTCGAGCTTGAGCGCGTCCTCCCCGTCCACGACGATCCGGCCACTCGAAGGCTCGATCAGGCGGTTGATCATCCGCAGCGTGGTGCTCTTGCCACAGCCGGAGGGGCCGACCAGCACGCAGGTCTCGCCGGCATCGATCTCCAGCGAGAGGTCGTGGACCGCGTTGGTCCCGCCCGGGTAGTGCTTGGCGACGTGCTCGAGCACGATCATGGCCGGCATCGGCGCTGCTAGCGTAGGGCGGTGGGGCCGCTGCTCGACGCGACCGACCCCTGGATCCGCTGGGACTGGTTCTGGCTCCACGTCCCGGTCTTCGAGGCCCGTCTCCTCGAGCACGTCGAACTCACCGCCATCGCGGTGGTGGTCGGCATCGTCATCGCGGCCCCGATGGCGATCGTCGCCTATCGCTGGCGACCGCTCCGCGACCCCCTGCTGGCGATCGGCGGGCTGCTCTACACAATCCCCTCCCTCGCCCTTTTCGCCTTCCTCATTCCCTTCACCGGGCTCACCGTGCTGACCTCCGAGATCGGTCTCGTCAGCTACACCCTGCTGATCCTGCTCCGCAACATGGTGGTCGGCCTGGAGGGCGTCCCCGAAGAGGTCCGCGACGCCGCCCGCGGCATGGGCTACCGGCCGCTGGCGATGCTGCTCCGGGTCGAGATCCCGCTGGCGACGCCCGCGATCCTGGCCGGCATCCGGATCGCGACGGTCACCACCATCGGGCTGGTGACGGTCACCGCGCTGATCGGGGAAGGCGGCCTCGGCCAGCTCATCAACGAGGGATTGATCGAGGACTTCAAGACGCCGCTGGTGGTCGGAACCGTCCTCTCCATCGTCCTGGCCCTGGTCGCCGACCTCGGGCTGGCCGGCGTCGAGCGGCTGCTGACGCCCTGGGCGCGGAGGTCCCTCTAGGCGTGGTCTTCCTCGGCCAGGTGATCGCATGGTTCTTGAACCCCGCCCACTGGACGGGCAGCCACGGCGTGCCGACCAGGGTCCTCGAGCACCTCCAGATCTCGGGCATCGCGGTCGGCGCGGCGCTAGTCATCGCGCTGCCGATCGGGATCGCGCTCGGCCACTGGGGACGAGGCGGCCTGCTGGCGATCAACGTCTCCAACGTCGGCCGGGCGCTACCCAGTTTCGGGATTCTGGTGATCGCCTTCGAGGTCTTCGGACTCAACAACACGCCGGTCTTGGTAGCGCTGACGCTGCTCGCCATCCCCCCGGTCGTCACCAACAGTTTCATCGCCGTCCGCGACGTCGACCCCGAGCTCCGCGACGCAGCGCGCGGCATGGGGATGCGCGAACGCCGGGTCCTGTTCGAGGTCGAGCTGCCACTGGCGCTGCCGCTGATCATGGCCGGCATCCGCACCGCCGCGGTCCAGGTGGTGGCAACCGCGACCCTGGCCGCGCTGATCGCGGGCGGCGGCCTCGGCCGCTACATCCTGGACGGCCTTGGCCAGCGCGACGACGTCCAGGTCTTCGCCGGGGCAGCGCTGGTGGCGCTGCTGGCGATGGCCGTCGAGCTGGCGTTCAGCGGCTTGGAGCAAATCGTGACCCCCCGTGGTATTAAGGGGAACCCTGTCGGGAGGATGGCCGTCGGGGTGGTGGAGCCACGGCTGTTCTGAAACGAAAACCACCCCCGGCGAGTACTCAGGAGGACATGAAACCGATGCGCAGCTTCAAGTTCCAGGCGTTCCTGATGACGATCCTCGGCCTTTCTTTAATAGCCAGCGCCTGCGGAACCTCGGGTGGTGGCTCCCCCTCGACCACGACCAAGGAGACACTCACCTTCGCCGGCTTCAACTTCAGCGAGTCCACGATCCTGATGGACATCTATGGCAAGGCCCTCGAAGCCAAGGGCTACAAGATCAATTACAAGGCCAACCTCGGTAGCCGCGAGGTCGTCGAGCCGGCGCTCGCCAGCGGCCAGATCGACTTCTATCCCGGTTACGCGGCGACCGACCTCGAGTTCATCAACAAGGGGAAGGGCGAGGCCACGGGTGACCCCCAGGCGACCACCGCCAAGCTCAACACCTACCTCTCCGCGATCGGCGCCAAGGCGCTCGACCCCTCGCCTGCGCTGGACGCCAACGCCTTCGCGGTGACCAAGGCCACCGCCGCCAAGTACAGCCTCACCAAGCTCTCCGACCTTGCCCCGGTGGCCGGCCGGATGGTGCTCGGCGGACCGCCCGAATGCGCGACCCGGCCCTATTGCCAGCCGGGGCTCAAGAGCGTCTACGGCGCCAATTTCAAGGACTTCAAGGCGCTCGACGCCGACGGCCCGCTGACCCGCGCGGCGCTCAGCGGTGGCCAGGTCGACATCGCGCTGGTCTTCTCCAGCGACGGTGACCTCGACAGCCGCGGCTACGTCGTTCTCGACGATGACAAGCACCTGGAAGCGGCCGACAACGTAGTCCCCATCATCCGGACCAAGGTGCTCAACTCCGAGATCACCTCGATCTTCAACAAGATCTCGGCCGCGCTCAACACCACCGACCTGCGCGCCATGAACAAGAGCGCCGGCATCGATCACGTCGATCCCGACACGCTGGCCGCGACCTGGCTTAAGCAGCACGGCTTCACCAGCTAGCGATCTGAACCGAATACAGGGCTACCTCGACCTGGCGGACTACCGCCGCCGGGTCGGGGACCTGTACCGGCTGCCTTCCCTTAAGGATTGGCGGCGGGAACGCGATCGCCTGTTCCGCGACCATCCCCAGTCGCCGATCGAGGACCAGGCGGCGTTCGCCGGCATCGACTATTTCCCGCCCGACCCGGCCTTCCGGGTGAGGGCCCGCTTGCTTGCGCCCGATCAACCCGGCGAGCTGGTGATCGAGACCGGCGGCGAGGACGGCGCCATCCGCTACCGGCGCGCCGGGATGCTCGCCTTCGAGCTTGCCGGGACGGCCTGCCGGCTGACGGTGCTCTCCCTCGTCGCCTACGGGGGCGGCCTCTTCCTGCCCTTCAAGGACGCCACCTCGCGCGCTGAGACCTACGGCGGCGGCCGCTACCTTTTCGACACCGCCAAGGACACCGACGGACTGGTGCTGGAGATTACCGAGGGGGCGCCCGAGGTGACCATCGACTTCAACTTCGCGTACAACCCGTCCTGCGCCTACAGCCCGCGCTGGGCGTGCCCGCTGGCGCCGCCCGAGAACAC
>Ga0307372_10008197_pt1 | contig 14743 bp, 12 predicted proteins | sample OX1MG_FD_202533 | JGI IMG/M metagenome (GOLD analysis project Ga0307372, IMG submission 202533) | Soil microbial communities from Risofladan, Vaasa, Finland - OX-1 | ecosystem: Environmental > Terrestrial > Soil > Coastal area > Acid sulfate soil | place: Finland: Risofladan, Vaasa | collected... | reverse complement strand
TAGTTGGCGACAAGCCCGTGGGCCGCTTTGTGTTGGAAGTCCAACCGCTGCGATGCCACTTTGGCGTGTTGGCGGGCGAGACGGGTCTTTGCTCTGGCTCGGTTCTTCGAGCCTTTCTTCTTCCTCGACATATTGCGTTGAGAACGGGCCAGGGCCCTTTGTGCGTGACGTAGGTAACGAGGGTTTTGCACATCGTGCTCGGCATCTTCGACCGTTGCGAAGGTCGTCAACCCAACATCGAGGCCGGTTGAGCTGCCAGTCGAACGAACGCGTACCTCAGGCACCTCGATTCGACATACGAAGCTTGCCCAGTAGTGGCCGCAGCGGTCTCTGTAGACGGTTACCGACGCGGGCACCGAGGCAAGCTCACGGCTCCACACGACCCGTAGTGCGGTCCTGCCGCCACCAACCGCAATATGCAGCCTGTCGTTTTTGATGGCAAAACCGTTCTTTGTCCACCGGGCCGATTGGAGCGTGCCCTTTTTCTTGAAGGTCGGCCTTCTTGTCGGGTTCTTCTTATCGAAAAAGGCGGCGATCGACCTATACAGGTCGCGCAGTGCCTGTTGTTCGGGAACCGACGGCTGGCCCCGGAGCCAGTCGAGCTCTTTGCGACGCAGTGTCAGAGCCCTGTCGGCTTCGCCATATTGAACGGAACGTTGTTCGTGCTTCCACGCATCGGTCCAATCGCCAAGCGCTCTGTTCCACACAAACCGACAAGAATCAAACACCTCCTTGAGTTGGTTTGCCTGAGTGTTGCTGACTCGCAGTCGGTACCTGTAGCGGACCTCGATCTGTCGCACCTAAGCCACAGGTCTCTGATTCAGCACGTATCGACGAACGACTTCGCGTGGTGCACCACCGAGCGTCGATACGGACCACGAAGGACTCGGGAGCGATGACAGACGACGAAGATGGGGAGACTCAGCTCGGGTGCGGCGCGATGATCGCCCCTTTAGAACCTGTAGCGCTTGGGAGCGCCAAACCGTTGGAGCCAGCACTATGAGAGGGTGCACATCGTCGGGGATTACTTCAATTTCGATCACTTTGCCGCCAAGATCTTGAACAGCCTCCATGATTATTGCCTTGAGTCGACCATCGACACGAGCACCGAGCACACGTCTGCGATATTTGGGGCACCAAATCAGGTGGTCCTTCGCTGGGTACACGGCCCTGTCTGTCGACCGGTAGTTCACAACAAGAATCTACGAATCAGGTGTGTCAGTGTCGGCTCTTTGAGCCGAGCGGGGCTCTACCTCCCACAGCTAAAGCAGTGGGCTTACCGCCCCACACCCCATTTTGGTGAGTCGTCCCGGAGATCTGATCTTGGTTTGAAAATAGGCCACTACCCATCATTCGACGGAGGCGCAACCATGCACGCGGTCGTCTACTGTTGCCTAGGTGTGCTCGCTCGGGAGCAAGCTGCACCAGCGACCATTTAAGCGGCGCTGGCCTGCATCTTTGATATCCGAAGTCCCCGATGACGCACGAGGAGGCACATGATGGACTTATCACTCGAAGACAACCTTGAGGAGATCGACCCTCCTGAGTGCCTCGAGCTGTTGCGCACCGAGCAGGTCGGTCGGATCGGCGTTATCGATGAGGCCAAGCCGGAGATCTTCCCAGTGAACTATGCCCTCGACGCCAGCGACGCGGTCATCTTTCTCGCGGCGACCGGCACGAAGCTTCTCGCGGCTGTCAATCACCACGTGGTCTTCGAAGTCGACCGATTCGACCCCGACCTGCGAAGCGGGTGGAGCGTGATCGTCCACGGCGTCGCTCAACAAACTGACCGTGTGCTCGAGGGAGAACAACCCTTGGTCACCTGGCGTGAGCACGCGCCGTTTCTCGTGCGGATCACGCAGCGTTCAATATCCGGTCGCCGGATAAAGATGAACCCCGGCGTGGACTGAAACGCGCAGTTGGTTGTGGGCTCACGTCTGACGCGAGTACCCGATCGCGGCGCGAAGGGGAGCCTGGGTCCGTGCTGTCACGCTCCGCGGGGATAATGGGGAGCAGACCGTCGCCCTCGGTGAACCGCTCGAGTCGCCTCTTGGAGCCAACACTCGCGAGTTCGGGCGCGACGATTCTGCCGAGCGCCTTGGATGTGTGCTTTCGGTCCATAGAGAAACTCACGATGGTCTCGGTCTCGACAATCTCAATACGTATGTACCACTTCACTCGCTTGATCATCTGTGGGGTCAGGCACACTGTGCATCCATCGTGTACAGAAGAATATTCGGCCAGTTCTAATATCGGGTTCCTCGAGGGAGGTACCGCAGTCGAGCCGCCGAGAACGAGTGGTGGGACAAGAGTCTGGAGGATCGGGTACGAAGCATCGCCGGAGCTCGCGCCAGCAGCGAGTGGGCTGTTTCGGAACGGGCAAACAAAAGGCCGCGGTCGGTGTGGGGACTGCTTCACCAGCACCCTAAAGTGCAAAGGGAAGCATTCGCTACCAGAGGAGGGTCACGTGCGCGAGGTTCTTGACGACATTGCCCGTTTCCAGGCTGAAGGGTCAAAGATCTGCGTCGCGCGCGTCGTCCAGGTAGAGGGCTCTGGACCAAGAGACCCCGGTGCGACGATGGTCGTCAGTGAGGGTGGTCTCGTCGTCGGTTCGGTATCAGGTGGCTGTGTCGAGGGAGCGGTTGTCGAAGAGGCGCTCTCGTGCATCGCGAGCGAAACCCCGAAACTCGTCCGCTTTGGCTATTCCGATGATGAGGCCTTCGCAGTCGGCCTGACCTGTGGCGGCATCATCACAATCTTTTGCTCGCCAGGAATACCAAGCGCAATTGACGCGTTGGTAAAGGCGCTCGATGATCGCGAGCCCTGTGCACTCGCAACGGTGATTGCGATCGACGAGACCGAGGTCACTCGGGCGCTCGAAGGACGACAGGGTGCAAACCCGTGCATCGTCGGGAGCCGCGAGATCCACGAGATGACCCATCTTGGCGCAACGGTGCTGATCTCAGCCGATGGGAAGATCACCGGCACGCTCGGTGATGTTGAACTGGACGAGTTCGTCGCGAGAGACGGCGATGGCGTCATCGCCTCTGGCCATTCGGTGATCCGTCATTATGGAAAAAAGGGCGCGACAACCGGCACGGAGATCTCGGTCTTCTTTGAATCGTTTACGCCACCGCCAAAGATGGTGATCTTTGGTGCTGTTGATTTCACCGCCGCGCTCGTACGCATCGCAAAGGTGATCGGTTACGAGGTCACCGTGTGCGATGCACGCGCTCCTTTCGCGACCGAGGCACGTTTTCCAGAGGCCGATCACGTCGTTGTCGACTGGCCACATCGCTATCTCGAGGCGCTCAAGACCGAACTTGGTCCACGAGATGCGATCTGTGTTTTGACGCACGACCCAAAGTTCGATGTGCCAGCCATCGTTGCAGCGCTCAAGACCAAGGTGGGATATATCGGTGCGATGGGGTCGCGGCGTACTCATCGAGAGCGCAAGGAACGATTGCTTGATGCTGGCGTGGGCGAGAAGGCGCTCACAAAGGTCTCCTCTCCGATTGGACTTGATCTTGGCTCGCGTACTCCAGAGGAGACTGCGATCGCGATCCTTGCTGAGATCATCGTCAAGCAGACCGGACACCGACCTGCATCGCTGAGTGATGGCGATGGACCGATACATGGGCACGTCTCGCACTGAATATGACCGAGAGCGGAGCATCACAAGAACTCACCCACTTTGACGAGGCTGGCAACGCGGTGATGGTCGATGTCACCGAAAAGGCAATTACCCGACGTCGTGCCGAGGCGCACTGTTGGATCAGAGGACTCGATGACTTTGACGAGGTGCTTCGAGAAAAAGACCATGCCGAGGTCCTGACGGTTGCTCGCGTCGCGGGAGTGTTTGGCGCGAAAAAGACCTCGAGCCTGATCCCGCTGTGTCATCCGTTGCCGCTCAGTTCCATTGAAGTTTTATTTGTGCTCGAGAATGATTCCATCGAAATCATCGCGGCGGTCGAGACCGAGTCACAGACCGGGGTCGAGATGGAGGCACTGAGCGCATGCGGTGTGACGGCGCTCTCGATTGCCTCTCAGCTTGGACCGCGCAATGCGGGGCTATTGATCGATGGTCTCGAACTCTTGGTAAAGAGTGGTGGTCGATCAGGGCTGTGGATGCGTGTCTCCTCGGAGGCAAAGACCACAAGCCGCTAGCGTAAGGTCATGATTTCGCTCGAACGTGCCCAGCAGATTGTGCGCGACGGTGTCTCGGTCAAAACACCGGTCGTAGTTCCGATCCGCGATGCACTTGGCTGTGTGTTGGCACATGACGTAGTTGCCCGAGAGGCGATACCTCCATTCGCGAACAGTTCGATGGACGGTTACGCGCTCAGGGCCAAAGACACCGGAGTCGCGCCCTCGCGGCTTCGCGTGATCGGTGAAATTGCAGCGGGAGCGACTCCGACCAGGACCGTTGGAGCTGGGGAGGCAATGCGCATCATGACCGGAGCCCCGATGCCAGATGGGGCTGACGCGGTCATCATGGTCGAAGACAGCACGGCTGAAGGCGACGAGGTTGTGCTCTCTTCGGTTGCAGCTGTTGGCCAGTCCGTGCGAAACGTCGGTGACGACGTTGCAATCGGGGACACCGTACTTATCGCTGGAACCGTCCTTCGTCCGGCACATCTCGGCGTGCTTGCGAGTCTCGGCGAACTTCACGTTGAGGTCTTTCCGCGTATCACCGTCGGAGTGATATCGAGTGGGGACGAGCTCGTCGAAGATGGCTCCCCGCTCAAACCTGGACAGATACGAGAGGCGAACAAGGAACTGCTCCTTGCACTTGTCGAGAGAGCAAATGCGATTCCGGTCGATCTTGGTCTCGTGCGCGACAACGAGGAGGAGCTCGTCTCGGCATTTCTCGATGCGATCGGTCGATGCGACGCGCTCGTAACCTCGGGTGGAGTGTCGATGGGTGACTACGACCTTGTCAAGGTGACGCTGAATCGTCTCGGCGAGATGCAGTGGATGCAGATCGCCATCCAACCGGCAAAGCCGTTCGCCTTTGGTCAACTCCAACACGGTGAACGAGCGGTACCGGTGTTTGGACTTCCGGGAAACCCGGTCTCTTCGATGGTGAGTTTCGAGCTCATCGCACGTCCTGCGATCTTGAAGATGATGGGTCACCAAGATCTCGACCGCGCCCTGGTTCCCGCGATTGCCGACGCCCCTCTTCGTCGCCGGCCCGGTGATGGCAAGGTCAACTGGCAACGCGTCGTCGCGCTTAGGGGAGAGGACGGTCGGGTACATGTCAAGAGCACCGGTGCGCAGGGTTCACATCAACTGGCAAACAGTGCAGGCGCAAACGCATTTGCTCGACTTGACGATGGACCCGGTGTCGAAAGCGGTGACGAGGTCTTAGTTGTTCTCCTCGATTAGCTCCGATACGGCAATGCTGACGATGGTGTTCAGGAATACTGCGTGATGAGAGGTTCAACGGGCGCGCGCCAAAGACCGGTGCTGGTCGTCCTCGGCGCGCTTCTCGGGATCTATCTCATTGCTCCGATCGTTGCATTCGCGATTCGCATGATTGGAGAACGACAGACCGGATTTTCAAGTCCCGGGCTCTTTGGTGCACTTGGCGTCTCGGCGATCTCAGCTACTGCCTCGACCGCGATCATCGCGCTGTTCGGGATACCGCTTGCGTACTGTCTGGTGCGCTTCAAATCAAAGCTCTCGACGTTGATCGGTCTTTTGGTCCAGCTTCCACTCGCGATTCCACCGTTGATGAGTGGCATGTTGCTGATCGTGCTCGTTGGCCCCTATACGCCGATCGGGAGATTCTTTCACGGAGCTCTCACTGAATCTCTGATCGGTGTTGTGCTCGCGCAGACCTTTGTCGCGGCTCCCTTTCTCATCGTGGTTGTTCGCGCGACATTCGCGACGATCTCGGATGATCTGTTTGATGCAGCTGCGACGCTCGGTCATCGCGAATTCGGACTGTTCTTCCGTGTCGCTCTTCCGGTCGCGAGAGACGGCATCTATGCGGGGCTCCTGCTCGCATGGCTCCGAGCCTTTGGAGAGTATGGAGCGACAGTGATCCTCGCATATCACCCGTACTCGCTGCCGATTTTTACCTATCTGCAGTTCTCAGGAACCGGACTTGCGGTAACAGTTGCGCCAACCGCTCTTGCGCTTGTCGTGGCCATCATCGTCGTGGTCGCCTCGCGCATTCCATTACGGCCTCGAGCACATCGGTACCGGCCGGTCGAAGGCGTGCGCGTCGCAAAGATCTTTGATGAACGACCGTTGCAGTTTTCCGTTGTGCATCGCGCGGGAGATTTTGTGCTCGATCTCGCGAATCTCGGTGGCGCAAGAAGACTTGCGATTCTTGGACCCTCTGGATCTGGCAAGTCGATGACGCTGCGCGCGCTTGCAGGGTTGCTTGGTCGGACTACTGGAGAGGTAAGACTCGGTGAGGAGCTGATCAGCGAATATTCCGTCGGTGAACGCCGGGTCGGTTATCTTCCCCAGCACAGTGCGCTCCTGCCACATCTGCAGGTCGCCTCGCAGGTCAACTTCGGAGTCGGTGTGCACCCAGAGACCGCCCAGTACTGGATTGAACGTCTTGGGCTCAATGAACTTGTCGACCAGCGCGTCGAAGAGCTCTCTGGTGGCCAGCGACAGAGGGTTGCGCTTGCGCGCGCGCTCAGTCGTGATCCCCATCTGTTGTTGCTTGATGAGCCGTTCTCGGCCTTAGACAGTGCGGTGCGACGCGAGATGCAGCGCGAGATGCGAATGCTCCAGCAAGAGACCGGACTCGCGAGCATCATTGTCACCCATGATTTTGACGAGGCGGCGCTGCTCGCTGACGAGGTGCTCGTGATCGAAAACGGCCGTTTCATCCAGCGCGGAAGCGCAGAGGAGATCTACCAACAACCTGCAAACGCGACGGTGGCCCGTCTCGTGGGAATCGAGAACGTCTTTCTTGGGAAGGTGACTGCGCCGGGGCAACTCCTTACCGGCGAGAGCGAGATTGCGTTCGATGATCGCTCGGTTGTGGTTGGCGTAGAGGTGTTGTGGTCAATCCATCCAGACCGCGTGCTGGTCGACGTCACCGGAGGTCTTCGCGCCGAGGTGATTGACCGGTACTTCCGTTCAGGACACCGTTACGCGTTGCTCCGCTATTCAGGTGACATCGATCTCGTTGCGCGCGTTCCAGAGACGAGTGACGTCGTGATTGGCGAACACGTCGGGATCTCGCTCAGAGACATTGTGGTGCGCGTGCAATGAGTGGCTGTCTCGTCGCGTATTGGGGATTCGTAGTACGGTCCCGATCCATTCAAAACAGCAGGCCCATTCAAAACAGCAGGCCCATGCAAAACAGCACGGGAGTATGCTGTGGCCTCTTTGAACACTCCGTCTGAAGACGACTGGGAGCAGCACTGGGCAACCTTTGGAGATGCGGCGCGGGGGAATCCGGCAGATGTGTTTCGCGCGAAGGCGATTGCGAAGCTTCTCCTGTCACTTGGCCTTCACGGTCGCTTGGTCAACATCGGTTGTGGCGAGGGTGATCTTCTCTTCGATCTGCGAAAGCGCTTTGCAGATATCGAGTTGCTTGGTGTCGATATCTCCCGGGAGGGGATTGAACGCGCCAAGGCGCTCGTGCCTGACGCGAGGTTTCTTCGCGCCGATCTTCTCAGTCCGAATCCTGAATTTGCAGGTTATGCGCGCTTTGCATCCTTTGGCGTCTGTTCCGAGGTGCTTGAGCACCTCGATGACCCCACGACGTTTCTGCGAAGCGCAAGAACGCTGTTCGTACCGGGAGGCCCAACCATCATCACGGTTCCCGCCGGTCCAAGGTCCGTGTTCGACCGATACATCGGTCATCGACGGCATTTCACAAAAGCCCGGTTGCGCAGCACCCTCGAGGGGGCTGGTCTTGAGGTCGTCAAGATCTCGAGTGCTGGCTTTCCGTTCTTTACGCTCTATCGGCTGACCGTTATCGCGCGAGGAAAGCGCCTCCTAGAAGATGCAATGGTCACCAAAACGCAGGATCTTTCGTTTGTCGCACGCCTCGTGCTTGGTGTATTCCGCGTGCTGTTCCGGTTCAACCTTCCTTCTTTCCCACTTGGCTGGCAGCTCGTCGCAGTTGCCCGGGTGCCAGAGAGCTAGACAACGAGACACCGGGGCCGATCGAGAGAACCTCTCGAAACCCGACCACTTGTTGTATGTCGTGTTGTCGCGTGTTTGTTGTGTGTCGTGCATGGTGAAATTGCAGGGTCTGGTGGTGCTCCACCGGGATGGACTTCGAACGAGAAGATCTCGGCTCGTCGAGCAATATTTTGAATGTGCAGGGACAGGGAAATAAATATGGTGCAGGCAACAGCGGTTCGTAAACGATACGTGAATCATGCAGTGATCGGGACTCTCGCAGCTCTTCTTGGATCGTTGTGACTCAAGCTGTTCATCCGCGCCGTCTCGTTTGTTCAATATCGGCATATTTAAGGCAGTGAAATATGCCGGAAGCTGCGTCCGTGCGGGTGATTCGCGCGAGATGCGAATGCGCGAAGGGGTTGCTTGACCGGCCTATGCAACGAGGCTACAATCTCGGCCTTACCTCGCGGGGGAAACAAGGGGAGCCATTCATGCGCATGCATTTTCGTATCAATAATCGAGGAGTCGCGGTTAGCGCGATGCTCACTGCCGGAGCGCTTGCAATGTCGGGAGCGGCCTTCGTTCCTGTTGCAAGTGCATCTCGCACCTCGCACCCTGCCAAGGCGAACAAGTCGCCGTATGTCTTCCACGCAGTGCTTTCGCTGACGGGAGCTGCCTCGTTCCTCGGTGCGGGAGAGGGCAAGTCGCTGCAGATGCTCGCCAAGTACGTCAACAAGACCGGCGGCATCAAGGGTCATCCGATGGTTGTCGACATTGTGGACAACCAGTCCAACCCCGCGCTCGCCGTTTCGATCGCGACGCCGTGGGTGCAGGCCAAAGTTCCGTTCATCCTCGATGGCAGCGCTGTTCCCTTCGACAAGCCAGTTGACGCGTTGGCGGGACCAAACGGTCCGGTGATGTTTGACCTGTCGCCGGGAGTCCACCCGGTTCCCGAGAGTTTCATCTTCTCGACCGGCATCTCGACTCGATTCGACGCCCAGGCTTACCTCAACATGTTCAAGGCAAAGGGCCTGACACGGATCGCCGCGATTACCTCGACGGACGGAAGCGGTGCGGACGGATGGGCCCAGCTCCAGTCGACGCTCTCCACTCCGGCCTACGCCGGCTTCCAGCTCACGACGCATCAGAGCTTTGACCCTTCGGCGGTCGACGTAACGACGCAGATGGCCGCGATCAAGGCGACCAATCCTCAGGCGATCATCGAATGGACGACCGGTACTCCCTTTGGGACGGTTCTCAAGGCGCAGTCGGAGCTCGGCATGAGTTCGATTCCGACGGTCACGACAGACGGCAACGCCGACTACGTCGAGATGGAAAGCTTCAATGCGATCCGGCCGACGACGCTCTACTTTCCAACAGCAGCCTTCTATCAGCCGGCCAACAGCAACCTTCTGTCACCGTCGCTCAAGAAGGTCGTCGCGGCATTTGACAAGTCAGTCAAGGCTGCAGGCGGTTATGCGGATGACGCATGGGCTCTTGCCTACGCTCCGGCGTCCATGTTCGTCGACGCAGTCCGTCACCTTGGTGTGAATGCCACTGCGACGCAGGTCCGTCAGTACCTCAACTCGCTGAAGAACTATGCCGGTGTGTACGGGATCTACAACATGACGAACCCGGGCCATCTGACGAGTCCTCCAAGCGCGGCCACGATCAACCCGAACCGCGGTCTTGGTACCCATGATGTCTACATGACGCACTGGAACGGCAGCCGTTTCGTCCTCGTGCCCGGCTTCCGTGCCGGAGGTCGAAAGTCCTAAAGGTCGTCTGTCTTGTCGTCCATCTTGGCTAACAAGTTGGACACTGAGAAAAGACCCGACCGCCAGCAGATGTCATGATCGAAGCAGGGAATATCCTTGTCGGTGGCCTTGTCACCGGAGCGATTTACGCACTGTTGGCGGTCGGGTTTTCACTTGTGTTCAGTGTCAGCGGAATTCTGAATCTGGCCCAGGGGGCATTTGTCACCGCGGGCGCGCTGGTGATGTACAGCTTCGTGCACTCGGCCGGGCTCAGCCTGCCGTTCGCGTTCCTCGCCTCGCTGGCCGTGCTCGGGCTGTTCATGGCGATCGTGGAGTGGATCATCATCCGTCCCGCGGTCACCCGGATCTCGCATACGAACCTCCTGATGTTGATGGGCGGTCTGCTCATCTCCTATCAGGGGGCCGCGTTCCTCATCTGGGGATCGAGCCCGTACTCCCTCGCGCCCTTTTCTGGGACCAAGCCGCTCGATATCGGTGGACTTACGATCGTCTCCCAGGACTTCTGGGTGATCGGGGCGCTCGTCGTGAGCGTCTCTGTGGTCTCGTGGGTCCTGTCGCGGACCAAGATGGGCAAGGGGCTTCGCGCGACGGCCGAGAACATGTCCGCTGCACGGCTGATGGGGATCAAGGCCGATCGCATGATCATGGGCTCGTTCGTTGCCGCGGCGATACTCGGCGTCATCGCTGGAGCGGTCATCGCCCCGCTCACCTCGCTCGACTTTGCCTCGATGACGACCTTCACGAACGCGGGTCTGATCGCGGTCACCCTCGGTGGACTTGGCACGATCTTCGGGTCGGTTGCGGGTGGTCTTGTCCTTGGCATCCTTGATGCCGTCGTGACCGGTTACGTCTCCTCGTTGCTTGGCAGTGCGCTGACGCTTGTGGTCATGATCGCCGTCATCGTCGTGAGGCCCCAGGGACTTCTCGCTCGACAGCGGGGAAACCGTGCGGATGTTGCAGTGCGCGCGCGCGGCAAGGTGCATGCATCCCCGCGGATGGCGCGTGCGGATGCGCGTGTCATCGCTGTGGTCATCGTGGTCGTGATGTTCCTGATGCCCAATTTCATGCCCGCTGGCGATATGCGGGCGGTCGACATCACCGGTGTCTTCGCCCTTGTCGTCATCGGCCTCGATCTCTTGACCGGTGTGGCCGGTCAGGTGAGCCTTGGACAGGGTGGTTTCATGGGGATCGGCGCCTATGCCACGGCGATCCTCACGACCAAGTACAGCCTGTCACCGATTGTCGGCCTCGCTGTCGGCCTCGCGCTGACGATGGCGGTTGCCACCGTGCTTGCGCTCGTCTGCAGCCGGGTCCGGGGGCTTTATCTCGCCATCGTGACACTGGCGTTCGGAATCCTTGTGCCGACGCTCGCGGCCGATCTCACCGTCACCGGTGGACCATCGGGTCTGTCTGGCGTTCCTGTGTTCTCCGTCGCCGGGTACGCGTTTGACAACGACAAGAAGTTCTTCTATCTGATCTGGTCAATCGTCCTCGTCGCACTGATCGGAACTGTGAATCTGGTGCGGAGCAACCGCGGACGGATCCTCCGGGCGATGCACAGCGATGAAACCGGCGCCCGATCCCTCGGGCTCAACACGCCACGGGCGAAGATCGCGGTATTCGTGATCAGCGCAAGCATGGCCTCGATCGCGGGCAGTCTTTACGCGGACTACTTCCGGTATCTGTCGCCCGAGATGGTGAGCAGCGGCCAGTCGCTCGGCATGATGACGATGGTGGTGATCGGCGGGCTCGGAACTGTCGTCGGACCGTTGATCGGAGTCGGCATCATCACCTACGTCCCTCTCGTCGCCCAGTCGATCGCGAACTATGCACCACTGTTCGAGGGGGCGCTTCTGGTGGTCTTCCTCCGCTACCTGCCGACTGGCATCTACGGCAGTCTCGTCGGACTGTTGAACCGGATTCATGCATCGTTGTCGGGACACAGGGGGAGAGCCAGGGTCGCCTCACAGCCGGTGCTCGCGTTTTCGACCGATGGTGAGAGGCCTGGGGCTACCCCTGTCTCGCGTGCGGCCGATCTTCCCGAAGTACCCGCACCCGGTGGATCGATCCTTCCGACCGAAGTCGCTGCCAACTCCGAGATCGCGCGCTCAAAGATCCGGCCGGGTCGGAGTGAATGGGTCGATTCCGGGAACGCCCCTGCACTCCGGGTAAGCCATCTGACGAAGGCCTTCGGGGGTGTCACTGCTGTCGACGACGTCAGCTTTGAGGTCGACGCTGGCTCGATCTGTGCGCTGATCGGACCAAACGGTGCCGGCAAGTCAACGACGTTCAACCTCATCACGAACATCTACCGACCAGATGCCGGCGAGGTCGAGCTGTGGGGCAAGAACATCACCGGGATCCCACCGAACGAGGTGACCTCCCTTGGGCTGTTGCGGACCTTTCAGACCTCGCGCATCTTCCCGCAGCTGACCGTTCTCGAGAACGTGCTCGTCGGGGGATACCGCATGGGCACGGCCGGTTATTTCGACCAGGCGCTGCGTCTTCGCCGGAGCCGGTGCGAGGAGATCGACCTCGAGCGTCAGGCGATGCTGATGCTCGACGTTGTCGGGCTTGCCGACCGGGTATCCGATCTTGCCGATGTGCTGCCGCTCGCCGCGCAGAAATCCGTTGAGCTCGTACGTGCCCTCATGGCCCAGCCCCGCCTCATTCTGCTCGACGAGCCGGGTGCGGGAATGAACGAGGCAGAGACCGCCGAACTTGGTGCCATGCTGCTCGCGGTCCGGGCTGTCGGGCACACGGTGCTGGTTGTCGAGCACAACATGTCGCTCGTCATGGGCGTTGCTGACCGCGTGGTGGTGATGGACGCCGGGCGGGTCATCGCACTTGGACCACCCGAGCAGGTCCAGCGCGACCCGCTCGTCATCGAGGCCTATTTCGGGAAGGTCGAGGCGAGCGCCTGATGCTTGAGGTTTCGAATCTCTGCGCGGGATATGACGCCGGTGAGGTGCTCCATGGCGTGAGCTTTAGTGTCGAGCCCGGCAGTGTGGTCGCGGTGGTCGGTGCGAATGGTGCCGGCAAGTCCACCGCGCTGATGGCGATCTCGGGACTTTTGAAGGCGACGCAGGGCGAGGTGCGCGTCGACGGCAAGCTGATGAGCGGCGCGTCGACCGACGAGATGGTCAGGGCCGGTGTGGCCCATGTTCCCGAGGGTCGGCAGGTGTTCACCAACCTCACCGTCTCTGACAATCTCGTCCTTGGTGCCTACGCGACGCGCGAGGCTCATCACGTCGACCGACGTTTCGAAGAGGTGCTCGAGATCTTCCCGGAGTTGAGATCGAGGCTTCGCAACTACGCGGGGTCGCTCTCTGGCGGTCAGCAGCAGATGCTCGCGATGGGGCGCGGCTTGATGTCTGATCCGCGTTACCTCATGCTCGACGAGCCCTCGCTCGGCCTTGCTCCCCAAGTGACCGAACGGATCTTCGAGGTGATCGGTTCACTCGCTGAACAGGGCAAGGGAATCCTCCTCGTTGAGCAGAACGGTCGCCTGGCGCTCTCGGTTGCAAAGCAGGCGTTCTTGATCGAGAAGGGCACGATCACCATGAGTGGAACCGGCCATGAGATGCTCGCCGACGAATCGGTGATCGAGCACTATCTCGGTGTTGGCTCTGGAGGAGCCGCGGGCTTTGGTGGACGTGAAGAGGTGCTCCGCGTCGCGCTTGAACGGGCGATGGAAGACCGACAGCCGTGACACATGGGCGCGCACATGCAATGGTGCCGGCAAGTCCACCGCCTCGACGGACCCCTCATCTCGTCTCGCGTCTCGCCTCATTTTCGAAAGGGTGATGACGATGGACTTTTCTGAACAACGACTCACTGGCAGGGTGGCCATCGTGACCGGTGGCGGTTACGGGATTGGTCGGGCCTACGCACATCGCCTGGCGGCCGAGGGGGCGAGCGTCGTCGTCGCGGAGCTCGACGCGGCTGCAGGAGACCGGGTAGCAAAGGAGATCTGCGCCGAGGGCCACTCGGCGATCGCGATCGCGACCGATGTTGCGGACGAGCAGCAGGCGACCGAGATGGTGGCGGGTACGATCGAGGCGTTCGGCAGGGTCGACGTGCTTGTCAACAATGCTGCGATGTTCACCAAGGTGCCCGTCGTGGAGGCAACCGTTGAGGATCTGACATTCGAGCACTTTGAAAAGGTCCTGCGCGTGAACGTCCTTGGTACCTGGCTCTGTGCACGTGCGGTGATTCCGGACATGCGCAAGCGCTCCTATGGAAAGATCATCAACATCAGCTCGGGCACCGTCTTTCGGGGCTCGGCGGGCACCATGTTGCAATATGTCACCTCGAAGTCTGCCCTGCTTGGGTTTACGCGAAGTCTTGCGAGGACCGTCGGTCCCGATGGCATCCGGGTGAACTGCGTCGCTCCCGGGCTGACGATGACCGACGACGTCAATACGCCAGAACGCGCCGCAGTCATGATTGCGCGTGCCCACGCGGAGCGCGCGATCCAGAAGGTCGAGACGCCAGAGGATCTGGTGGGGATCATTGCCTTTCTCGCCTCGGCAGATAGCGACTTCATCGCCGGCCAGACGATTGTCGTCGACGGCGGAGCATTTATGCACTGAAAGGCCTGTTCGAATTGCGGAAGTAAAGCCACAAAGTTCGTGGCGTCGCTCGACGAGAGGTCGGTAACGGCAAGGCTGCAGTAATCTTCAGAGCGTTTCCTGAATACCTTGGAGGATCCATGGCTCTTAACGAAACCGACATTGAACTCATCGCCAGAGTCGGACCGGGAACCCCGATGGGTGAGATGCTTCGCCGATACTGGATCCCGGCGATGCTTGCCGAAGAGCTCCCCGAGCCAGACGGCGCGCCAAAGAAGCTCCGAC
>Ga0307372_10008194_pt1 | contig 14745 bp, 13 predicted proteins | sample OX1MG_FD_202533 | JGI IMG/M metagenome (GOLD analysis project Ga0307372, IMG submission 202533) | Soil microbial communities from Risofladan, Vaasa, Finland - OX-1 | ecosystem: Environmental > Terrestrial > Soil > Coastal area > Acid sulfate soil | place: Finland: Risofladan, Vaasa | collected... | reverse complement strand
TGCACGGGACAACCGTGCAGTCGTTGTACCAGATTTCTACTTCCCAAGTATTGCTCCCTCCATAGGGATTTATGAGCGTGTTCTGCAGAAACACATTATGGCTAATCTCGGCATTTACTGTGAACCATGTGTCGGAAGTAACCGAGAGGCTGGGATAACTGATTCCTGAGGACACTGCAGTAACAGAACTCCAACCTATTCCTTTACTGTTGCATTTCGTTGTCGCCGAGCTGTCACATAGTCCTACCCCAATAGCCCAAGAACCGGAAGAGGGTGGGGGGATGGCAGAGACCGTAGACTCACCCGGTGAAGAACTCGCAGATGATAGATATTTCTGGTTGATTACGGGGTTGTTGCCCGGCGAATAAGGTGTTGTAAGAAGTGGACCGGCTTCGAGGCTTATCGCGCTCCAGTCCGTTTCCGGATAGCCTGTGAGTGGATCGACGAAGTGACTCGCTACCTCAAAGCTTCCGATAGTTCCGGCTAGTGGTCCTGTGGAATCTACCGTGATTAGTAGGCTGGTCGAGGAACTGTCTCCGTGCGGCATGGTGAGCGAAGGAGTTGACACAACTACATGAAGCCAACTGGGAATCGCGGTATCCGCTGGGAAGGGATAAATGGCGAAAGTGAGGGTTATCTTGGAACTCGCAAGAATAGACGGATAACTCGCCCATGGATATACAGCCTTAAGGATGATTGATTGTGTACCTGACTTGGCGTTGAAACCCATAAGCCCCGATACTATGGATCCGTTTAGGTAAATGTTAATCGAGACTGGATCTGCCAACCCCCTACCCAATGCGGAACCATTTGCGGCCTGTTGTGAGGGGTTCGGAGTTAGGTTAGTGTTCGCGAACGCGCTGACACTCGTCATTGAAAGCATACTGAGCAATACGGCAACCCCGAGAATGGACGGAACTCCTTCGTGTTTCATTGTGAGGTTAAGGGTTGCCGCGAATTGATAAACCCTTGTGCCACAAAATGCTACAAAATAGCGCACTTCAGGCTCGTAGCAGATGATCCTTTGCTGTAGAAATGTCCACCTCGTCAGTGCCACTGGCCAAGACATATCGGGTCATGGCGTTCCCCAACATGAAAGCGAAGGCGGTCTTTATTCCAACGACGCTCACTTCATCCTGATTGGGGACTGATGTCTAGCTTAGTGCTGTAACCTTCTCGCCTAAACGTTTGGCAAGCCCATCGAAGAATTCGGCCGATGCTTTCTCGTCTATGTTCTCAGCCCCACATTTGTAACCGATGAGGCGAATTTGGACTTGACATGGTGTGCAAACCTGCGACCGCAAAAACGCTCAAGCGGAAATCATATTGCTGCAGGAGCCTCGCGCATCTATCGTAGTGCGTCGAGCAGGCACAATTTCAACTCTTCTGGAGGAGTCTGAACCCCCAAGGTGTGCTAGCATCCCGCCCATGGCACAACCCAAGCAAATCCCACCTAGCTGCTCCCTTTCGATGAGGATTGTCTTCAGTCCCAGCTGCGCGGCTCTGATTGCGCACACGTAGCCTCCTGGTCCACCGCCAATTACTAACACATCCGCGTCCCGCGTCAAGTTACCGTTTGCCGCGCCGAAGTTGAATCGCTTAAACCTTGCTTGCCCGAAACACGAAGGCTGGAAAATCTGGCTCCCATGATAGGCGGTGCGAATTCCTCCCTGTCGTCCAGGGCATACCTGCAACCGGCGGGGCTGGGCCTGCCGACGATGCCTGGGGGTAGGGATCGAGACAAAGATGGTCCCGGGGACGCTTATATATCGCTATGTCTACATGTATCCATATGAGCACCACGATTAGGATCATGAAGCGCGACAAGGAGAGACTTGAAGTGCTCGCCAAGAAGTCTGGAAGGAAGAAGCTGACGGAAGCCTTGCGATTCGCCATGGACGCGGCCGAAAGGGAAGTGGAAGGTTTCAGGGGGGACCCTGCCGCAATAGGGGAGGCGCTGAGAGCCGCCGCACCGATTGCCAAGAGGACCTCGGAACGTGTGGACGAAGAACTCGCAAAGTCGATCGAGTAGGCTTTCATGACGATAATGGTGGACACCGGCGTATTCTACGCCCTCTTCGACAGGAGCGATATTCACCACCTCGACTCGCTGTCGCTGCTGACCGACACACTCGAAGGGAGGTTTGGCGCCCCCTATACGACGGACTTCGTGGTGCTGGAGTCCACGCTGCTTCTCAACGGGAGAGGAGGGCCGGGGATGGCTCGGGCTCTGATCAAACTCCTCAAAAAGGGAGGGATCTCTGTGATGCTCCTAGATGATGAGGTCTACGCCGCGGCGCTGGGACTCTTCGATGAACGCGCCGAGACGCTGAGCCTCTGCGACGCAGCGTCGCTGGTATTGATGAAGAAGCTCAACATCCAGAGACTCGCATCATACGACGAAAGGAGCTTCCTCGCGATGACGAAACAGGTCGTCGGCAGAGGCTATTTCGAGTCCCTGGAAGAACCGAGGCAGAAGATCATCAGGGCCCTCGACAACACGCGGGCCGCGAAATGACTAGGTTCAGGCACCGGCTTCTCTGGACATGCGGCTATTCGGTGGCCGGAACGAAAAATCTTCTGCTTAAACCTTCTCGGAGGCGGGCCTGTTGTAGATGGGAGGCAGGCTGGCGTAGGAGAGCCAGGACTCGTACTTGGCGGTCTTCCCGTGGATGGCGTTCAGGTAGGCCTCCTGGATCTTCCTCGTGATTGGGAAGCTCCCGTTGCCGATGATCCGGTTGTCCACCTCCCTGATAGGGGTGACGTTCGCGGCGGTCCCGCATAGGAAAATCTCGTCCGCCGAGAAGATGTCCTCGCGGATGAAGTCTTCCTCCTTGAACTGGATGCCGTTGTCCTTGGCGATCTGGATGACCGAGTCTCTCGTGATGCCCTCGAGGACGCCTGCGGACTTTGTGGGCGTGCTTAAGACTCCGTCCTTGATGCGGAAGATGTTCTCCCCTGTTCCCTCGGCCACAAGCCCGTTCGTGGTAAGCAGAATCGCCTCGTCGAAGCCCGCGGAGAGCGCGTCCATCTTGGCGAGTATCGAGTTCGCGTAGTTCGCGGAGCACTTTGCGTGCGGCGGGAGCGTTCTCGGGTCGATCCTTGCCCAGCTCGAAATCGTGCACCGTATGCCCTTCTCCATCCCTTCGTCGCCCAGGTACGCGCCCCACTCCCAAGCGGAGATCGCAGCCGAGATCTTGTTCTTCAGCGGGTTCACACCCATCTCCCCGTAGGAGCTGAAGACGATGGGGCGGATGTAGCACTCGTTCAGGCCGTTGACCTTTACGAGGTCGAGGCAGCCCTGGACGAGCTCTTCCTCTGTGAACGGAATCTTCATCCTGTAGGTCTTTGTCCCGCTCATCAGGCGCTTGATGTGCTCCCGAAGGCGGAAGACCGCCGGGCCCTTTGGCGTCGAGTTTGCCCTGATGCCCTCGAAGATAGCATAACCGTAGTGTAACGCGTGGGTGAGCACGTGCACCTTCGCGTCCTCCCAGGGGACGAATACCCCGTCGAACCAGATCTTCTTCGTCGGCTGCACTGCTATACTCTCTGCCTCTCGCTCCGAAGAGCGGTGGATTACCCTCACTTGCCTATTTACTTATCGGCTCGGCGACAATTTTGAGCGCTTAGATAGAGCAGGTTCTTTGGCCAGCTCTTCAGATACTAGGGAGCCCGCCCCCCTCTACGGGTATCAACCCACTGGAAACTGCTCGTCGAATTTGAGAAAATTCCATGTCTCATGGGCGATTAACCAAGCATTACCGACGTGGGCGTATGAATCCTCAGCTGCTATTGCCATGTCGGTGTTGCCAACGACAGAGCTGTATGCGTGGACCTCGAAGGTCGAGTTGACTACCCAATAGCTTCCCTCCGGTGCTATCGTCTGGCTCTCGTTGGACACAGAGAAATTGAGAAATTTCTCCCTGAAACTCCCAAGAAATATGCTGATGTTAGACTGCCCAGTGTAGCTTCCCACTAGTCCGGGCATCACTCCCCTCACGTCTATCGTCGCGTTGCTCTCGTAGTCGCTCTTGAGAGCGAAAGAATAACTCGAATTGAGGAGGTAGAGATGATTCGCGTAGCTGCTCGCGACTTGATAGTAGACCTCTGGGACTGTTGACACCGTCGTTATCGCGGCGGTAGAGGTCACCGTCCTCGTGCTGAGTAGGCCGCTTCCGACGAGCGACTGTAGCACAAGGAGGGCAATCAGCGTGAGGCCTGCGCCCGTGCCGACGAGAATGCCATCACGCTCACGGGAATTTGCTGCTCGCATGTCCGGCCAGTAGACTTAGTAGCGCAGATTCTTACGCCTTTTGATGCTCAGAGAGCCTTGGCGATCGCTGCAGCGACCTGCATCGTGGTCGCCCTCCCGCCCAGGTCGTGGGTCCTGGTGCTGGTCTCGAGGACGCGGCTGACCGCGCTCCGGACCGCGGACGCGCCCGCCGAGCACCCCTCGTCGTGCCTCGTCTTAGAGAGCCAGTCCAGCATCATAGCGAGGGTGAGTATCATCGCGATCGGGTTCGCCACGCCCTTGCCGGCGATATCCGGCGCCGCGCCGTGGACGGGCTCGAAGAGCGCGAAGTCAGCGCCGATGTTGGCAGAGGGGGTCATCCCCAGCCCGCCGACCAGCTGGGCAGCCTCGTCGGAGAGTATGTCCCCGTAGAGGTTGGTGGTCACTATGACGTCGAAGGAGAGCGGGTCGCGGATTAGGTTCATCGCGGCCGCGTCGACGAGCATCTCGCTGAAGGAGACCTTCGGATAGGCCTTGGAAACCTCCTTGCAAACCTGCGCAAACAGGCCGTCGCTCTTCCTGAGGACGTTGGACTTGTGGACGGCGACCACCTTGCGCGCCCCTCCCCTCTGCTCGGCCACCTCGAAGGCGTACCTCGCTATCCTCTCGGAGGCAGACCTCGTGATCGTCCTAAGGGCGACCACCCCGCCGTCGAACTCGAACTCCTGCCCTTTGTAGAGGTCCTCGGTGTTCTCCCTCACTATCACCATGTCGATGCCAGGCTTGAGCGAGGGGACGTTGGGGAGGCTCTTCGCTGGCCTGATGTTTGCGTAGAGGTCGAGCATCTGCCTGAGCTTCACTATCACGTCCGCGGCGGTCTCGCCAACAGGGGCCTTGAGGCATGCGTCGGACTCGCGGATGGATTTCAGGGACGACTCAGGGAGCGGAACGCCGGTCTTCCTCTTGCAGTTGTCACCTGCGGGTGAGTCCTTGATGGAGAAGCCCAGCCCGAGCTTGTCCCGCAGCGCGTCCAAGACTAGGAGGGAGGCGTTGGAGATCTCTGGGCCTACACCGTCCCCCTGGATGAGGGAGATGGAATACTCCTTCTGCCTGGACTTCGGGTGGTGCTGTCGGGACAACCTTCTACTAGGACGGCGCCCTCATCGGCACCGCTTTTAGCTTCTGCCGGAGCCTCTCCCTGACGAAGCCGAGGAAGCCGCCCCTCTTCATCGTCTCAATCGCCGCGTCGGTGGCGATGATGGGATACTCGGTCCCCGTGGTGTTGTCCCTTATGCTATGCGAATCGAGGTCGACCACGAGCTCGTCCCCGATCGAAATCCCGCTCGTGTCGATGATCTGGATCGGCAGCAGTCCGTTGTTGAGGCAGTTGCGGAAGAAGATGTCCGGGAAGCTCTGGGCGACCACGGCGACGACGTTGTTGTACTTGATCGCGTAGACGGCCTGCTCCCTCGAGCTGCCGCAGCCGAAGTTGTTCCCGGCCACGACGATGCTCTCCTTGTTCGCCCTGCAGGTAGGGCCGAAGGCGGGATCGTACCCCTCGAAGGCGTGGTCGGCGAAGAACTGCTTGTCCCAGCTCTCCTGGAGGAGGTACGCGGGGATGATGTAGTCGGTGTTGATGTCGTCCCCGAACCTCTTGGCTACCGTTCCGCGCATCTGCATCTCTAGTCCTCTCCGGCTGGCAGGTACTTCCTCGGGTCGGCGATGCGCCCCTCGATCGCTGTGGCCGCCGCCACGGCTGGGGAGCCCAGGTAGATGAACGCCTCAGGGGAGCCCATCCTCCCCTTGTAGTTGCGGTTGCTCGTGCTCAGGCACCTGTCGCCGGGGGCGAGTATCCCCATGTGCTTCCCGAAGCACGGGCCGCAGTTCGATGACTCGATGTTCGCGCCGGCGTCGGCGAATATCTTGAGGAGGCCGTTGTCCATCGCCCAGTTGTAGACGCGCCTGCTGGCCGGGATTACCAGCAGGTTGGTGTTCGGGCTGACCTTCCTGCCCTTCAGTATCTTGGCGGCGATGGTGAGGTCGGACTCGCGCGCGTTGGCGCAAGAGCCGAGGAAGACCGAGTCGATCCGGTCGGTGACCTGGCTCACGGGCTTCGCGTTCGCGGGCGAGTGGGGCAGAGAGACCGTGGGCTCGATTGAGGAGGCGTCGACCTCCACCACCTTCGAGAACGTGGCGTCCGAGTCGCTGATCGCGGCCATCCCGCGCATCTCGTCGGTCATCGTCAATCCTCTGCGCGAGAGGGCCTGGTTGACGTAGGCGAAGGTCTTGGAGTCCGGGTTCATGATGGCGGTCCTCGCGCTCATCTCGACGGAGAGGTTGCAGATGGTGAACCTGCCCTCCATGTCGAGGGAGTCGATGGTGGGGCCCACGTACTCTGCGACGCGCTTCGAGGCTCCGCCCTCCCCCATCATCCCGAGGATATGGAGGACGAGGTCCTTCGCGTAGACCCCCCTCTGAAACTTGCCGCTGACCTTGAACTTGATGCTCTCGGGGACCGTGAACGAGTATAGCTCGCCCGTCGCGAGGAGGTTCTCCCCCTCCGTCGTCCCTATCCCGAAGGCGAGCGAGCCCAGCGCGCCCTGCGTGCAGGTGTGGGAGTCGGTCGCCACTGCGATCTCTCCCGGGAGCACGAAGGCCTCCTCGGATGCGATGGTGTGCTCTATCCCGTCGCCCTCCTTGTACATGGCGATTCCCTGGTCCTTGGCAAAGTCCGCCATCAGGCGGATCCCCTGGCTCACTTTGATGGAGCAGGACGGGACCGTGTGGTCCGGCATGAACGCTATTCGGGAGGGGTTGAAGACCTGCAGCCTCTTGCCCGACTCTGTGTATACGTCCTCGAAGTCCTTCTCGAAGTTGAGGATGGCGGGCGGCCCTATGACCTCGTTGAAGTAGAGCTTGTCCACCGGGAGTGCCTCGATCAGGTCCCCTGCCTTGGCCTTCCTCCCCATCGCTCGTGAGACTATCTTCTCTGTGATTGTCGCGCCTGGCACCATCTCATCCGTCCTAGATGCCTTCAATCGGCTTCTGCGCCCCCTGGGGAGAGAGGGATGCCGTAGGCTGGGACTGCAGTTTCTTCGCCATCAGGGCGTTTATCCCGCTCACTATCGCCTCGACGCTGGCCACCACGATGTCCCTCTTCATGCCTCGTCCGGAGGCAGTGAGACCCGTGCTGTCCTCGACCTTGACCGAGACGTCGGCCACGGCCTGCGCGTCGCCCGTCAGCGCCTCGAGCCTGTACTCCTTTAGCTTCACGATGTCGATAGTGCTGAAGATCTTCTGGATGGCGTTGACGGCCGCGTCCACCGGGCCCGAGCCCACGTCCGTCGCCTCGTGGAGCTGCCCCCTCACCAGGAGCTTGACGGTGGCGCTCGGGAGGCGCTTTATCCCCGTCACTACCTCCAGCCCCTCGAGCTCTACGATGTCGGCGGACTCCGCCTTGCCCCCGCCCATGATCTGGACCGCGAGCTGGTAGAGGTCGCTGTCCGTTATCGTGCGTCCCTCGTCTCCCATCTCCTTGACCTTCTCCACTATCAGGCGCAGGCTGTCCTCCTTCGGCTTGAGCCCCATCCCCCGAAGCTGGAATGCGATGCCGTGCCTGCCTGCGTGCTTTCCCGCCTGGAGCCACCGCGTCCTCCCCACCATGGCGGGGTCGAAGGGCTCGTAGGTCGAGGGGTTGCTCAGGATCCCGTGCGTGTGTATGCCCGACTCGTGCCCGAAGGCGTTGTCCCCGATGATCGCCTTGTTAGGCTGGATGATGACTCCGGTCAGCCTGGAGACGAGGCGAGAGGTCTCGTAGAGCAGAGAGTAGTTGACGTTGGTCCTCAGGGCGTAGAGGTTGTAGCACCCCATGACGAACTCCTCGAGCGAGGTGTTCCCCGACCTCTCCCCGATGCCGTTGATGGTGAGGTGCGCCTGGTCCGCACCGGCGACCACGCCGGCGAGGCTGTTCGCCACGGCGAGGCCGTAGTCGTTGTGGCAGTGGACGCTGATCATCGCGTCCGAGACGGAGCGTGCCGCCTCGACGTACTCCATCATCTTCTTGGGCGTCGCGATCCCAACGGTGTCGGGGATGTCGAAGCGGTCTATCCCGGCCTCGGTGACCGCCTTGACGACCTCCTTGAAGAAGGGAATCTCGGTCCGCGTTGCGTCCTCCGCCGAGAACTCGACCTTGACGCCGAAGCTCTTCGCGTACCGGACCATGTCCGCCGACTGCTTCACCATCTGCTCCCTCGTCAGGTGGAGCTTGTACTGGAGGTGTATGTCGGAGGAGCCGAGGAAGACGTGGACGCCCTTCACGCCGCAGTTGATTGCGGTGTCGATGTCCACCTTCTCTGCCCTTGCGAGGCCCGAGACCTCCGCCCTGAGGCCTGCCCTCGCGATCCTCCGGACGCCCTCCTGCTCGCCCTTCGATGAGATCGGGAAACCCGCCTCGATGACGTCGACCCCGAGCTTGTCGAGCGCCTGCGCTATCTCCAGCTTCTCATCCGGGGTAAGCGAGACTCCCGGCGTCTGCTCGCCGTCCCGGAGCGTGGTGTCGAGCACGCGGATTGTCCTCTCGGTCATCGCGAAGTCGTCTCCTTTGGGAGCGCCGCCACCCCGGTCCTCGCGATGTCCAAGACGTTGGACTCGCCGAGCCTCTCTACGAACTCGTCTATCTGCTTGGCAGAGCCGACTATCTCGGCGACGACGGAGTGCTTCGAAGAGTCGACTATCCGGCAGCCCGTGTTCCTCTGTATCTCCGCGACGGAGATCTTGTCAGTGTTTATCTTCACGAGGGCGAGCTCTCTCGCTGTGACCTCCTCGGGCCCGTAGGTGTGCGCTTCGAGGATGTCGATGACCTTCATGAGCTGCTTCGCGACGTGCTCCACGGCAGCGTCCTCTCCGTTGAGGGTCATGGTCATCCTGCAGTCCGCCCCGCCGTTGGTCACGCCGAGGGTGAGCCCCTCGATGTTGAGCCGCATGAGCCTCACCAGGTGGATGACGCGGAAGAGCGTCCCCGGCTTGTTCTCGACCAGGGTGGAGAGGACCTTCGAAGACCTGGTCAAAAGATGGCCATCTCTTTGGAGGAGCCGTAGACCGTGTCCTTGATCCCTTTGCCTGGCGGGAGGAACGGGAAGACGTCCTCCTCTGGCGAGACGGGCACCTCGATGACCGTCGGCCCCTCGATGGTGAGCCCCTCGCGCATCGCCTTGGCGAACTCGTCGAGCGAGCCCACCGTCTTGGCGTGGGCGCCGTAGGCCTCGGCGAGCTTCACAAAGTCAGGTGTGTTGGGGAACTTTATCCCGATGTACCGCCTGTTGTACATGAGCCTCTGCCACTGCTCGACCATCCCCAGGCTCCTGTCGTTGAGGATCACGGAGATTATCGGGAGCCTCTCCTCGACGGCCGTCGCCAGGGCCTGCTCGGTCATTACGAAGCTGCCGTCGCCGTCGAAGTCAACCACGGGCACGTCGGGCTGCGCGAACTTCGCCCCTACGGCCGCGGGGAGGCCGAAGCCCATCGTCCCGAGCCCGGTGGATGTGATCCAGGTCCTCGGCCTCAGGACCTTGTAGTGGATCTCGCACCACATCTGGTGCCTTCCCACGCCTGTGGTCAGTATCGCCTCAGGAGGGAGGATGTCTCTCAGCCTCTTCACTATCTTCGGCCCCGAGAGCTCTGCGTAAGAGTCCTTGTAGGCGGGTATCCCCTTCAGCTCCTCGCGGACATCGTTCACGCGCTTGAGCCACGGATTGTTGTTCGGGTCCTTGCTCTTCGCCAGCTTCTTCGCCACGGCATCGAACAGCATCCCGAGGACCACGTTGGCGTCTCCCAGTATCGAGAGGTCGACGAGCTTGTTCTTGTTGAACTCGGTGGGGTCGGCGTCGATGTGGATTATCTTCGCGCTCGGGGCGAACTCGCCGAAGTTCCCCGTGGAGCGGTCGGAGAACCTCACGCCCACAGCGACCAGGAGGTCGCACTCAGAGACCAGCCTGTTCGCCTCCGCCCGGCCGTGCATCCCGATGGGACCGAGCGAGAGAGGGTGGTTCTCTGGGAAGTCGCCCTTCCCTTGAAGCGTTGTGATGACCGGCGCCATCAACAGCTCAGCGAGCGCTCCGAACGGCTGCGCTGCGTCTGCGATCCGGACTCCGCCTCCTCCCCAGAGGATGGGCCTCTCCGCCTTCACTATCATAGCCGCCGCGCGCTCGATGTCCTGAGTGTCGACGGGGGCGCTGGGCCTGTATGCCCTCACAGTGACGCTCTCGGGGAAGGTCATCTCCGCCTCCTCCTGCTGCACGTCTTTGGGAAGGTCCAGCAGGACTGGTCCCGGCCTGCCCGTGGTCGCTATGTAGAACGCCTGCTTGACCGCGGACGGGACCTCGGCCGCAGAGAGCGGCTGCAGCGTATACTTGGTCACGGGGGTTGCGATCCCGATGATGTCGGTCTCTTGGAACGCGTTCCTTCCCGTCATCGCCTTCGGGACCTGTCCGGTGATCGCGACCACGGGAGAGGAGTCGGCGTACGCCGTTGCGATACCGGTGATCAGGTTGGTCGCACCAGGACCCGAGGTGGCCGAGCAGACGCCGGCCTTCCGCGAGACCCTGCCGTAGGCATCGGCCATGTGGGCGGCCAGCTGCTCGTGCCGCACGAGGACGTGCTTGATCTTCGAGTCCCAGAGGGCGTCGTAGAACGGGAGGTTCGCCCCTCCCGGCATTCCGAAGATGTACTCGACCTTCTCCCGCTCCAGAGCCTCCACTGTGGCCCGTGCGCCCGACATTTTCGCTGTCATTCTACGGGTTCACCGGAATTGAAACCTTGAGTATTGCCTCGCATATGCAAAACCTCTGAGCGAGGCCCTAGACTAAAACTAACAATGCAACATTGGTGTTGTCGAGCGAAAGGCATTGTGGACTCGAGCTGCCGTTGCTGAAGCGTTGCATTGGGTCCCTCCGACCCGCGCTTATATTTAAGAGTTGATTTGTCCACGAGGGTCGTTGGACAGATCGTGCGGCGGTGTGCCAGCCCGAAGAAGGGGAGGCGATCGAAGCGACCCTCGGCTCACTCGTAGGAACTTTCCTGCCCCTTCTTGGGGAGAAGGATTCGATCGAAGACGGGAACGAGCAATACGAGAATGAGGGCCGAACCCGCGACGCCGAATCTCAGTAGGGATTCATTTCTGGAGAGAGTGTCGGTGTAGGACTGGGGTTGCAGCGTCGGGAAGGGATAGTTGTAGGCCTTCACTTGGCTTGTGACCACTGCGCCAACATCCAACGAGCTGGCATTCGTCGACAGGACGCCGGGGAGAGGGGACAGAACTGGCCCGGTGAAGTTGATCTGCTTGGAAAACGCGACCATTCCCTCAGCCGTCCAGCTTCCATTGCCAGAGGGCTGAAAGTGCGGGACGACCGGGACACCCCCGCTCACGAACTGGACCTCCTGGTTGAGTAGACCGATTCCTCCGAAGAGGTTCCCAAAGTCGGACCTGTTCGCGCCGTACACGAAGGCCTTCATGTAGATCGGATTGTCTAATCCGACCGAGAAATCTCCGGCGACGGTGTAGTTGATGTTTGCGGAATACTTCACGGGAGGAATGCCGGGTATGCGGAGGGTGTAGGTCCCGTCTATCGCCACCCGTTTCGTCCCGAGCCCTAGCCAGGAGCCGTATGTCGTCGCGGGAATCGAGAACGCGATGGCGACCCAGACAATCATCCCCACTCCTACGATTGCGCGAATCCTACCCTTGGTCCGGAAGCCTTGCTTTCTACGGGCTCGCCTGGCCACTATCTTGGCTCCTTGAAAGGTTGCGCGAGAGCCGGTCGGGCAGGTTCGGGGATCGTCTCCAGCTTCCTCGCGTTCCTTTCTCCGTCTGGGGCCTTGGGCATTTCGTCCGAGACGGATAGCACCGATACAAGCGGATGGGAACCGCCGATATCCGCGATCCTACAGGACCGTTCAATTGTTCCCTGCGATCTTCTCAATCGGGAACAGCCCGGCGAGGACGCCCGAGTATGGTGCGATCCCGCACTTGTCGCACTGCGGTTGCAGCGCGCCCTCGTTCGCGCTTCCCATGCAGCAGGGTGTCTTGATGTTGCCTCTGTAGTCCAGCGGCAGGATCATCCAGTTGGGACACATGTAGCCCCAGTTGCCGCGCATCAGGTCGAACTGCGCCTCCGGGTTCACGACGAAGTGCTTGTTTTCGTTCGTGCTGTATTCGATGATGCTGTCGATAGTCCTGTCTCTCTCCTCTCCGAAGGGCAACCAGAGCGGGTCGTTGTCGATGAACGGCGTGTGGAACTGGATGCTTATCCTCCCTACTATGTCGACCCACTCGCGAAGGACGTCGATCACGGTCTTGTAGTTCAAGGTGTTCAAGGTCATGTTGGCGTCTACGTTCCCGCCAGTCTCGACGAAGTTCTTGATGTTCGTCTTCATCTTGGCATAGGTGTTCGGGCCGCGGATGCGGTTGTGGGTCTCTTCCGTCCCGTCGACGGATACGAAGTAGAGACCGTTGATGTCCACCAGCGGGTGCGTGCCGTTCGTGACCACGCTCATCCTGTTCCTCATCTCCTCCGAGAAGACCTGGACGACCTCCTTCCTGAGCATCGGCTCTCCGCCGACGACCGTGACGTTCGCGATCCTCATCTTCTTGAAGGAGTTTTGGATCACGACCCTCCACTGCTCCGGCGTGAGCTCCCCGGCGGTCGGCTGCCTGTTGGTCCACCAGTAGCAGTGGACGCACTTCAGGTTGCAGACGTTGATGATGTCAGCCGAGCCGAAGAGCGGGGTCTTGGTCCCTTCCCTCATCTTCCGCCACCAGTGGACGAGGTCGCCGCCCCTGTTGTCCCTCAGGAAGTTGCTGATGGACCTCAGGTAGTCCGTGGGCGTGGGATTGGTGGCGAGCCCAGGGAGGGTCTTCACGAGACGCGGAAGGTTGACCACGTCCTGGTAAGCCGCTTTCACCTTCTGGCCGGAGGACTTTTTCTTCAGCTTCAGGTCGATGTAGGCCTCGTTCTGCTTGAGCCTCCCAGCGGAAATCTTCTCGACGAACTGTTGCGCGAACTCATCCTCAGACCAGTCGAAATACTCCCTGCGAAATGGCTCGGGAGCTTGTAGAGTCATTCTAAGTCGTCTCTCGGATTCGACGCGCCCAGTTCGGATACTTAGTCTTTTCTGGACTTTCTCTGCGCTCTACCTAGGCTCTCTCTGGCCTTTCCTTCGACCTGTTCGATCTTGCCCTTGACCTGCTCCTTCTTGCTGTTCCTCAGCTTGCCCACTTCTTCGCGGACCTTTCCCTTGATCTGCTTGCTTCTTCCTTCTAGTTCGTTCTTGCTCATGATGGTGGAAGATGGTGCGACATCTAAAGCAAGAAGGAGACATTTTCTAGAACATTTCTCTAGACCCTATTGATACTATCTTCCTGACGGCTTTCGCCAGATCAGAAGGCTTGCCGCGGCCGTAACCGCGACCACAACCACCAGCGCTCCAATCCCGAAAAGAAGGCCCGAGGACGAAGTGGGATTTCCGGTCGAGGAGGCCGACGAGCTTCGCGAGGTCGAGCTGGTGGATGAACTCGCAGCACCGGTTGAAGTCGATGGCGTGTTTGTGGACGAGCTTGTCGAACCGGAAGAGCTTGTGGAGCTGGTCACGCTTGTGGAGCCTGTGGTAGAAGACGCGCTGGAGGCGGTAATGGAGACGGACTTGGTGGAATAGGCGGAGGTCGTTGAGGTCCGAGTGGTAGAAGTCGTTGATGATGTGTGACTGGTCGACGTGGTCGATGACATGGACGTCGAGGTGGATTGCTGGGCCATCGTATAGAATGCGGTGAGGGTCGTGTTCTGCGTCAGCGCGACAGCTAGCGCCTGGCCCGTTCCTCCCCCGTTCCAATCATCAAAAATGTAGCCGTTAGGGATGCCGATGGAGACCGTGTACGACGCGCCAATCGTGCCGGCAAAGGTAAGCGGCGTGACTCCGGTCGTCACCGTATTCCCGTTCGAGGTGACCGTTATCGGCACGCCTGCGATGGGAGCCCCCGTCGAGACGGATGACTGTATGGTCATGGACGCCGTCGTCGACACCACCGGCCCGAAGGTTGCGGTAACGGTCGTGCTCCCCGGCACCGTGACGGTCTGTGAAGCGCTGGTGCCACCATCGTCCCAGTGCTTGAAGACAAAGCTACCGTAATTGGCCACCGAGACTTCGTACCCCACCCCCCGGGGGACGGAGGTCGTCAGCGGCGTGTCGCCGGAAGCCACGGCTGCGCCATTCGTAGACGTGATCACGGTGTACACGCCTGCGATAGGAGTTCCCGCTCCATCGACGGATTTCACTGTGAGGGGCACGGAAGACTGGAACGGGCTCGACAGATCGGTGACCATCTTCGAGAAGTCCCCTGTGAGCGCGCCGTACGGATTGGGCAGCGTATCGTTGGTGACGTAGACGTAGCTCGCGTAGTTGTAGATGTTGCTAACTTCGGAGCCGTTCCATACGTTCACCCCATACGCTATGACCGCAAAGTG
>Ga0307372_10008191_pt1 | contig 14748 bp, 12 predicted proteins | sample OX1MG_FD_202533 | JGI IMG/M metagenome (GOLD analysis project Ga0307372, IMG submission 202533) | Soil microbial communities from Risofladan, Vaasa, Finland - OX-1 | ecosystem: Environmental > Terrestrial > Soil > Coastal area > Acid sulfate soil | place: Finland: Risofladan, Vaasa | collected... | reverse complement strand
GGTCGGCGTCCACGGCGGGTCTCCAAGGCTCGGCGATTGGGTAAGCAACGCCGATCCTGGACACCCTCACCTCTTCCGTCACGCAGCGACACACCCCCTGATCAATAAGGAATTACTCGTCTAGGGGTTGCCAGCGCGATGGCGTTCTCCCCGGACGGCGACCGGCTGGCAACGCTGGCGCCCTCGTTGCCCGGCCGGATGACACTCACCATGCTCCTGCCTAGCCGCGAGGTCCTCTGGGAATGCGTCCTGACCAGGAACAGGATGTTCCGTAACCGCTCCGAGGAAGTGAACCTGGCCTGGTCGCCGAACGGGAAATCGCTGGCCTGCAGCATAGGGACGTCGACAGTCTGGCTGATCAATGCTGCCGACGGGCACACGGTTGGGCAATTCGACAACCATTCGAAGACCGTCACCGGACTGAGCTGGATCGACGATGACCGGATCCTCTCGGCATCTGAGGATGCGACGCTCCAACTCTGGTGGCCGGACGGATCGGTTTCCTCGACCGTCGTCGAGACGATTCCCGCGGCCGGGATGGTCTACGCGCGAGAGCGCGGCACCGCGCTGATCTGGTCGGCGAGCGGGGAACTGTTCGCCTGGTCACTGACGGAGAGGCCCACCGAGCTGTGGTACCGGAACCCGCCGTCGCGAAGTGTGGCCGCGCACTTCACCAGGCTGGCGGTCAGCGCCGTAGGCGATCTCCTCGTCCTGGTCGACGCGGGGGCGACAGACCTTGTCCTCGTCAGCGACTGGGACAGGACGGCCAGTGCGCCAGCCAACACGACCACCTATTCGAACGCGAAGGTGCTGCTGCTCGGCGACTCGGGAGTCGGCAAGTCGGGTCTGGCCATGGTGCTCGCTGGCAAGGAATTCCGCGCCACCGAATCGACGCACGGCCGACGGATCTGGCGACTGCCTGCGGCCGACGAACCTGATGGCTCCGGTGGCGACCGGGAAGTGCTGATCTGGGACCTGGCCGGCCAGCCAGGATACCGGATCGTGCATCAGCTGCACCTGGGCGGCGCGGCCCTGGCAATCATCGTGTTCGACTCAAGGAATGAGACGTCGCCCCTGTTCGGCGTGCGGCACTGGGCACGGGCGGTCAGGTATGCCCATCCGCTGGCGGCCGGAGGGCTGCCAGCCTTCCTCGTCGCCGCAAGGATCGACCGCGGTGGCATCGCGGTCTCCTGGGAGCGGGTCCAGCGGGTGATCGCGGACTTCGCGATCGATGATTACCTGGAGACCAGCGCGAAAGAGGGCACGAACACCGACTTGCTGCGCTCCCGGATTCTCGCGGCCATCGAGTGGGAACGGATGCCCAGGGTCACTTCGACCGCTCTGTTCGCCGCCATGAAACAGTTCGTCGTCGACCAGAAATCCTCAGGCAATCTGCTGACCCCGCTCAACGAGCTGAGAAGTGCCTTCCAGACGACCGTGCCCAGCAGCCTGCAACTGCTGCATACCCAGCACGCGCTGGATCTCGCTGATCTGCGCGAAGCCTCGCCGGCCGAGCTGGCGGCGGTCTTCGAAGGATGTATCGCCCGGCTGGAGTCAGCTGGTCTGGTCAAGCGGCTCAAGTTCGGCGATCTCATCCTGCTGCAGCCCGAGTTGCTCGACGCGTGCGCCAGTACGATCGTGAATGCGGCCAGGAACGAGCCGGACGGGCTCGGCAGCATCCTGGAGAGCCGGGTCAACGATGTCGAGTTCCCGGTCCATTCATCTGACCGGGTAGGAGGGGACCTGCAAGAACGCCTGCTGGTCTGCGCGACGCTCGAGGAGTTGATCCAGCACGAACTCGTGCTGCGCGAGCCAACCGAGGACGGCGTGCAGCTAGTCTTCCCTTCGGCTTACCGGCGCGATCTGCCGACGTCCGAGACCCCGAAAGGGGACGGCGTGGTGTTCAGGTTCGTCGGACCTGTCGACAACGTCTACGCCACGCTGATCGTGCGGTTGACGCGCAGCAACCGGTTTACCCGAATAGCCACCTGGCAATCGGCAGCCAGGTTCGCGGCCGAGGGCGGCGAGTGCACGGTCTTCTTGAAATCCGAGGGCGACGGCAAGGCCGAGCTCTGGATCGGTTACGACGGGGTGCCGTCTGTTCTGCGGAACCAGTTCGAACGCTTCGTCCATGCCCACCTCGATCGCCGGGCCACGCCAGGTACGGTCACCAGGGAACGTCAGTACAGTTGCCCGTACGACAACACCGCGTTCACCCCAGAGCAGGTAGAGCAGGTCCGCAACCGCGGCCGGTCGAGCATACTCTGCCCGGTCTGCGAGAATCGGGTCTCGCTCAGCGACGACTACGAGCCGACGACAGGCAGTGACACCTTCACGGCGGCGATGGACGCCTCGGCGGACCGGGGCCGGGAGTCCGCTGTCGCCACGACGGTGCTGCGGGGCAAGGAAGAAGTGGCCGAGTTCGACGTCTTCCTCTGTCATCATGCTGCCGACAAGCCCGCGGTCCGTGCGCTCGCGCAGCAACTGCGCGAGCGCGGCCTGAGGCCGTGGCTCGACGAGGACGAGCTGCGACCGGGGCTGCCATGGCAGCGGGCACTGGAGAGCCAGATCCAGAGCATCCCGGCGGCGGCGGTGATTGTCGGCTCAGAAGTCGGCCCATGGCAAGACCAGGAGCTTGAGGCCTTCCTGAGGCAATTCGTCAAGCGCGGCTGCCCGGTGATCCCGGTGCGCCTGCCCGGCGCCATGCCTCTGGACCTGCCGTTGTTCCTCGACGGTATGACCTGGGTGGATCTTGAGGCAAGCCAGCCGAACCCGCTCGATCAGTTTGAATGGGGAATCACGGGCAGGCATCCGAATCGGTAAGTCCCTGCTGGCGCGGCTCACCGTTCAGCCGGTACCGCCGGCGCCGCAGGTAGCAGACGGGTCGGCGTGAGGAGGATGGATGGCGGCGAACGGCGACCGGCCAGTGGCGCCGGGGGCGGTCAGGATACCTGCCGCAGATGCCACGTGGGAGAGGCTAGATGACCAGATCGGCTGGTATGACCGCAAGAGCGGTGCGAACCAGCGTTTGTACAAGTTGCTGAAATTACTCGAGATAGCGATCGCGGCCGCACTGCCCGTGGTGGCTGGAGCACATAGCTCCGTCTGGATTACCGGAACGCTGGCCGTCACGATTGTCGTGCTTGAGGGAGCCCAGCACCTTTACCAGTTCCAGGAGCACTGGATGACCTACCGCTCCACCGCAGAGGCGCTGAAACATGAACGCTATCTTTACCTTGCGCAGGCGGGGCCGTACGCCGACGACGATCGGCGTCGTCAGTTGGCGGAACGGCTGGAGGGCCTGATTACCCAGGAACATGCAAAATGGACGGCTAGCCGCAGCCGCGGTTTCCGCGGGCAGTTGGACTGAATGCGAAGGATGGATAGCGATCCGGATACACCGGCTCAAGACATCCTTGGCGTGATGGTTCGCGGCTACCGCATCGCCATCTCAGGCCACCGCGGCCTGCCTGGCCGCACAGCGGACTTGATTGACAAGGCCGTCCGGGCGGCCCTGGCCGGACACGCGCAGGATGTGACCGGAGTGTCCTGCCTCGCGGACGGCGCTGACCAGATCTTCGCCCGCGCTGTCACTGACCTCGGCGGCAAGCTCGAGGTCATTATCCCCGCTACCGGGTACCGTGCCGGGCTTCCAGAAGAAGCGCACACCGAATACGACAGGCTGCTCACCCTGGCCACGGCCGTCCGGCGCCTGCCGTTCGCCGAACCAGCGCCCGGCTCCCACATGGCCGCCGGCAAGCTCATGATTGACGTGGCCGACGAGTTGTATGCGGTGTGGGACGGCCTGCCCGCACGCGGCTACGGCGGAACCGCCGACGTCGTGGCATACGCCCGTGAGCATGGTACGCCGGTATGTGTGATCTGGCCAGACGGCGCGCAGCGTGACTGACGCGCAGCGTGACTTACCTCCGCAGGCGAGTTTAGCCGAGCGTCAGCGACAGCGCCCGCCCGCGCCCGCCACCGGTCGCGAGCAGGTGCCGTACCTGCCTGCCGTCGACATGATCGGCGACAAGATCGGCGAGCCGGTCCAGTCTTGCCTCACGGATCAGGGCGAAGCTGGTATCGGCAGCGGGCGTGAAGCGCCTGCCGCAGATCCTGGCGACATCTCGCAGGTATCCGCGCCGGAACGCGTCGTTCTCCATCAGTCCGTGCCAGAGGGTGCCGGCGACGGCGGGGCCAGCCGGCGCGTCAGCGCGGCAGCCCTCGTCGGCGAACAGCGGCTGGCCGCCCTCGCGGGTCACCGTGCCGTGGTGGATCTCGTATCCGTGCACCGTCGTCCCGTCGGCCAGGACTCTGGTCGGCCGCCCGAGCACCTTCTCCCGGCCGAACCGGGTGACCACGGGAAGCAGGCCCAGGCCGGGTACTTGTCCCGCCGCGCTCTCCACCGGATCGTCGATGGTCCGGCCAAGCATCTGGTAGCCGCCGCAGATGCCGAGCACGGGCCGGCCGGCGGCCGCGTGCCGCCGCACCGCCCGGTCGATGCCGCGCTCGCGCAGCCAGCCCAGGTCGGCGACGGTCGCCCGGGTTCCGGGCAGGATCACCAGGTCGGTGTCGGCTAGTTCGGCCGCTTGCGTCACGAACCTGACGACGACGCCGGGCTCGGCGGCGAGCGCGTCCACGTCGGTGTGATTGCTCATCCGGGGCAGCGCGACGATCGCTACCCGGAGGATGTCCGCACCGACAGGCGGGCCGCCCGATCGCAGCAGCGCCCAGTCGATCGCATCCTCCGCGTCGACGCCGATATCAGTCGCATACGGGATGACGCCGAAGGTGGGCCGTCCGGTGAGCTGCTCGAGCATGCGCAGGCCCGGTTCCAGGAGCGCCCGGTCGCCGCGGAACTTGTTCACCACGAAGCCGGCGATGAGTTCCTGGTCCGCCGGTTCGAGCACGGCGAGCGTCCCGACGAACGAGGCGAACACGCCGCCGCGGTCGATGTCGCCGACCAGAAGAGCCGGAACGCCCGCCGCCCGCGCGAAGCCCATGTTCACGATGTCGGAGCGGCGCAGGTTGATTTCTGCCGGACTCCCCGCTCCTTCACAGATAACCGCGTCGAAACGAGCGGCCAGGCTGCGGTACGCGTCGAGGACGATGTCGAGCAGGCCGGCCTGAACGTCCGCCCAGTAGTGGGCCGCGTCCGCCTCGCCGACGGCCCGCCCGAGCACGATGAGCTGACTGGTGGTGTCGCTGCCAGGTTTGAGCAGGACCGGGTTCATCTGCGCCTCTGGCTCGATCCGGCAGGCTTGCGCCTGTGCCGCCTGCGCCCTGCCGATCTCCGCACCCGAGCGGGTGACGTAGGAGTTCAGCGACATGTTCTGTGCCTTGAACGGTGCCACCCGGACGCCATCGCGGGCGAGCCACCGGCACAAGCCGGCCACCAGGACGCTCTTGCCGGCGTCCGATGAAGTCCCGGCCACCAGCAAGCCACCCACGGCCCGAAGGGTACCGGACACGCGGCCGGAGGCGCGCAACGCAGCGCCCCTGCGGTCAGCTGGCCGTGAGCTCCGCCAGCATCGGCCGCAACCGGACAGCGAGGCTTGGATCTGTCCGGTCAAGTTCGTCAGCCAGCGAATCGGCGGTGACGCGCAGGGTACGGCGTAGCTCGGTCTCGTCCAGCGTCCGGACCAGTGCGGCTTCCAGGCGCGCGGTCAGCTCCGCGGGCAGCAGATGAGCGCCCTTGGCATAGCCGACGGGATAGCCCAGTCGCAGGCAGGCCAGAGCCAGCACCTGATCCCGTGCGGCGCTGATCCAGTGTTCCGCCTGCCAGTGCCGGTTCCGCCCGATGCAGGTCCGCGCATGCAGGAGGTGATGCCACGCCAGGCCAGCCAGGTAGCCGGAGGCAGGACCGAACTCGGCGGCCGGGAAGAAGCCGATGTCTGCCTCGAGCCAGTCAGGCAGCAGGAACACCCGGTAAACCGACGAGCCGAACGGCAGGTCCCAGTGGTGTACCGCGGCGAAGTCGTCGTAGAGCCGGTCGGTCCATTGATCAAGGGCAGCTCGCAGCGGACCACCGATACCGAATGCCAGATCGATATCGGACCACCGATCGGCCCGGTCGGCAGCGTAGGAACCGACGACGGCAGCCCCGGTCACGGCGGGGTCGGCGAGTGCGAGCTGGAGCAGGCGTTCGCGTACGCGGAATCTGTCAAGTCAAATGAGACAATTTCGGTAAGTTTATTCGGCTGGCTGGAGTACCGGCTGGTTGATCCAGGACTGGGCTGGCATGACCGGCGGGTGTGGCCGGCGGGCGAACCGCCCGGGGTGGGCGTGGTAGGCGGCGGTGAGGGTGTTCTGGCGGGCCTGGTCGATCGCGGCGTCGGTGCCGAAGTGGACTGAGGCCGGGGTGTGCCAGGCGATGCCGGAATGGCGGTGGATGTAGTTGTACTGGTGAAAGAAGCCGGCGCAGAACTGGCGGGCGTGGGCGATCGAGGCGAAGGATGCCGGGAACTCGGGCAGGTACTTCAGTGTCTTGAACTGCGCCTCGCTGTAGGGGTTGTCGTTGCTGACATGGGGCCGGGAGTGGGACCGGGTGATGCCCAGGTCGGCGAGCAGCGCGGAGACGGGCTTGGAGGTCATCGAGGTGCCGCGGTCGGCGTGGACGGTGTGCGGGGCGGTGCCGTTGCGGTCGATGGCCTCGGCGATGAAGTCCTTCGCGAGCTGGGAGTCCTCGACGGGGGAGATGATCCAGGACGGGTTGAACCGGGAGTAGATGTCGATCAGGACGTACAGCTGGTAGAAGATTCCCTTGTCCGGGCCGCGGAGCTTGGTGATGTCCCACGTCCATACTTGCGACGGGCCGTCGGCGAGCAGCTCCGGTTTCACCGTGGCTGGGTGGGTGGCCTGGCGGCGGCGCTCGCGGCTCTGCCCGGCCGCGCGGGCGATCCGGTACATGCTGGACGCTGAGCACAGGTAGCTGCCGGCGTCCAGCTCGCGGGCCCAGATCTGCCCGATCGACAGGTCCGCGTACGCATCGGTGCTGATCAGTGCCAGCACCGATGCCCGCTCCGCGGCCGATAGCGCCTGCCCGTTAACCGGGACTGCCCTGGCCGGCCGGGGGCCGTGCACCGGCCCGCGGGCGTGCCGGTAATGGGTGGCGCGGGCCCGGCCGGTCAGCGTGCAGGCGCGCGTCACCGCCACTCCCGCCGCGCGCAGCTCAGCGAACGCGGTGTTCACCGCGTCGCCGGTGGCGGCGGCGTGCCCGTGCTCTCGGAGATGGCCTCCAAGAGCCCTTGCAGTTTTCCCATGATCTCCACCACCGCCTGCGACCTGGCCAGCTCGCGGGTCAGCCGCTGGTTCTCCGCCCGCAGCCGGCCAGGATCGTCATTCCTGCCCGATGCAGCCCTGGCCCGGTGCGGCCGCCGGGGCGGCGGATCACGGTCCAGCACCGCGCGGGACCTGGTCCAGTCCCGGATCTGCGACTGGTACAAGCCCTCCCGCCGCAGCACCGCGCCCTTCTCCCCATGCGGCGCCGCCTGGTACTCCGCGATCACCCGGGCCTGATACTCCGCAGTGAACGTTCGCCGGACCGGACGCGCCGCCGGATCGATCGCACGACCGTCTGCCGGATCTGCTGAACCCTCAAGGGCCGACACGCTGCTACTCACGAGACTGTTCTCCTGTCACGCCCTACACGGTGGACCCAGGGCTCCCTGGTGTCTCACGACAGCCTGACAGGTAGGGACGAGATCGCGCTCTTCGGCGGCAAACATCGCGGTCCCCCCACGACCAGGCCCGCCTGGTCCCGTCCCACTTCCCGGCTTGAGCCTGCGGCCCGCTGCGCGGGTCGTTACAGGCCCTGGTCGTCGAGTTCCTTATACAAGGCCGCGCGCGGATTGGACGGATCTACAGCGGCCGGCTTCCCTTTCTTACCGGTGTCCTTACCGCTCTGGCCAGCTTTGGCCGGCGCGTCGATGGCGGCCAGGCTCGCCGACCAGACGGCAGCGCTCTGCGAGGTGGTTTCCGGCGCGTCCGCGCCCTTGGACGGCCCGCGCCCTGCCCTCCGTGTCCCGCGACGCTCCCGGAACAGCCATCCGGACGCGACGCCGCCGACCAGCCCGCCGACGTGCGCCTGCCAGCCGATGCCCTGATGCGGCAGCAGGACGGTGAACTGATAGGCGAAGCACAACGCCATCACGAGGCCGACCAGCAGATCGATGGCGTGCCGGTCGAACAGGCCGCGGACGATGATGTAGCCGAAATAGCCGAAGACGACGCCGCTCGCGCCAGCGCCGACCGAGTGCGGACTTCCGAACAGCCACGCGGCGAACCCGCTCGTCAGGACCACCACTGCCGTCACCGCCGCGAACTTGCCGATACCGCGGTAGGCCGCGAGGAATCCGAAGATGAACAGCGGGCCTGAGTTGCCCTCGATGTGGGTCCAGCTGAAGTGCACGAACGGAGCGGTAAGCAGGTAGGGCAGGCTGCCCACGTCCCGCGGCCTGATCCCGTAACCGCGGGCCAGGCTGTAGCCGGTCGCCCAGTTGGCGATCTGGATGATCCAGATCGCGGCGAGCACTACCACCATCACGAACAGGGCGCTGCGTGCTTTAGCCAGGAGGGCCGCCGGGTCGCCGGACTCCAGCGTCCACCCCCGCCACGTGGATGGGGCTTGCTGCTTCCCGCTCGCTGGCACGGCTGCCTTGTCGCTCATGGTCACTTCCGTTCGCGCGTCTTAACCCCACTTGACACGCTAGCCCGAGTGTGGAGTGTGGGGTAGTAGGCGCCCACCCGCGCACCCGTGCCGACCGGTGATCACAGCCGCAGCAAGATTACATCGAGTAATCGTTGCGATACTGTGAGCGAATCTGTTATCGGTGTGACACAAATTCCTCACGGCTCACCCCAACTTTTTCTACCGAAACGCTTGGTCGGTCCCGCCACTTCTGGCAACGTGGTGCGGCAACGAACTGGCTTCGCGTTTCGGTCGTTCCGCCCCTATTGGCGACGACTTCTGTAAGTAGCCAACTCGTTACAAGACTCGCTGCCTTGGCCGCAGCGGTCCTGCGCGCCCGGCGGCTTGCCCGGCGTGCTTGGCCGACGGAAGGACGGCATTGTCAGAGCACAGAAGGCGACTGGCCGGTGCAAGCCGGGCTCACGTCGGCGGGCACCCTGACCGCGTCAGCGGACAAGCTACCTATGGTGGCGGGAGTGGTGCGGTCGGCGGTGCGAGTGCTCGCCTCGGCGATGACCGCTGGCCCGGAGAAAACGCCCGGCTTGACGACACTTCCTGGCTTAGTGAGGACCCCTGGCACGGCGGCGAATTCTGGCCTGAGGAGCGTACCCGGCGCGGGAGTGGTCGCCGCAGCGCGGAGTCTCGTCCCGGCGGTGACACGGGAGCCGGTCGGAGGACCAGTCCCAGCACCGGATCGGGCGGGAGCACCGGATCGGTCGGAAGCGCGGGCTCAAGCGGGGACTACGGCGCCAGCAGGAGCGCTGGCCCTGGCACGACCGTCGGCCTCAGCGGGACCACCGACCCGGGCAGGGTCGACACGTTCCCTGGCAGGAGTGCCGGCCCGGACACCGGCACGTACCCAGGCAGGAGTGCGGACCCGGACACCGGCACTAGCACCATGCCGCGCAGGAGCGCGAGTTCCGGCAGGAGCGTCGGCCCGGACACCGGCGCCATCCCTCGAAACACCGGTACTAGCACCATGCCGGGCAGGGGCTCTGGCTCCGGCAGGAGCACTGGTTCAGGCAGGGGCTCTGGTCCGGGCAGGAGCGCTCGGGCAGTTACGGGTGTCCGCCCCGGCGCGGCCCGCCGCGCGGACGGACGTGCCAGCTTGGCGGCGAAGGGCCGCGCCCTTGGCCGCCGGCCCCGCAGAAGCGTTCGTGCCTTCCTGATCGCCACTGTCCTCGCGGCGGTGGCCATCGCCGGTGGCGCCAGGTATATGATCAGCCAGTTCAATGTGCGGACCGACTCGCTGGCTGACGTTGTCGGCGGGATCCCGACAAGTAAGCCAGCGGCGGCGCTGGAGCAGCAGCGCCAGAACATCATCTTGATGACGGTGGCGACCAAGGCATTTAAGGTGGTCGGGTCGCCGAAAGTCGCGACCGTACCGGTGGCTGCTCCGGCAGGTGGCGCGCCCATCGTTCCGTCTGCTCCGCCAAACCCTGGCACAGCCCAGGCCATCGCCTACAAGATGCTGTCATCATTCGGCTTCAGCACTAACCAGTTCGGCTGCCTGAACAACATCTGGAGTCGGGAGAGCGGCTGGCGTTACAACGCGGCGAACGCCAGTGGCGCCTACGGCATCCCCCAGGCTCTTCCCGGATCGAAGATGGCGAGCGCAGGGGCGGACTGGCTGACGAACCCGGCAACACAGATCAAGTGGGGTCTTGGCTATATCAAATCTGTCTACGGCACACCGTGCAATGCGTGGGTCTTCTGGCAAGGGCATAGCTGGTACTAAGAGTTATCACATACTTACTTAAGGTAAGTTCATGCTCTGTGTGAGCCTTGTCATATCGAATCGTTGTTTGATTTACTGTGTCGGTAACTTCGTCCTGTGGCAAGGTAGCCGCTGATAGCACCCAGCGTGCGTGACGGCCTGCGTAACGCACCTCTGGTCGCCCTGTCTCTGCGACGCGTCACGCACGCCGCTGCCGGACCCGAACCTGGTGGTCGCGGCAGTGTTCTGGGTGGCGATTGGCACAACTATTGTGCCTGAGCGAAGGCTCATCTTGTTTCGGCTATCCCGTTTCTATTCAAAACCATCAAGGCTCACCATCTCGGCAGCAATCGTCACGGTAGTGGCTGCCACTGCCGCGGCTACCGCACTAGCAGCGGGGCCGGCAATTGTCAGTCAGTTCTCTCCGGGCGGCTCAACCCGGTCGCTCAGCACCTCCGCCGACCTGGCTCGCGCGCTGCTGCTGGCGCCACCGCGATGACTGCGCGAGGTCTGGCGGGTGCCAGCCAAGCCACCGTGCAATCCCCCGCTCGCGAAGTCCTCGGGGCGCACCTTGCGGCGGCACGAGCAGTCGCGGAGCGCAGGGCGGCGCTGCGTCGGGCGGCACAGCAGGCCGCGTCGCGTCAGCGGGCCGCACAGCGGCAGGCTGCGGCGGCTCAGCCTGCCAGCCACCCCGTGCGGCCGGCGGGTTCCCCGCAGCAGATCGCGATGGCCATGCTCGCCAGCTACGGCTGGCCCGCAAGCGAGTTCAGTTGCCTGGACGCGCTGTGGAACAGGGAGAGCGGCTGGAATCGGTACGCGTCGAACCCTTCGTCCGGCGCTTACGGAATCCCGCAGGCGCTGCCGGGCTCGAAGATGGCTAGCGCTGGTCCTGACTGGCAGAACAACGCTGTGACTCAGATCCGCTGGGGTCTCGGCTACATCCGGGCCTCGTATGGATCACCATGTGCTGCCTGGAGTCACGACAGCGCCTATGGCTGGTACTAAAGGCCGGATAGGCCAGATCAGCTTTGCCGCGGAGTGGGGCGTCGCCGGTCGACTGTTACCGGCATCAGGGCAGCGGCGTGAACGTCCGCATTGCGACACGGAAGATGCTGCTCGCCCACCCGGCGCGCGGAGCCGGGTTAGACATCGACAGTATGTAGGGCTGCGGGCCGGCCGTGGTGCGGGCGGTATAGATGAGCTCAGTGACGTCGACCGCGGTCGCGCCGGCCTTGGGCCGCCACCAGAAGATCCAGGTCGCAGCGGGCCTGCCATGGAAGGTTACGGCCAGGATCGATACTAGGTGGTAGTCGCGGTACTGATGCTTAGCTACGGCGACCGCCTGCAGATGGCGGGCTTCCTTCACCGGCCCTTGCACAGCGAACGGAGCCAGATCGACGCGGAGCCTGGTGCTGCCATGAACGGGCCGAAACGAGGTGGTCAGGCCAGGGCTCATCAGCCAGGTGGCCGGAACGGCGACTCGGAACCCGGCGACGGTACCCACGCTCGCGGCGGATACGGACTGCCAGAGATAGCCGGCCGGCGGCGCAGGGCTGGTCTGGCTCGGTGACGGGCTAGGGCTGGAAGAGTTCGAAGAGTTGGGCGATGGCGTCACGCTCGTGGCCGGCGTCGGCTTACTCGATCGCGTCGGATGAGCGGACGGGCTGGGTCGGCCAGAGGCGCCCGGCGGCTGCCCGTTGCTCGCAGAGCTTGGTGCGACGCGCGTAGCTGACGAGCGGCCGCGTGGCTGTTCGCTGGCCTTGACGTTCTTGCCGGCCAGGCGGGCGGCCGTTCCCGAGGTCTGGTCTCCGCCGCCTGCTTGCACGAGCGAGTCACCGAGACCGGGAAACGCCAGCAGGATGCCAGCCGCGACGGCTGCGATGGCGATCGGGGTCACCAGCAGCAGACGTCGGCGGGAGCGAAAAAGTTCGCCTACCCGGCCGGACGCGCCAGCAGGAAGGTGGTCCTGATCCGCTGGTCCGAGCCCCGCTGGTCCGAGCGCTGCTGTCCCGAGTCCGAGCGGACCAGCAGCGCTCAGGTTGCCGGCGTCTTGAAGATCGTCCGGCGGCAAGTCGGGCTCGGGCATCTTGAGCTCGGCAAAGACAGGCGTGGCGGCGAGATCCGGCACGACGCCGATGGCACCGTCAGGACCGGACGATGCGGGTGTCCCGGCAGCGAAGGCGGGGGCCAGTCCGTCGCTTCCGGAGCTTGCCCCGGCCGGATCGGCACTGGATGCGGGCGCGGTGCCGGCCTGGCCTGCCGCCGCACCCGCTGGGCTCGCGCCCTGCGGTTCGCTGCCAGCCTGCCGGTTCGCACCGACTGGCGGAACGGCAACGGCCTGGGTCGCCGTTGTGGCATTGGTGCCCGGCGGCACCGGTGCGGCCTGCTGTTCCGGGCGGTTGCTGCTCGCCGCCTGGCCGTCTGCCGGATCGGCCGCCTGCCCCGCCGGCCCGGGCGTCCGAACGGGGGTACGGCTAGCGGTCCATGCGTCGGCCAGCATGCGCGCTGCCGTGGCCGAATCAGGTCGCTGGGCCGGATCTGCCCGCAGCAGCGCCTCGATGACCGGCGCCAGCGGTCCCGCCGACGGCGCGCGGGGCGCTGGCTCGGTAGCGATACTGGCCACGATCGCGGCTGAGCCGCCGGCCCGGTCGAACGGTCCTCTTCCCTCGACCGCCGCATAGAGTGTCGCGCCAAGCGACCACAGGTCGGAAGCGGGGCTGGCTGGCGTGCCGCGAACCCGCTCGGGAGGGGAGAAACCAGGAGTACCGACCACCATCCCCGACAGCGTCAGGGCGGGATCGCCCTGGATCGTGGCGATGCCGAAGTCGGTAAGTACTGCCTTGCCATCCGGGCTGATCAGCACGTTGCTCGGCTTGACGTCCCGGTGCAGCACTCCCGCGGAGTGCGCGGCCGTCAGCGCGTCGAGCAGGCTGATCCCGAGCTGTGCGGCCTGGGCGGGCGGCAACGGCCCGTCTTCGGCTATGACCTGGTCGAGCGGGCGGGCGCGGACCAGTTCCATCACGATCCACGGGGTGCCGTCATGCTCGACCACGTCGAAGACGGTGACGACGCCCGGGTGACTGAGCCGCGCGGCGGTCCTGGCTTCGCGCAGGGTCCGCTGGTAGCTGGCCTGCGTTTCGGCGGCCGACGCCATCGGTGGCAGGGCGATCTGCTTCACGGCAACGTCACGATCGAGCAGTTCGTCGCGGCCACGCCAGACGATCCCCATAGCGCCCCGGCCGACCTGATCAAGCAGTCGGTAGCGGCCGGCGACGACGTCGCCGGGACCCAATGCTGAGTGCATGGGGTGCAATCTACGCGTAGCGGCTTACAGATTTCTGGGAGCTTGGTGGGAATTTCGCATCGGAGTCGATCAGTCGCGCGGCCTGGCCATCGCGAGCACGTCAAGTGCCCGGTCGAGTTGCTCCCTGGTCAGTATCCCGTTCGCGACGTAGCCCTGATCGACGACTACTTCCTTAATGGTCCGGCCAGTGGCCAGCGACTCATGAGCAACCGAGGCGGCGGCGTCATAGCCGATGAACGGATTGAGCGCGGTCACGATCGCGGGCGAGGACTCGGCGCCGCTCTTCAGCCGCTCCTGGTTTGCCGTGATGCCCGCGACGCACCGGTCTGCCAGCAGCCGGGCCGACGCCTGGACAAGGCTGATCGATTCCAGCAGGTTCCTCGCGATGACCGGGATCATGACGTTCAGCTCGAAGTTCCCCGCGCTGCCGGCAAAGGCGATCGCTGCGTCGTTCCCGGTCACCTGAGCGCATACCTGGCACACGACCTCGGGGATGACGGGATTGACCTTTCCCGGCATGATCGACGATCCTGGCTGCAGATCTGGAATGGCGATCTCGGCCAGCCCGGTTCGCGGGCCCGAGCCCATGAGCCGCAGGTCGTTGCAGATCTTGTACAAGCTCACGCAGAGCGTCCGCAGGCTGCCGCTCGCGGCTACCAGCGCGTCCCGGCCGCCGGCTGCCTCGAAGTGGTTTCGGGCCTCGGTCAGCGGCAACCGCAGGTCCTGCGCGAGCCTCGCGATGACTGCCGACGCGAACCCGGCCGGGGCGTTGAGGCCGGTTCCCACTGCTGTTCCGCCCAGCGGCAGTTCGCCGACGTCGGCAAGGACCGGCTCCGCCCGCTCGATTCCTCGCCTGATCGCGGCGGCGTAGCCGCCGAATTCCTGTCCCAGGGTGACCGGGGTGGCGTCCATCAGGTGGGTCCGGCCAGCCTTGACGTACCCGGCGAATTCCGCGGACTTGGCTTCGAAGGTGGCAGCGAGATGATCCAGGGCGGGGAGCAACGTCCGGTGCAATGCCCAGACGACGGCCAGGTGAAC
>Ga0307372_10008190_pt1 | contig 14748 bp, 12 predicted proteins | sample OX1MG_FD_202533 | JGI IMG/M metagenome (GOLD analysis project Ga0307372, IMG submission 202533) | Soil microbial communities from Risofladan, Vaasa, Finland - OX-1 | ecosystem: Environmental > Terrestrial > Soil > Coastal area > Acid sulfate soil | place: Finland: Risofladan, Vaasa | collected... | reverse complement strand
CTGTTGCAAGATGCCGGTGCCGCCTCCGCCACCCCCGCCGTTGGCACCGGCGACGCGGTCGGCGCGGCCGGAAATGGTGACGCGACCGGCGCTGGCCCTGGCGACGCGGGCGGCGGGGTCGGCGGGGACGGCGGCGGCCCCGGCGGGGCCGGCGGGGCCGGCGGGGCCGGCGGGTACGGCGGCGGGCCCGCGCCGGCCCCTTACGTCTGAATTGCAGTTCCATTGTAACCGCTTTGCACATGCCCGGCATACTGGTGTAGAATCGAATGGGGCGGCCGTTCGCTCCTCGACGAGAGATTCTCGTATGCCCTTGCTCGACCATTTTCATCCTCCGCTGAGCCATCAGCGTCCCTGGGATGGCATCCACGCCGCCTGGGCGAATCAGATTGCCGTGCTGCTCAATGACGAATTGCTGCCGGCGGACTACGTTGCGATTCCGCTGATCAAGATCGAAGGGGGCGTCGAAATCGACGTGGCGTTGTTCCGCGAGCCGGTCCTGGCCGGCGACGCGGGTGCGACGGTGGCGACCGCAACCTGGGCGCCGCCACGGCCCGTGCTTGCGTTACACGTCGAGTTCGGCGACATGGACGTGTATGAGGTCCAAGTGCGGCAGGAGCTGGGCGGCCCGCAGTTGCGGGCGGCCATCGAGTTGGTCAGTCCGGCGAACAAAGATCGGCCAGCCAACCGCCGAGCGTTCGCGGTGAAGTGCGCCAGTTACTTGCACAGTGGAGTTGCCGTCGTCGTCGTGGATGTCGTTACCCAACGGCACGCCAATTTGCATGCTGAATTGCTCGACGTGCTCAGGCTGTCCACCGCGCCGGCTTGGCATTCGCCCACAAACCTCTACGCCGTAACGTATCGCGTCGTCAGCACCGGGGGGCAAAACCAACTCGAAGCCTGGCCCGAACTACTAGCGTGCGGCGGCACGTTGCCGACGTTGCCACTCTGGTTGGACCAGGAGCATTGCGTCCCGCTGCCGCTGGAAAACTGCTACCAGGCCGCCTGCGCGGCGTTGCGGATTCGGGCGTGAGCCGCGGCGCGCATGGCGCCGCAGTCTCTGTCGCCCCTTCGGACAACATGTTCATTGGGACGTTCCTGGGGCTGCCGGCGGTTGCCGCCCCAGGCTACACTCTGCCGACCCTTCTCAGATCTCATAGCATTCCCGCCGCCTTGCGCAGCAGCCATTCTCCCACCAACAGGGCCAGAAACAGCGCCAGCACATGCGGCCGGTTCCAAAGCGGGACGGCGGGCAGCGGTTCGGTTTTGACCTGCCTTCCCTCGGGCAACTCGGCCAGCAGCTTCGAGACGGTCGCCAGGGTGTAGGCCCGGCCCTTCGTTTCCGTGGCCGCGGCGCGCATGGCGGCGGCGTCGGCCTGCGAACGGGCCGCTTCGCCCGGCGGAGGATCGACCTGAAAATCGGCGGACGGCGGATCGCCCGGCAACGTGGGCGAGGCCAGCCAGGCATGGTACTTTCCGTCGGCGGGCTTGCTGAACGTCCCCTCGAACACACCACGGTTGCTGGCGCCGCGGCGCAGTTGCAAACGGCGGTTCTTGTCGCCCTCGCGCTCGACCACCAACGCGACTCCATCCTCGGCGACCGGGGCCTGCCGCTCGTCGCGGAACCGCAGTCGCAGCCGCACCGGCTCGCCGCGATGGTAGCGCTGTCGATCGACCGTCAACTCGGCCGTGTGCTCCTTGCCCACCAGCTTGGCGCGGCTCAAATAACGGATTGTCTGTACCCAATAGCGGGCGAAGAAGACGTCGCCCACGCGAAATCGCCAGCGCCAGGTTTCGTCGGTTGCGTGAAACAACGTCTTGCCCGACCCGACGTACTGCTCGATGAAAAGCGGCAGCTTCCGTCCGTCGGAGAGCATCCGCGACGGGTGCTCGGCCCAGACGTGGGCGCCGCGCTTCAAGGCGGGCGGTTCGAAGTACCAGTACAAGGGCGGCAGCTTGCGCCAGATTTCGGCGGTTTCGGCGGACGAATCGCCCAATTGCATGGTGGGCCCGGCCAGCCCCAGGTCGGTCGGCTCCACCTGGTACGGCTCGTTGACCAGCTGGCCCGGATCGGGCCCGCCGCCGGTATGAAAGTCGATCGGCATCAGGTCGGCCAGCGGCGTGTCGCGGTACTCCAAGGGCGTGTGACGCGGGCCCGCGATGAACACCACTCCGCCCCCCTTCTGCTCGACGAACGCGGCGATGTTCGCCATCACCGTGCCGCTGAGGAACGCAGGGTCCACGTCGCCGAAAAGCAGCACGTCGTACTCGAACAGATCCTCGCGCCGCATCGGAAACACGCGCAGCGCCGAGCGGTCCTGTTCGCTGTACTCGAGGTCGGCCTCCTGCAGCACGGTCTTGAGCAGGACCGTCGCGTCGCGCTCGAGCATGTGCTTCAGGTAGCGGAACTCGTAGCTGGGGTACGATTGCGCCAGCAACACGCGGATCTGCTCCTTGCGAACGATGACGTGCCGCTCTTGGCCATTGTTGCCGGAGTGAATTTCGTCGGGCAGCCCCTCGACCTCGACGACGTAATCGAATTCGCCGACCTCGGTGGGGCGATAAGGGAGCCGCGCCGTTCGCGGCTCGCCGTCGGGTCCAGCCTTGACGGTCATCTCGGCCAACACGGCCTGCTTGCCCTTTTCCCGCAGAACCACCTTCAGCGGACGGTTCGCGAAACCAGTGGCCGTGAGCCGGAACTCGAAGCGAACGACATCGTCGACGAACACGACCTCGTCGACCGTCAGGTCGGTCAGCGCCAGGTCGCGGCTGGGCGCGTCGCTGCCGATGAGCACGGTGAAGATCGGGACTCCCTTGCGCCGCGCCTTGGCCGCGGCTTCGACCAGGGTGGAACCCTCGGTATTGATGCCGTCGGAAAGAAAAACCACGGCGCTGGGGGGCGTGCCGCGGAGGTCTTCGAGCACGGCCTCGATGCCCAGCCCAAGTCGGCTCGTGACGCCCTCGGCATCGAGCCGCGACAGCCCGGCCGCCCAGTCATCGGCGGTGCCCGGCTGGACCCGCGCCGCCTCCGACACGTAGTAGAGCTTGAGCTTGTAGCGCCGGTCGATCGCCCGCAGCAGGGCCGCTTGGTCGGCCAAGAGCAGGTTCTTGGCAAGGTTCAGCCGCGTGGGTTGGACGTCGCCGCGCGATCCGATTCGCCTGGCGACCGCCGCCCGCAACGCTTCGTCGTCGTAACGGTCGACGTTGCCCATGCTGGCTGAATCGTCGACCATCACCACGACGTACGGCAAACCGGTGCGGTGCCGCGAAAGGACGTACTCGGCGATCATGAATAACACGAGGCCGACCAGGGCCAGCCGCGCCAGGGCCAGCGCCGCGCGCCGCCGGCGGCCGGAAGCGCCGGCTTCGCGAGCGTACCAGAAGAAAATCCAGGCCGCCGCGCCGACCACGAACAGCAACGTCAGCCATGACGGCCAAGGCCAAGTGTGGTCGAGCGACCAGGCGGTGCCTTCGCCCGACGGGGCCTCGGAACCGTCCAGCCAACGCTCGAGCCAGTGGGGGAGCGAACCGCTCATGACGACTGCCTCCCGAACCGCGAAACCAAAGCGGCGACGCGTCTCGTGGCATTCCCTCCGGTCGGGTGACGCGCCACGCCGAAGCGGCAGGACGCGGATTCCCAAGAATATTTGAAAATAGGTGCTTGTAATTCCGCTGGCAATGCCATATCCTCATTGCTCCTCGACCCATTCGGGCGCGCCGTCATGTGGATTCGCCACAAATTATCGCACATTCGCGAACTGGACGCGGAAAGTCACCGCATTCCATTATAGACCGGTTCGCCTTTCCCCGCCAGCGTCCCATTGGCCCGTGTCGGTCGCGCATCGTTTCCTCGATCGTGGCCCTGGACTTCGGCGCGCTCTTGGTATTGCGCCGGCTGTTCGCCACATCCCGCCGACTCGGCAAAGAGTGCCCAGCCGCGTAGCGGCTGGGCAACTAACAACCAACCAAGGCCCCCCATGTCATCCCGCCGCGAATTCCTCAAAACCTCATCCCTCATCGCTTTGGCCCCCAGCGTGCCGGCGTTTCTGGCGCTTCGAGAAGCTGCCCCTGTTTCGGGGTTGAACCACTGCGTCATCGCCGCGCCGCCGGTAATGTCTCGGCGAGTTCGCGGAGCAGCGACGAAATCACTTCCTGATGTTTCCGCTTGTGGGGCTTCACCTTCAAGGTGAAGACTTCCTGGCCGACTTGAAACGAAAGCACGTTGTCGCTCGACATGCAAACGCAAAAAATCTGCTCGAAGCGAAACTTCCGCTTGCCGCCCCCCGTTTCACAATACACGATGCCTTCGGCCGCGACCGTGAGATAGCGTTGCGTGAGGAACGTGTTGGCTTTGATCGTCAGTCCCACGATAATCCTCCACGATTGGCCGGTTTGAGCGTCGCGAGGGCATTCGCGTCCGGCCGAAGAATCGAGCTACGACATGAATGTTCCGACGATGGTCAGTAGCAATAACATGGATAGAATCGCGCCGTTCCAGATCACGGCGCCCCAAATCGAAGCGGGGTTCGACAATCGACGGTCAAACGTGCCCACCCCCAGCGCGGTTCCGATGAGCGAAGGAATGAAGGCCACGAGGTAAATGAGCGCACCCAGCGCCGCCACGTCGGGCCCGTTGGCGTTCATGTTCGCCAACGCCGCGAACCAGAGCGCGACGGCGAGCGTGCTCCAGATCGCCAGAGCATACGACCAGTAGAGCAGCCCCTTCCGTTTCTTGGACAGCCCTGGGTCGCGCTTCGAGGCACAATTCGGACAAACGTGGATGTTCCCAGGCATGGCAAAGTCGCATGTGGCGCAAACCGGCCTGCCGCAGACGTGACACTTGGCCACGGCTTGCACTTCGGAGTGATTCGAGCAGACAACACCGGCCAGGGGGGACGGCGCATCGAACATCGGGCCTGGCACCGCGCAATCGGGGCACAGCCGTCGGCCGTCGGGCTGAGTGAAACTGCACGTCTCGCAGATCGACGTCAGGCACGCCGCGCAGGTGTGCGGCGCGTGGACGGCAGGGTGCCAAGCACAAGAGCGGATCGCCGGCGCCGGCGAGGCATAGGGAGACGGGTTGGGCGCTGACGCGTCGACGGCGGGCACAAAGTCAGGCACCGGGCGCCGAGGCGCGCGCGGTCCCTCGCGCCAGAACAAGATGCGGTACATGCCGCCGTGCAACGTGCAACGCGCCGACTTCCCGTCCGTCGTAACCATCGGCCCCAGGCACTCGGGACAGTACATTTCCATGTTTCACCTCGAATGCGCGGCGATCCCGCGACTCGTCAACGGCCAATCTGCGAAAAATTGGCAATCATGCCCAGGATCCAGAGAACCAATCCAATGATGGAGATGATCAAAGCGGCTGTCGCCTTGCCGGAACCGGTGAGTCGCGGGTTGGCTTCGAGCATGCGTTTCGCCTTGAGTGACTTCGCAATCGCCATGGGTTCGAGAATGATCCCGAAGCAAAACAGTCCGAAGATGGCGTACTTCAGTGCTTCATTCGCCTCCCTGCAAGGTATCGTGGCCGCCTCGACGATCGGTTGACCTTGCAAGGCCAAAACCTTGCAGGCGCCGCAGTACTTTTGCGCGTGGATCTCGACCAGGCAATTGGGACAGAACGGCTCGGCGCACCCGACGCAATGATCGACGGCGGGTAGGGTAGGATGGTTCTTACACTGCACGGGGTTGACTCCCTCGGAGTTGATTGAAACGCTGACGAAGGCCGATGGCAGCGATGCCCAACATGCTACCGCACGGATCCAGGTAATTCAAGCAAATTCCATACCCACCCTACGCTGACCATTCCGCCAACATCTTCGCCAACCGTTCCATGGGCAGCCCGACGACGTTCGATGCGCTTCCTTCGATGATCGTGAGCCAGCCGAGGCGGTCTTGATAGCCGAAGGCGCCGGCCTTGCCTTGCCAGAGGCCGCCGGCCAGATAATCGTCGATTTCGGCCGGCGTCAAGAGACGCATGCGCAACGTGGTCCGGTCGACTTCGATGCGCTTTCGGCCGCCGGGCACAAGCCACAGACAAAGGCCACTATAGACGCTGTGCTCCCGGCCGCTCAGCAGTTCGAGCATCTGCCGGGCCTGGCGCTCGTCGTGGGGCTTGCCCAGGATCTGGCCGCCGCATTCGGCGATCGTATCGCAGGCCAGCACCAGGCCCGCGCCGCTCCTCGCCGCGACGTCGGCCGCCTTTTGCCGGGCGATGCGCGCGACGAACTCGGGCGGACTCTCGCCGCCACACAGGCCACACTCCGCCTCGATCCCAGGCGGCACGGCGCGAAAACGGTAGCCCGCCGCGGCGAGCAACTCGTGCCGCCGAGGAGACGTGCTCGCGAGGATCAATTCGGGCGGCGCCGACATGCGAGGTTCTGATGCGGATGGAAACCAACGTGAAACTCCAGGGGGCAAGCCCCTGGCATCTTACGAAGAGACCGGGGTTGCCGCAACTCGGCTAGCCCCGGCTAGCCCGTTGTTTTGGATCTCCGTTTTTACGGCGCCGCGAACACGGGGACTAGTGGCGACTGAGAGCAGCTCGTCGTGGTGTCTTCGGGATCGGCACGAAAGCGATCAATCTCCGCGGTCCCGGCCGCGGCATGCGCCGTCTCGCGACCCGCGTCGGCGATAATTGGTCATGGTTGGGCGCTCCGGGAGCTCATAGGCTCGACGCTGCGCGAAAAAAAACGACTCCGAAACCCCTCCCAAGTGATCCAAAAGGGCGTGGGCCGCGGCGGACCCATGATCCCGGAATATGCTACACTTGCGCGGTCAATCCGGCACCGTGCTCGGTGACGATTCCTTCGTAAACGCAAGGCATTCCGACGTGAATATCCTGGTCACCGGCGGGGCGGGCTACATCGGCAGCCATGCGGCGCGAGCGCTCTCGCGCGCGGGCCACGAGGTATGGGCCTACGACAATCTCTCGCTGGGGCACCGCGCCGCGGCGCCACCCGGCCGGCTGATCGTCGGGGAGTTGGCCGACCGCGAATTGCTCGAACGAACCTTCGCCGAGCGACGCATCGAAGCGGTGATGCACTTCGCGGCCTTCGCCGCGGTCGCAGAGTCGGTGGCCGACCCGGCCAAGTACTACCAGAACAACGTGGTGGCCGGCCTCGCGCTGTTGGAAGCGATGCGCGCGGCGAGCGTGACGCGGATCGTGTTTTCCAGCACCACCGCCACCTACGGGGATCCCGAACGCCTTCCGATCAGCGAGGACGAGCCGCAGCGGCCGATCAACCCCTATGGCTTCGCCAAACTGGTGATCGAGCGGGCGCTGGCCGATTATGCCAAAGCCTACGGCTTCGGCTACGCGGCGCTGCGCTATTTCAACGCGGCCGGGGCATGCCCCGAAGGCGACCTGGGCGAGGACCACACGCCCGAGTCGCACCTGATTCCGATCGTGCTCGAAGTCGCGCTGGGCCGTCGCCAGCGGATGACGATCTTCGGCGACGATTACCCCACGCCCGACGGCACCTGCGTGCGCGACTACGTCCACGTCGATGATCTCGCGGCGGCGCACGTCGCGGCGCTGGACCGCTTGGCGGCGGGCGAAGGCTTGCAGCTCAATCTCGGCACCGGCCGCGGCCACAGCGTCCGCGAGGTGATCGAGGCTTGCCGCCGCGTGACCGGCCACGCGATCCCCTGCGACATGGGCCCGCGCCGCGCGGGCGACCCGCCGCAGCTCGTCGCCGACTCGCGCCGCGCCCAGGCGCTGTTGGGCTGGCGGCCAAAATACAGCGAACTGGATTCGATCGTCGAAACCGCCTGGCGTTGGCACTCGACGCACCCCTTCGGGTACGCCGATCGTTAGAGCCGATCCCAAGACCACTTGCCGCTTTGCTTCGTAGGTTTGCGCGGCGAGGAGCGTCAGAGTTTTAGGGGAATGAGCACGAGTCACCGTCGCCATTGGAGCCATTTCGCGGCCAGCCGCGCCAGCCGCGGCGTGAATCGGCGGCGGGAGTAGGCGTCGGCGACGCGCTTGAAGGCCTCGACCTGCGTGGGATAACAGTGAATGGTGTTGGCCAGCGCCTCCAGCGACAAATGGTTGGCCATCATGAGCGTGAGCTCGCCGATCATCTCGCCGGCGTGGCCGGCGACGATCGTGGCGCCGACGACGCGGCCGGTGCCGCGGCGCGTGTGGACCACGACGAACCCGAGTTCCTCTCCGTCGAGCAACGCGCGGTCGACGTCGGCCAGTTCGACGCGATAGGTGTCGATCGCCAGCCCGCGGGCTTCGGCCTCCGCCGCCGAAAGTCCGACGTGCGCCACTTCGGGATCGGTATAGGTGCAGCGGGGAATGACCAGCGAGCTGAGCTTCTTGCGGCCGAGGAACAGGGCGTTTTGAACGCAGAGCCGCGCCATGGCGTCGGCGGCATGGGTGAACCGCACGCGCGAGCCAACGTCGCCGGCGGCGAAGATCGCCCGGTTCGACGTTTGCAGCCGGTCGTTCACTTCGACCCCCTGATCCGAATAACGCACCCCGGCCGCTTCCAGGCCCAGCCCCGCGACGTTGGCCGTTCGCCCCGCGGCGATCAAGATGGCGTCGACGATCAACTTCTTCCGTTCGCCCCGCCGCTCGATGAGCATGCTCTTGGAGTCAGCCATTTTCTCGGCCGCCAACGTCGTCCAACCCAAGTGCGGGTGAATGCCCTCGCGCTGGAATTGGTCCAGGACGATGCTTGCGGCGTCGGGCGGTTCCTTGGGCAGCGGCAGTTCGCCGCGTCCCACCAGGTGGACCTCGCTGCCAAGGCGGCGGAAAGCCTGGGCCAACTCGCAGCCGACCGGGCCGGCGCCCACGACGACCAACCGCCGCGGTAACTCGCCCAACGAGAACACGGTTTCATTCGTCAAGAAGCCCGCCTCCGAAAGACCCGCGATCGCCGGCACCGCGGGACGGGTGCCCGTCGCGATCACCGCGCGGCGGAAGTGGAGCGTCGACTCGCCGACCTGGAGCGAATCGCGGGCGGTGAACGCGGCGTGACCGAAATAGACATCGACGCCCATGCCTCGAAAACGCGCCGCCGCGTCGTTCCGGCTGATCGTGGCGCGCAGCCGCCGCATGCGCTCCATGACCGCCGGAAAATCGACCCGCGGTGGTTCGGCCGGGCGAAAGCCAAAGCGCCGGCCCAACGACGCCTGGTACGCGGCGCGGGCGGCCCGCAGCAGCGCCTTGCTGGGCACGCAGCCGAAGTTGAGGCAGTCGCCCCCCAAGGCGTCCCGCTCGACCAGCGCCGTCTTCGCGCCCAGCCCGGCGGCGACCACCGCCGCGACGATGCCGGCCGTGCCGCCGCCTACCGCGACCAGATTGTAGCGGCCCGCCGGCACAGGGTTCCTCCAATCGGCCGGATGCGCATTTTCAGCGAGAATCCGATCATGTTCGTCGGACGGAGTTTTCATGTTGGATTTCCACACGCCCCACACGTCCCACACTAACCCGTATTATTCATGGTCCGACACCAACCCGCAGCGCAAGCAAGGTCCGGGCTTGGACTTACCTTGCTTGCGCTGCGGGTTAGTGTGACGGCAGACTGCGCGACGCGCACGGGGGACCATGAATAATCCGGGCTAGCGAGGACTAGGCCCCAGGCCCACCGGGCGTCGGCGTCGCGCGCCGAGCCTCGGCGCTCCGCGAAAAAAAAAAAAAAAAGAATCCGAAACCCCTCCCAGGCGATCCAAACAGGCGTCCTACTGATTCGTGGGCCGCGGCGGACCCACGCGGCTTGCGCCGCGGGTTGGTGTGACGACAGTCCGCGCTCGCTTCACCTCTTACGAAGAAACCGGCGGCAGCTTGTGGCCAAGTTTTTTCGCCTTCGTGGCCAGGTAACGGGCGTTGTGCTCGTTGGCCGCGGCCACGATCGGCACCTGGTCGACCACCTCCAGATCGAAGCCGCCGTAGATGAAGGCGTCGGTTTTCTTGGGATTGTTGGTCAACAGCCGCACCTTCGACAAACCGAGATCCTTGAGCAACTGGATGCCCACGCCGTAATCGCGGGTGTCGGCCTTGAAGCCCAACGCCAGGTTGGCCTCGACCGTGTCGAGCCCCTTGTCTTGCAGGGCGTAGGCTTTGATTTTTTCGATCAGGCCGATGCCGCGCCCCTCCTGCGGCAGGTAAACCAGCACGCCGGCGCCGTCCTGTCGCATCATCTCCAAAGCCATTTGCAGTTGGTCGCCGCAGTCGCAGCGCAGCGAGTTCAACAGGTCGCCGGTAAAGCACGATGAGTGCAGCCGCACCAGCGGCGCCGGCTTGCTCGACAAATCGCCCAGCACCAGCACCAGCGGCTCTTGCGGCTCGTACTTGACGCCGTAGTAGATGATCCTGCCCATTCCGTACTTCGTCGGCAGTTCGGCCTCGGCTTGCCGGTAGACGAGCTTCTCGCGCATGCGGCGGTAGCGGATCAGCTCCTCGATGGTGATGATCTGGAAATCATGCTCGCGCGCCAGCCCGAAGAGCAGGTGACGATCGGCGCGGTTGCCCTGTTCGTCGAGAATCTCGCAGAGCACGCCGGCCGGCGCCAGGCCGGCGAGTCGGGCCAGATCGACGGCGGCCTCGGTGTGCCCGGCCCGGCGGAGCACGCCCCCTTCCTTGGCCATGATCGGGAACATGTGGCCCGGCCGCACAAAGTCGGACGGCTGGCTATGCGGGTCGATGATCGCCCTGATCGTGGTCGATTTTTCCTGGGCGGTGATGCCGGTTTGCGTGCTGCGATGGTCGACGGGCACGGTGAACGCGGTTTTCAAGGGAGCGGTGTTTTCGTCGACCATGGGCGCGAGCTTGAGCCGCTCGCAGACTTCCGGCAACACGGGCACGCACACCTGGCCGCGGCCGTGCCGAAGCATGAAATTGACGAGTTCGGGCGAGACTTTCTCCGCGGCGCAAATGAAATCGCCTTCGTTTTCGCGGTCTTCCGCGTCGACGACGATCACGATCTCGCCGCGGGCAAAAGCCTCCACGGCCACGTCGATGGCGGAAAATTTGCTGCTCAAGGTGGGGTCCGATCGGTGATGAAACGAGGGCGGTTTCGATCGAGTGCGTTCGTTCCAGTATACGAAATGCAGAGCCAAGAGGGGAGGAGGTCGCGCTCCTCGTTCCCACGCTCCGCGTGGGTAACGTCGCCTTTCGCTCCGCGAAAGAACGCCCTTTCGCGGAGCGAAAGGCGACAGACAGGGCGTTGCCCAAGCGACGGACGGCGACGTTTTGCGCATGCGAACCCGGATTATTTATGGCTCCGCACTAACCCGCAGCGCAAGCAAGGCGCAGCCGTTTCGAGGCGCACAGCGCTGCGCGAAAAAAATTTTTTCGCTTCGCTGCCGTTTTCTTTCGCACGTCCGTTGCTGCGCAACGAGCGTGCTTTTTTCGTAAAAATGATCCTTCCTGTTTCGTGGGCCGCTCGGCGGACCCGGTGAGCTTGTCGGTGGGCCAGCCCGGATCCAGGTGCTTGACAATTTGGGTGGGCGGCCAGGCGGCAGCGCGCCCGCCAGAAGCAATCCGCCGCCGAGGAGCCCGTCACCGCCCGTATCCGCCGCCGGACGGAGGCGATTCCCGCCTCCGGCCCGGCGATTCAACCCGCCGCCGCCGCATCGGGGGCAGGGGAGACCGTGCCGCCGGCATCGGCGGAGAATTCATCCAGGAAGCCGCCGATGACGTTCCCGGAACGCATTGCAATGGAGCGGCAACGCAACGACCGGGAACCAAGCATCCCGTGAGACTGGCTTTCGGGTTTCGCGAGTCACACCCGTCCCGGAGACGATCCGGAGCGGGACCAAAGGCCCGAGTTCCCGCCCCCAGGCGCCCAGCTCCTTCCCTCTTTTTCGTTTCGTTTTTTCCGAACAAGTGCAAGCCGGTTCGCCCTAAAGTATTACGGGGTATGGACAACCGACCTTGAAAAGTCTATCACTGACCGATAGACGCTACCGGAAGCAACAGGAGCACCCAAAATGCCATTTGAGCGTTCCCAAGAAATCGAACGACGGTTGGACGAAGTTCTCCGCCTGATTCGCACCTGGCGGTATTCCACGCCCTTGCTGGCCGAAGAAGTCGGCGTGTCGGTCCCGACCATATCCCGTTGCGTCACCGCGTTGCGGGCGCGGGGATACAACATTCACTCGCTACGGGGAACTAACGGCTGGTGCTACGTACTGAAGACGGAACACGAGGCTGCCCAAGAAATGGCGGAAGCCCGAGCTTTTCCGAGCCAGTGAAGCGAAACAAGAAGCGTGAGGGCAATCATGTTGGATTTACGGTTGCGGGACGAATTTCGGGGTAGTCGCCTCAAAGGCACCACCGTCGACTTTACGAACACGTCGAAGACCGGGGCACTCGACGTATCCGCCGCCGACTTCCTCAAGATCACCTACCCGTCGTTCGACCTCCTCAAAACCATCGAAGCCACCGGCCCCGGCCAGTCTCGGCCGGTCGTCCTGCTGGGGGCGAGGGGCCAGGGTAAATCCCACCTGTTGGCCGCCCTCTACCACCTCAGCACCAACGCCCAGGCCGGTCGGAAGTGGCTGGCGGAATGGTCCGCTCAGTTGAACCGCCCGGAGATTGGGGCACTCAAGCTACGTTCCGAATGCTGCGTGATCGCCGAAAGTCTTCACCTGCATCGGTATAAGTTTCTTTGGGACATCCTGTTCGAGCGGCATCCCAACGGGAAGTTCTTCGAGGGGAAATGGCAGGGACTCGGCGACAAGAAGACCGACGTGCCGAGCGACCTCATCCTGGTGGAAATGTTCCAGAAGCAGCCCTCCGTCGTCATCTTCGACGAGTTCCAGACCTGGTTCGATGGGTTGACGAACACCAAGCAGTATCCGTTCCGCAATTGGGCCTTCAATTTCATCCAAATTCTTTCCGAGATCGCCCAACGGAACCCGGAACTGCTCACCCTGGTCGTGTCGGTGCGCGACGGCAACTCCGACGCCTACCAGCAAATTCACCGGGTCAACCCGGTCCAAGTCGACTTCCAGGGGCCGCAGGCGAAGCGCGACCGGCAAAGGCTGCTACTGCACCGTATTTTTGAAAACCGATTGCAGGTGCCGGCGGCGAAAATCAACGGACTGATCCACAACCACATCAACGAATACTTCCGCCTCGCCCGCATTCCGCAGCCCGAACAGGAGCGGCGGCACGAAGAATTCCTGGAAGCCTGGCCCTTCGCTCCGCACCTGCTCAAACTACTCGACGACCAGGTTCTCATCGCCGCCGCCGCCCAGGAAACCCGTGACCTCATCAAGATTCTGGTGGACTTGTACAAGCAGGTCGGCGAAGCCCAACCGATCATCACCGCCGCCGATTTCTCGCTGACGAATGAACAGAGTGGCGTGGCGTCGCTGCTCGACTCGGTGGCCAACGAATTGCACAAAGACCTGCGGGCCAAGGCCCTCAAGAATCTCGAACTCCTCCGGGAAGCCGTGCCGGACGCCGGCAAAGCCCTACCTCATCTGGAAGAGATCGTCAGCGCGCTTTGGCTGCGGTCGCTCACGCTCGACAAGATCGCCGGGGCTGACCCTGCCGATCTGCAAATCGACGTCACCCGGTCGAAACCGCTCGACGACAACAACTTCGAGGCCGAACTGGCAACGATCGAGGAGAGCAGCTTCAACATCCACCGCATCGACACCCGTCTGGTCTTCAAGCACGACGAGAACCTACGAACCAAGCTGCTCGCCCACGCCAAGAATGACAAGCTGTTCCCCCACGGCGAAGACATCGACCATCTGGCCAAGGAAATCCGTTCCGTCATCAGCGGCCCGGAGCATGTGTCGCAAAGCTTTCGGGTCGTCGTCCTGCGCAAGAAGTGGAACGACGATCCGTGGTCCGAGTTCGAGGAGAAGGACCAACCCAAGGCGTGGCTGACTGACGGCAAGTTGCCGATGGTTGTGGTGCCCGAACATCCCGAAAAGCTCGATGCTACTCTCGGCAACTGGGTCGCGAAATTCCTTCAAGATGGCCGGAATACGATCCGCTTCCTTCTGCCGCCCAAGGGCACCGACAAAATCTTCCACGATAAGGAATTACTCGTCCTGTCCAGGGCAGTGTACCTTGCCATGCAATGGAAGAAGGACGAACCGGCCTACGCCGAATTGCAGCGGAAGTTTCAGACTGAACTCACGGCCAAACTCAAGACCCGCTTCGACCGCTTTGCCCTTCTCGACGTGTGGAACTTTGCCGACGCGGCCAAGTGTCGCTTCGAGGAGCGGAGCCACGGGGCACAGGGCGACAAGATTCCCGAAGCCGTGGACAAGATCATCAGGCGGGATGTGTTCGTTCCCGAAGAGTTCGAGGATTACGTTCTGCTACTGGCCGAGAGTTCCGAGTCCGTCGGCAAACTGCTCAAAGACCTGCGGGAACCTCGGCCCGGTGGCAAGCCGTGCATTCCTTGGCTTGGCGAAGTCGAGATCAAGGAGCGTGTGGTCAAGATGTGCGCGGCGGGCCAAATCGCCATTAACCTGCGAGGGCTGGACTTGCTGCAAGCCCGGCCCGGCGAGTCCTCCGACGACGCCTGGAACCGTATGAAGGGGAAGATCGGCTCTGGCCGACATCTCGACGAAACGACGATGCGCCGCCCCGGTGCCGTTGTCACCAGCGGCGGCAAGACCATCGTAACGACAACTCCCGGAGCTAGTGCCTGTCGGAAAATCCGCTTGGCCCGTATTTTCCCGGCAACTTTTGGAAAAAATCTCCGCGAAGATGGCAACCTTTCTCAACCTGGCGTGTAGAATACGCGGGGTTTTGGTTGAGACACG
>Ga0307372_10008189_pt1 | contig 14749 bp, 15 predicted proteins | sample OX1MG_FD_202533 | JGI IMG/M metagenome (GOLD analysis project Ga0307372, IMG submission 202533) | Soil microbial communities from Risofladan, Vaasa, Finland - OX-1 | ecosystem: Environmental > Terrestrial > Soil > Coastal area > Acid sulfate soil | place: Finland: Risofladan, Vaasa | collected... | reverse complement strand
GGCGTGATCCTATTGCGGGCAGTCGCTGAAACTGGTTTGAGCATCGATCAATGGCTTGAGCGCGTAAAGCTGCCGATCAACTTACCTGCAAAGCACCTCCGTCCTCTACCAGCAACGCACTTCGATGCTCTACTTGTACGAGAGCCAATTCACGCATCGACAGCGCTTCCGATCACCCGTCATGGAAATCCAGATGGACCACTATATGGCGAAGTGCTGGTTTTTACAGGCGCATTATCGATGCCTCGCCATGAGGCGGCCGACGCAGCGGCGAGTGCGGGGTGTGAAGTTACTACAAGCGTGACGAAGCACACAACACTGCTCGTCGTGGGCAATCAAGATGTACGTAAACTCGCCGGTCAGGAAATGAGTTCGAAGCACCGCAAAGCGGAAGAGCTAATCAACGAGGGTCAGAAAATTCGCATCATTAGCGAAAGCGACTTCCAGCACATTGCGGAGCAACAAACCGTGAGGCTCAATGACGTGGTATAGCATCGAAATTAACTCGCACGCGCCCGTCAACCTCGCCTTGCGATTAAGCTCCGCGACTGAAACAATTGCCCGGATGCGCATGCGTCCCGTGACGCCCCTGCGAATGCCCCCGCAATGCGTCGCGTAGAAACTCTGATCCTGCTCTTCGCGCTGGGCTTTTATGTCTGGTTCCTCCATCGCTTCGGCATAGCCGATCTACTCTCGTACCTGCGCCTTGTCGGATGGGGCCTCGCCCTGACCATCGCGCTCGAAGCGATCGCCCGCATCGCCAATACGCTCGGCTGGCGCGTGACGATCGCCAACTATCCGCGCGCACTCGGCCCGGGCGAACTCTTCGCCGCGCGTATCTCGGGCGAGGCGGTCGATTACGTCACGCCGTCGGCGCAACTCGGCGGCCAATTCGTGATGGCCCTGATGGTGCGGCGCAAGCTCGCGATGGCGGTTGGACTGGCCACCGTGATCGTCGCGTCGCTGGCCGAGGCGCTCGGTCAAATCGGCTTCATCTCCGGCGCCTTGCTCATCGCGCTGCCCTACCAGGCGCGCCTCCATCACCTGTTCTGGCCGATCGTCGGCGGCATGACGATCGCGATCGGGCTCGCCGCGGCCTTTTTCGCCGTGCAGATGAAGCAGCCCTTCTCGACGCTCTGGAAGGTCGCCGCCAAATTCGACGTCGCCCATCTGGCCCATCCCGAGGTCCGGGCCGCCGCCGCCGCGGCCGACGCCCTGCTGGTCGATTTTTACGCGCATCATCGCACGCGCCTGGCGCTCTCCGGTCTGTGCTATCTATTCGCGTGGAGCATGGGACCGGTCGAAATCTGGATCCTCCTCACGCTGCTCCATCAGCCGGCCACCGTGCTCACCGTGCTCACGGTCGAGGCGCTCGGCCTGCTCATCGAGCGCGCGACGTTTCTGATTCCCGCCAAGCTGGTCAGCCAGGAAGGCGGCAAGGCGCTGATCCTATCCCTGCTCGGCTATCCGGCCGGGGTCGGCTTCGCGATCGGCTTCCTGCGCCGCATCAAAGAGATGGTCTGGGTTATGATCGGTCTCGGCGCCATGACCGTGCATCGCCTGATCAGCGAACACGCCCCCGCCTCTGACCGGCCGCAGGCGGCCAACATAATTGAAATTCCCAGCCCCCAAGGAGGGCAATCGTAATGAAGAAAATCGTCGCCGCTTCCGCGGCTTTCCTGATGCTCGCTGCTTTCGGCGCCGCCCACGCGGGCATCGTCGTCAACGAGCAGGAGACCATCGACCAGGGCACTGGCAAGACCACCACCCGCGAGCGCACCGTGATGATCCAGGGCAACAAGCAGAAGATGGTCACCGACCGCGCCGAGGTCGTCACCGATCTCGACAAGGGCATGATGTACCTGATGAATCCGGCCAAGAAAGTCTACCTCGAGATGCCCTTCCCGCCGACCGGCCCGATGGCCAAGATGATGTCGCAGCGCATGTCCTCGCTGCACTTCAAGAAAAGCGGACCGGCCAAAACCGTCGCGGGATACTCATGCCAGCAGTACGCCGGCGCCGGCTCGATGATGGGCAATCAGTACTCCGTCAACGGCTGCTTTTCGACCAAGGCCCCGGGCGCCCGCGACTTCGACCGTTTCCAGAAGGCGATGGCCGCCAAGGTCAAAGGCACCCCCATGGAGATGCAGGGTCAGGTGCCCGACGGCATCCCGATGCAGCTCGACTCGACCACCAAGGTAACGAACTTCTCGATGCCCGGGATGTCGCCCGACCAGGCCGCGAAGATCAAGCAGATGCTCGCCAATCGGCCGCCGGTCGTGAGCAAGACCGTGGTCACCGCGATCACTTCCAAGACCTTGCCGGACGATACCTTTGTGGTCCCGGCCGGCTACACCAGGCAGGAATTGCCGCAGCAGGGCCCGACCGGCGCTCCGGCGATGAGCGGTGGCGCATCGTCCGCACCGGCGCCCGCACCGGCACCGGCGCCCGCGAACTAACCTCGCGCCGCGCGTAGCGGATAATAATTGAAAAGGCCGGACGCGCAGCAATGCGTCCGGCCTCTCAATTTGTCACGGCTCGCAACCCCTCGCGCGTGCATCCGCCGTCCCGATCGGATACCCGTGCTACATCGCTTCGGCCTGGGCGACGCTCGCCGCCGGCGCGTTGAGCGCCGCGCACGAGGCGTTCAGCCAGGTGCCGCTCGAAATCTCGTCCTGCACGAACAGTTTGATCACCTCTTTGGTTTCGACGTCTTCCGTGATCCGCTCGGCGAACTCGCTGATCGCCTGGAAAAACACCACCGGGTCCGCCACCAGCTTGTGATGCACCAGGAGCTTCTCGGTATCCTTCAGGTTCGGATCGGACATCGCTTCCTTGAACTTGCGACCGTCTTCGTTGACCGGCGCGCTGGGCTTGGCGCCCAATTCACGCAGCCGATTCTTGAAGATGCGCGCGTGATAGGCCTCGCGCTCCGCAATCATCTTGATCCCGCCGCGGATGCAATCGGTCGTGCACAGCTTGGCCCAGTTCTCGAACGTCGCCGCACCGTTCGACTCGGCCGCGAACGCCCGGTCGAGGAAGCTGATCACCGCCTCGCGCTCCGACCCGTAGTTCTTGCCGAACGCGCGAAAGCCCCCGCTCGCGCCATTGGCGCCATTGGCTCCGCTGTGGCCGGCGCCATGCTCGAGCTCGGCCATCTCGCCCTCGAAGGTCTTCTCGCTGATGATGCCCGCGCGGAATGCGCGCAGCAGTTGCTTGAATTCGAAATCGCGATTCATATTCGATGCCCTCCACCGGCCGAAATGGCCCTCTGGTAGAACGGACGCTACTGGCGCTTGCGCCCGTCTGTCAATCGGGCAAAACTGGCCCCATCCGGCGCCAATTTGAGCCGATCGCCGGCCAGAACCGCTCCGCAAGGTCAGTTCCATGAGCGAAATCGTCCATAAATTCGTCCAGACCAACGGCCTCAGGATGCACGTGGCCGAGGCCGGCACGGGCTTTCCGGTCCTGATGTGCCACGGCTTCCCCGAGCTCTGGTACTCCTGGCGCCATCAGATTAAAGCGCTGGCCGACGCTTCCGCGCGATCGCCCCCGACCAGCGCGGCTACGGCGAGACCGCCGCGCCCGCCGCGCTCGAGGCCTACACGCAGCGCCACCTGGTCGATGATCTCACCGGGATGCTCGACGCGCTCGGCATCGATCGATGTGTCATTATCGGCCACGACTGGGGCGGCGCGGTCGCCTGGAACACCGCGATGATGGCGCCCGATCGCATTGTCCGCGTCATCGGCCTCAATACGCCGTTCTTCGCCCGCGCGCCGCTCAAGCCGACCGATCTGATGCGCATGATTGCGCAGGGCAACTTCCACTACATGCTCTATTTTCAGGAGCCCGGCGTCGCCGAAGCCGAGCTCGAACACGACGTTGCACGCTCGCTGCGCGGCTTTTACCAGGCGCCCACCGGCGACGGCGCGCTGTCGGCCGTCAGTTCCGCGCCGCCTGGCGTATGGGGTCCGGCCGGCGGCGGCATCCTCGACCGCCTGCCCGATCGGCCCCACGGCAAATTTCTCACCGATGACGATTTTGCGGTCTTTGTCCGCGCCTTCAGCCGCACCGGCTTTCGCGGCGGCCTCAACTGGTACCGTAATATCGATCGCAGTTGGGAGCAGAGTGCCGGCCTCGTCCAGCGCGTCAATCAACCCGCCCTGATGATCACCGCGGAACTCGATCCGGTGTTGCGCCCCGAACTCGCGAACGGGATGGAACAGTGGGTGCCGAATCTCAAGCGCGTCAATATCCAAGGCGCGGGCCATTGGACCCAGCAGGAGAAACCCGCCGAGGTCAACACCGCAATCCTCGCCTTCCTCACCGAGTTGAAAAACTCCTAGGATAATGTTGCTGTACGAAATCTTTCAAACAACAAGTACGCGGCGTCCGGAATACCAACGTACCTTGCTGACACGACACCCGTAATTATAGCTATTCGAGTCCGAGGGCGTTCTTCAAGTCGTGTTGTGACTTGCTAAGCGGACCTTTCGGACTATTTATAATCCCGGGGACCTTCATTTCTCGAAGCAATTTAGTTTTCTTGACATTGTAGATGTCGGGGTTTTTCTCTAAAGCCATTCCGATCAACATAGTCTCTAAATACTCTATATCTGGATAACTATGCTTAGTCGGTTTAGAAAATTTCTTCCCTGCCGCTGTCAAGCGCGGCAAAAAAACAATAGAGGCGTGCCGTTGTGCTCAATTAATATGTCATTATAGTAAACTATCTTATGTGCCTTAAAAGATTCTGATTGAAAAGTGCCCTTCTCGGTTTTTCCGACGTACCACGGTTTGATGTTGTCTCCATTTTTGAGTGTGAATACATAACAGCCACATGCTTCGGGTAAAGCGTCGTGCTTGGCTGTTTCTCGGACGCGACCCCAGAACGCTTTGTCGAAGATTCCATGGCCACTAGGTTTCCGGCAAATCTCAAATCCCCCGTCAACGCCGAAATTCATCGCCGCCCTCCAAATTGGATCGCTGCTGCGACCGACTGTAGGTCCGCCGCTTGACAAAAATCCACGTCGCCCGCTAGAGCTGCGTCCGGCAAATAGCCTGGCTTAGTCCTGCGCATGAATCGGGATTCTTCGCTGCGCTCAGAATGACAAAACTGCTCACTATCATTGTCATTCTGAGCGTCGGCTGCCAACGCGAAGAATCCCGTGCATATGATGACTTTATAAACTTATTGTCGGGACACCAAACCTAGAACTTGTCCTTTGGCCGGGCGGCGCGAGCGTCAGTCATGTGCGGGGTATTCACAGGGCGCAGCCCGCATCCTTAACCAACGGGAAGTCTGAAACCTCGTGAGGTTTCAGAAATGTATAAGTTTTGGACTCCCCATCATTTGATGACGCGATCGCGATGCATGCGGGTGCTGAGCGTATGCAAGCCAATTTACAACTCCGCCCGCTAGAAATTGTCCTTGAGCGCGCGCGTCTTCGCGAAGATCGCGACCGGGTCGTCGCCGATCGACGGATCGATCTTTTTGAGACTCGCGCGCAACTCGGCGCTGGCGGTGCGCAGAAACGGATTGATCTGCTTCTCCTCGCCGATCGTCGACGGCACCGTGAAGCTGCCCGCCGCACGCGCCTTTGACGCCCATTCATACTTGGCCTTGAGCACCGCATTATGCGGCTCGAGGGTGAGTGCGAATTGCAGGTTCTTGACCGTGTATTCGTGCCCGCAGTAGACCCGCGTCGCATCCGGCAGCGCCGCCAGCCGCGCCAGCGACGCGACCATCGTCTCGGCCTTGCCCTCGAACACGCGGCCGCAGCCCGCGATAAACATCGTGTCGCCGGTGAAGACCGCTTCGAGCTTGGGAAAATAGTACGCGACGTGGCCGTTGGTATGCGCCGGGATGCCGATTACGCGCCCGCTCAGCGCGCCGACCGTTACCGTGTCGCCGTCGGCGATCGGATCGGTCTCGGCCGGTATCCGTCCGCCCTCCGCGCGCGCTCCATAGACGCGCAGTCCCGGTACCGCGCGCACCAGGTCCTCGTTGCCGCCGACGTGATCGTAATGATAATGCGTCGGCATCACCGCCGTCAGCGTGAGCCCGTGATGCTTGACGGCGTCGAGCACCTTGCCGGCCTCCGCGCAATCGACCACGCCGCATTCCTTTGAAGCGTCGTCGACCACCAGGTAGGCGTAATTGTCCGCGAGTTGCGGCACCGCGATTATCGCCATTAAAGCCTCCTGTCGGGACGCGCCCGCGTCCGCGTCATCATCACAATGAATCTCTCTTTCGCCCGCGCCGGCCGCGACGAATCATGCCGGCGAATCATCCCATGATGTTGTAGCCGACGTCGACGTAGACCGTCTGCCCGGTGACACCGCTGCCCAGGTCGCTCAGCAGCGCCGCCGCCATCTTGCCGACCTCTTCGGGCTTCATCGCACGTTTGAGTGGCGAGCGCTCCTCGACCTCGTGGGTCATCGTATGGAAGTCGCGGATCGCCGACGAGGCGAGCGTCCGCGCCGGTGCCGCGCTGAGCGCGTTGACGCGGATATTCTTGCCGCCGAGATCCATCGCGAGATAGCGCACGCAGGCTTCGAGCGCGGCCTTGGCCACGCCCATCACGTTGTAATTCGGGATTGCGCGCACCGCGCCCAGATAGCTCAGCGTGACGATCGATCCGCCCCCGCGCGTCTCCATCAGCGGCTCGGCCGCCCGCGCCAGCGCGACCAGCGAATAGGCGCTGATCTCGAGCGCGCGCGCGAAATTGGCGCGGCTGACGCGCAGGAAGCGGTCGCGCAAATCCTCGCGATCGGCAAACGCCACCGCATGCACCAGCAGGTCGAGGCCGCCCCACAGCTCCTTGACCGCACCAAAGACCGTGGCGATCTGCTCGTCGTTGCCGACGTCGAGTTCACCAACCACGTGGCCGCCGATCTCCTGGGCCAGCGGACGCACGCGCTTCTCCAGGATCTCGCCCTGATAGGTCAGTGAGACTTCGGCGCCTTGCGCCTTGAGTTCCTGCGCGATCGCCCAGGCGAGGCTCTTGTCATTGGCGACGCCGACTATCAGCGCGCGTTTGCCGTCCACGATTCCCATCCGGCTGCGACTCCTTGACGTTGACTGCGCACGCGCGCGGCCGCCGCGATCGATCGCCGCCGGCACATGCGCCGCCGATCATACATCGATCGCCGCGATTATTCCCGCCCCCGCTAATTCGAATGGTCCCGGAATTTCCGCCGCTGCCGAAGCTACTCGCACCGCGCCGCGACGCGCGCTCAAACCGCGATCTTCATGCCGTCCTGCGCCAGTTCCAGCTTGACCTCGCTCGCCCGCTCGAGCACCTCGCGCCCGACGTGCGTGAGAACCATCCGCCCGACGTCGAAGCGCGCCCGATTCGCCGCAAGCCCCGGGTAGTTCATGTGGAAGTCGAACTGCGTGCTCTCGAAGTAGGTGCATTCGCACAGGAACAGGTCCGCGCCCGCGACGAACGGGATCATCGCGTCGGTCCATCCGCTGTCGCCCGAAAATGCGATCGTCCGCCCGTCCTGCTCGACCCTGAGCGCCAGCGACACGTCGCGCTTCATATGCGGCGTGCGCATCGCGCGGACCCGCGCCGGCCCGATTCGCACGTCCGCGCCCGGTTCGAGCACGACGAATTTGAGCTTGCTGGTCAGCCGCTCCAGCTCGCTCTTGGGTCCCGGGAACATCGTGTGGAAGAGCCGCCAGGTGCGCTCCTCGAGCCGCCGCGGCCCCGCGATCGTCAGCTTCGTGCGGCGCGGCGTTTCGTAGATATATTCGAGCAAAAAAAACGGCAGGCCGCCAAAATGGTCGCCATGCGCATGGCTCACCAGGATCAGATCGATGTCGGCGGTCTTGAACTTGAGCCGCTTGAGCGCGCACAACGCCGTCGGCCCCGCCTCCATCAGGATGCGCTGGCTGGCGCCCTCGATGAAGTACCCGGACTGGAACCGCCCATGGCTGGCGAACGCATCTCCAGTGCCCAAAATCGTCAACTCAAGGCCTGCTGGCCCCAATGGCGATTTACGCATATACATTGTAAGTATCACCGTGGCGGGGCATTACCTAGACAGGAGCAGCAGCATGAAGCAGGTTAAAGTCGGCGTCGGTTTTGGACTCTTCCGGCTCGGGATGCCCTCGGCTCCCGCCGTTATCAACGTCGCCGAACGGGCCGAGGAATGGGGCCTCGACTCTTTCTGGCTCTCCGACCATCTGCTCTCGCCCTCGCCGGAACTCGATATCGTCGCGACCCTGGCCCTGCTCGCCTCGCGCACCTCGCGGATCAAGCTCGGACCGAGCGTCCTGCTGCTCAACCTGCGCCATCCGCTGATGGCCGCGAAATCCTTCGCCACGCTCGACTATCTGTCCAACGGGCGCATCGTGATGGCGGTCGGCACGGGCGCCAACCTGGCCGATTACGCCGCCTGCGGCATCCCGACCGAGGGTCGCGGCCGGCGCCTCGACGAGGGCATCATCGTGCTGCGCAAAGCCTGGACCGAGGCCAACGCAAGCTTCCACGGCAAGTTTTTCAACTTCGACAACGTCACGATCGATCCGCGCCCCGTGCGCCGCACCAACAACAATTCCGGCACCATCGATATCTGGATCGGCGGACGCTCCGACGCGGCGCTCAAACGCACCGCGCGCCTCGCCGACGGCTACTTCGCGTCGTTCCAGGCGCCCGACGAATTTGCCCGCAGTATGGCCACCATCCGCGGCTACGCCGCCGAGGCCGGCCGCGCCAACGCGCGCATCGAGTCCGGCCTGATCCTGCTCTGCCGCCTCGCCCCGACCCGCCAGCAGGCGGTCGATCAGATGAAGCCGATGCTCGACGCGATGGGCCGCGGCGGCGAAGCCTTCCTCCAGCGCACGGTCTACGGCTCGCCCGACGACATCATCGCGCGGCTCGAGGAATACGTCGCGGTGGGACTCGACAAGTTCGTGCTGTGGCCGGTGGCTGAGCCCGCGGCGTGGGCCGGGCAGGTCGAGATGATCGGCCGCGAAGTCGCGGCGCATTACGCGCGCGCCGCCAAAGCCGCCTGACCAGGCCGCCGCGTCATCGCCAGGATGTAGCAGCGCGTATACTATCGGTAGATCGCGAGAGGTTCAGACGTCGTCCGCATGGGATATATAATTAAATCGGATCCGAATCAAGGAAGTCGTGACCGACCGAAATAATAACAAGATGCTGGCCGCCCCGGCGTACTCACCGGCGGAAGCCGCGCGAATCCTCAGTGTCAACTATTCCACGCTGATGTACTGGATTGCGGGGCGCTATCACCAGCCGGCGCTGATCAGGATAGCCACAAGCGCTCCGCCCGAACTGTCATTCATTAACTTGATCGAGTGTCATGCGCTCAAGGCACTTACGGTTCGCTACAAACTCCGTATGCAGAAGGTGCGCAACGGACTCGAAACACTGAAAACGATGTTCAATTCCGAACATCCACTTCTTGATGAGCGCTTTCGTACCGACGGCGTCGATCTGATCCTTCAGGAATCGCCGGATAGCGCGCCCGTCAATCTGTCGCAGGGCGGCCAGTTAACCCTCAAACAAATCGTGGAAGTATATCTCCAGCGCGTAACCTGGAACGCGGACGGTCTCGCCAAATACTATCCATTTGTGTACAAGGAATGGACTAACGAGCCGAAGATTATTTCGATGACCCCGATGATCTCGTTCGGAAAGTCGGTAATCGACGGTACGGGAATCTCCACCGCCGTAATCGCTTCTCGCTTCGCGGCAAGGGAAGAACCGGAAGCGCTGGCAAAAGAATATGGCCGCAGCGAGCGGGAAATCTGGGAAGCGATCCGGTGGGAAGGGGAGTTCCGCAAAGCCGCGGCCTGATTACCGGACTACCCTTTATCTCGACGAGAATCTTTGCGATTGTGCCAAAGTTCTAGACGTTCTGCGCGACGCGTCGTTTCCGTATGAACGTCATTTAGCGCACTTCCCGCGCGGCACTCTGGACGAAGACTGGCTAGCTCTTCCAGGGCGGCGCGGATGGGCCGTGCTGACCAAGGATAAGGCTCAACGATACAGCCCCTTGGAGAAAGCGAAAATCATCGAACACCAATTAAAGATTTTTGCCTTCTCGTCGGGAAATCTGAGCGGCGCGGAAATGGCCAACCTGTTGCAAATCAACCTGGGCAAATTGGACCGGTTTGCTAACAAATATCCTGCGCCGTTTGTCGGCTCCATCACTAAAACCGGCATCAACCTCAGAACCCTCTGAGAAGATTGCTTAATTACCTACTTCGGATTTGAACTGTATATTTCGCCGCAAACTGTAAAATCGACCGCCCAGGACATTCGCTCGGCTACCTATTCGCCCGCCGCTTCTTCCTGCACCAGCGCGGTCGGCAATACCGCCGCGTCGATCTCTTCCAGGAAACGCGACGGCCGCCCCATCACGTAGCCCATCGCGCGGTCGAACATGTAGATCGGATACGACAGGTATAGTTCGTCGCGCGCCCGCGTGCTCGCCACGTACATCAGCCGCCGCTCCTCCTCGATCTCCTCGGCGCCCACGCTCATCGGACCGGGGAAGCGCCCGTCCGCCGCCCAGATCACGAACACCGCATGCCATTCCAGCCCCTTGGCCGAATGGATCGTGCTGAGCGTCACGTAGCCCTCTTCCGGCGCGGTCGCCAGCACGTCGCCAATCGAATCGTTCGGCGGCTCCAGCGCCATATCGGCCAGCATCGACTCGAGGCTGCGATAGCGCTCGGCGATATTCTGGAAATGCTCGAGGTCGCGCTCGCGCTTGGGATAATCGTCGGGATAGGCCTCGCGCAGGATCGGCCCGTAATAGTCCATCACCTCCGCGAGCTGATCGGCCGGCCGGCGCCCCTCACCGCGAATCGCGCCGATCAGCGCCGCCAGCCGCGCGCATCCTTCGACCGCCGCCGCCGCACGCATCCCGGCCTTCGCCGCCGCCTCGGCGAGCGCCCGTTCCGGCGCCGCCGCGCCCGCAATCTCCTCGATCATCCGTTCGGCCCGCCGATTGCCGACGCCCTTGACCAGCATCAGCATCCTGAGCCACGAGACCGCGTCGCTCGGATTTGCCACCACCCGCAGATGCGCCAGGACGTCCTTGATATGCGCCGTCTCGATAAACTTGAAGCCGCCGCGCTTGACGAACGGAATATCGCGCCGCTGCAACTCGAGCTCGAGATCGAACGCGTGAAAGCTCGAGCGGAACAGCACCGCGATCGCGCCCAGCTCCACGCCCTCCTCGCGCAGCTCCAGGATCCGCTGCGCGACAAAGCGCGACTGCGTATGCTCGTCGGCCGTGCGCACCAGCAGCGGCCGCCAGTCACCCGCGCGCCGCGTGAACAGCGCCTTGGTGTATTTCTCCGGCGCCCGCGCGATTACTTCATTGGCCAGGTCCAGGATGCCCTGCAGCGAGCGGTAATTCTCCTCCAGCTTGAGCACCTTGGCGCCCTCGAACAGCTTGGGGAAATCCATGATATTGCGGAAGTTCGCCCCGCGAAACGAATAGATCGACTGCGCGTCGTCGCCCACCGCCATGACGTTGCGATGCGTCGCGGCGAGCAACTGCACCAGCTCGGCCTGGATCGCGTTGGTGTCCTGGTATTCGTCGATCATTATGTAGCGAAAGGTGTCCGCCAGGCGTTGACGGGTCGGCGCGTGATGCTTGATCAGCTCGGCCAGCCGATGCAGCAGGTCGTCGTAATCGAGCAGTCCGCGCTCGCGCTTGTAACTCTCGTAGTTCGCCGCCAGCGCCAGAATCTCCGTGCGATACTCGGCCAGATGCGCGAAGTCGGCCTCGAGCTCCGCGTCGAGCTCGCGATTCTTGTTGCGCGCCATGCTGATCGCTTCCGCCAGCGTGCCCTTTTTCGGAAAGCGCCGCTCCTTTGACCCCAGCCCCATCCGCGTGCGGATCAGGTTGATCACGTCTTCCATGTCGCCGCGATCGAGGATCGTGAAGTTCGGCTGGAGCCCGATCGGCCCGCCATGCCCGCGCAGGATCGTGTTGGCAAACGAATGGAACGTGCCGCCCGCCACCTCGCCGCCGCGCTCGCCGACCAGTTGCTCGACCCGCCGCAGCATCTCCTGCGCCGCCCGCCGCGTGAACGTCAGCAGCAGGATCGCGCCCGGCGGCACGCCGCTCTCGATCAGCCGCGCCACCCGGTAGATCAGCGTGCGGGTCTTGCCCGACCCGGCGCCCGCGATCACCAGCAGCGGTCCGCCGCGATGGGTCACGGCGGCCAACTGCGCGGCGTTGAGCAGCTCGGCGTATTTAATCCGGTAGCGGCTCTCGTCGGGCGCCGCCTCGGGGGTCTTTTTGAGCTGGATTATGCGGTCGGCCACGGCACCGGCGATTGTAGCACGCGCATCCGCCGCCCCGGCCCCATCCGGCGCGATTGAATCCTACGGACTGCCGATCGTGCCGGCGGCGGGATTCTGATCGTCGGGCGGACTCTTCACCCCGTAGCGCCCAATCGCGTCGATGATTTGGTCGAAGCTCACCCCGCCGGTACCCGCCGCGCCCGCCCCGGCATAATCGCCCGCCGACCCGACCGTCGCGGCGCCCGATCCGCCCGGACCGCTCGCGCCGCCGTTGGGCATATTCGCGATCTCCGGCTGTAGCACGATGCGATCGACGATCTGCGGAGCCGGCGCCCCCAGCAACGCGGTCGCCTTTTGCTCCGCGTCGCGCTGGCCCTGCGGCGTCGCCACGTAACCGTAGAGCACCACGCGCCGATCGCCCGCCGGATCCTTGCCGACCTGCGCGCCGACCAGCGGCAGGCGATTGCGCTTGAAGTAATCGGTCAGCGAGGTACTTGCGGCGGCGTCCACCGTATAGTTCTGCGCGCCCGCCGCCAGCACTTGCGCGTTCGCCAACGGCATCCGCGCGAACGTCATGCTTGCCGCGCCGATCGCTATCGCGACGCCGATCATCCGTCCCGCGCGCAATCGCCCGGCGCGCCGCTCGGTCGCGCCCGGCGCGGCAATTTTGTTCGCACCGGCGCACTTGCCCGCAAGCCCGGCCATTTCCCCAACGCCCATGACGGCTATCTTATTCCCGCCATGGCGATCGCTCCACTGTCCCGATGGTCTCGATTCAGCCGTCACGCCGCGCTGGCCTTACCGCCGCCCCCTCCGTATAAATCTTGCCATGCGCTCAACTATTCGCCTGGCCTGCGCACTCGCGCTCTGCGCCACCACCGCCCTCGGATGCGCCGCGCAGCCGGAGACCCCGATCCAGCGCGCCCAGCGCCTCGAGCCGCTGCTCTCCGCCGCCGGCTTCCATATGCATCCCGCCGACACCCCGGCGCGCCAGAACCAGCTCCATACGCTCACCCCGCTCAAGGTGCGCTTCTATCCCTACAACGGCAAAATGCACTACTGGTTCGCCGACCCGGACTATTGCAACTGCATCTTCGCCGGCAATGCGACAGCCTACGACACCTATCAGCGCGAAAAGCTCCAGCAGCAGATGGCCAATCAGCAGGAGCTGTCCGCGCAGATGAACGAGGATGCCGCGCAGCAGGAGAATATGAATTTCATGGCCTGGCCGCCCGACCCGTTTTTCTACTAGCTCTCCGATGGCCGCGCCGCGCTCTTGATCCGATCCCGATTGTTGCGATTATAGCGCCATGGCTTCAGCCCTCGACGGCGTCACCGTAGTCGAATTCACCGCTCATCTGGCCGCCGCCTATGCCGCGATGCTGCTCGCGGAGCACGGCGCGCGGGTGGTCAAAGTCGAGCCGCCCGGCGGCGATCCGGCGCGCGGCACGCCGCATTTTCAGGTTCTCAATCGCGGCAAACGCGCCGTTAGTGCCGACCTCGAAACGCCCGCCGGCCGCGCCGCCGCCGCGCGCCTCATCCGCCGCGCCGATATCGTCGTGACGGGTTGCACGCCAACGCGCGCGCGGGAACTCGGCCTCGATCGCGCCGCCATCGCCGCGCTCAATCCGCGCGCTATCGCACTCGAACTGCCGCCGCTGGGCAGCCGCGGCCCCGACGCCGATTTCGACGCCAGCGAGGAGCTGGCCGCCGCCCTGGGCGGTATCGCCGGCGCGCAAAGGGCGCGCAGCGGCAATCCGGCCCCGCTGACCTTTCCCGCCGCCAGCTATTCGGCCGGCGTCCTCGGCGCGACCGCCGCCGCCGCCGCCCTGCTCGCCCGTGGCGACGGTCCTGGGCAAGCCGTCGAAACCTCGATTCTGGCCGGCGCCTTCTCGCTGCAGACCGGCGGCATCATGCGCCACGAGCAGATGACCTCGCTCTATCACGGCCCGCAGAATCCGCTCGGACCGATCCCCTGCTATCGCCTGTTCGAGGCCGCCGACGGCCAATATCTCTTCATCGCCTGCGGCAACATGACCTTCTGGAACAAGTTCGCCCTCGCCATCGACCGGCCCGACCTGGTCGCCGACGAACGCTTCGAGGGCGCCCCCTGGGGTATTCCCAAGCAGAATTGGCAGACCCTCGTCGAGATCCTCGAACCGATCATCCGCACCCGGCCGCGCGACCAATGGCTCGCCCTGCTGCGCGCCGCCGACGTCCCCAGCGCCCCGGTCCTCACGCGCCACGAGTTCATCGATCATCCGCAGACCCGCGCGCTCGCGATGCGCCATGAGGTCGCCGATCCGGCGCTGGGCGACACCATCCAGCCCGGCGTCTCGATCAACCTGGGCGCCACGCCCGGCGCGGTCGCCGGTCCCGCGCCTGCCGTCACCGCCGACGGCATCGACGCCGCCGCTCGATGGCTCGCCGAAGCGCCCCGCATTCGC
>Ga0307372_10008187_pt1 | contig 14749 bp, 12 predicted proteins | sample OX1MG_FD_202533 | JGI IMG/M metagenome (GOLD analysis project Ga0307372, IMG submission 202533) | Soil microbial communities from Risofladan, Vaasa, Finland - OX-1 | ecosystem: Environmental > Terrestrial > Soil > Coastal area > Acid sulfate soil | place: Finland: Risofladan, Vaasa | collected... | reverse complement strand
GGTGCGCAATAAGAGAGCGCGAACGCGGCCTTGGTACGGGATTTGCCTTCGGGATGTTTCGAGACGGCGTCTTTCTTGGGGAATCGAATATCGCCTCGATTCAGCGCGGGGCGATGCAGGGTGCCTATATCGGATACTGGATCGATGAAGAGGCTGCTGGCAATGGGTATGTTCCGGAGGCCTGCGCCCTTTTGTTTCGTTTTGCCTTTGAAGAACTTGGGTTGCACCGCGTGCAGATATCGATTGTGCCGAGAAATTATCCGAGTCGACAGGTCGCGCGAAAGCTCTGGTTACGCGGCGAAGGAATTGCGCTCAAATATCTCGAGATCGATGGAGCATGGGAAGATCACGTGCGCTACGCGATCACTTCAGAAGAGTGGGCTGAGCGACGAGACCGTTATGCGAAGCTGTGGTTCAAAGAAGAGAGCACATCGCGCTGATCGTTTCAGCTCGCTGATCCGTCGCGAGCCGATGTGATGTGTCAGGGTCTACCGGCGCCGACGTAGCCGCCCCAGTAGATCGGCTGGTACATGACGTTCTCTCCGGTCTGTGGCGCGGCGATAACGGTGTTGGTGCCGTAGGGGCCAGAGCCCACGTACATTACATCGTGGGTGACGGGCTGGCCTCCGTCATTGGGGAAGAAGTAATAGAGGATGTCACCTGGCTCAAGGGTGATGCTGCTGCTGATGATCGAGATTGGCCCGGACTGCTGCGTCAGGAGGTACTGGAAGTAGGCGTTGTGGGGGAGACTCACCCCGGCCGTCTGCCAGGCAAACATGGTGAGGCCCGAGCAGTCAAAACCGGTGGCCGTACTTGCTCCTCCCCAGGCATAGGGAACGCCTGCAACCGATTCAGCAGCGGCGACTGCCGCGTTACCAGCGGTGCCCGCCGGGCCAAGGATCACCGTGGGCGCACCAACGTTGTTCGCAGTTGCGGAGGCGTCGGCTGCGACCGCTGCAGCCGCGATTGACGCGCCAGTCGGATCAGCAGCAGCGACGGTCTGTGCGAGGAGCGAGGCGTTCTGGGCCTGAATCTGCGCCTGCGAGCGCGCCGCCACTGTCGCAGCAGCAGCGGCCGCTGCTGCAGCCGCTGTAGCCGCTGCAGCCTCTTGCTCAGCGATGATCTGGGCGAGTTGGCCCTTCACCTTCGAGAGTTCGGACTTTGCATTTTGTTGGGCAGACTCAGCGTCCGCTCGCGCTGTTTGCGCGGCTGTCGAGGCGTTTGCTGCCGATGCCGTGATGCTTGCCTGATGGTGTTCGCTCGCGATGATGATCGTCTGGGCTTTTTTCACAGCGGTGACTGCATTGTGGAGTTGGGTCGTTGCGATGCTTGCGTAGGTTGACAACGTGTTTGCATCGGAGAGGTTTTTGCTCGATAGCACTGAGACTGCCTCTGCCTGGGCGCCGACGCCATAGACGTAAGCGGTGACACTTGCGACTCGCATCTTGAGTCGAGATGATCTCAGCTTGAGCGTTTCGCGGCGCAGCTGATGACGGATCGAGGCGAGCTTTGCCTGATCGGCCGCGTACTCCGCGCTCGCCTGGCCAAACTGCTCGCCGGTGATCTGGAGCTGCTGGTTGTCGAAGGTGATCTGCGAGGCGATCTGTGCAGCCTGTGCCTTGAGTGATTGTGTTGAGGTTGTCGACGTATTGGTCGCGCTTGAATCCCCAGCCAAGAAGGGCGCGAACGTTCCACAGAGCGCGACCAATGTGGTCAAGGAAATCACTTTTGGTATTTTGCGCACCCGTCAACTCTGACCACATTGGTCGATGATGTCAAAGCACCCCCCGATATTGGTGCACGCATGTTGACAAGACAAGCGTAGAGTTTTGGTTATCTACTTGATGATGAGCAGATGATGGGGACGTAGCCCAACCGGCAGAGGCAGGGCACTTAAAATGCTCCAAGTGAGGGTTCAAATCCCTTCGTCCCCACCACCAGAGACGTTCTTATCGGTCTCGTTGATTAACGTTCTCAACAACAAATGATGCTCGGCTATCAATTTCCCGCATTCGGAGTTCTTCAAGGCGTTGTCGATTGGGAGGAGAAAACTAGGTAGTGATGTGATCTCACGCGTCATCAGGTTCATCACATCGTCACTTTGTGGTCACTGATGCTCCGTCTGCGAGGTGGGTTCGAAATGGTATTCGGACGCTGTAGCGCCAGAGGGAAATTCCCATGCCTGCGACGAACATGCAGATCGAGGCGATCTCAACAGCATCAGTGCCAGTGTCGTAGGTGAGCCAGAGGTATTCATCGAAGAACCGGCTGAGGCCCCAAAGGCCCATCGCCAATGCCGCGATCATTCCGCGGGTAATCCAGGTTTTTTTCAACATTCGCTCAACGAGAATGAGAATCAGAAAGATTGCGAGGCATTCGATCCCCTGAATAATTGGTACGGGAATCCTCTTGCCGACTTGGCCCGCGTAGTACATGCCGAACCACTGCTGTGTTGGCTTGCCGCCTCCCGCGACCATGAACTGCGGACCGAGAAAACGCCCGATTGCCCACGCGAAGACAAGTACAGGTGCGACGATGTCAAGACCGTCGACGGGCCGAAGGGTCGGACAGCGCCGGTGCGCGCTCGCCATTCCGATCGGGAGCGCGAGGGCCAGCCCTCCGAACGAAGAGAGTCCGCCGTTCCAGATCGCAAAGATCTCTCCGGGGTGGAGCTGGTAATACGACAGATTCGCAAGGATGTGCACGAGGCGCGCGCCGACGACCGAGGCGATCACGATCCAGATGAACGTGGTCGAGAGCCAGGCGTCGGGGTAGCCGTTCTTTCGCAGTCGCTGGGCAAAATAGCGAAAGCCGACCCAGAAGGCGATGGCCAGACCGATGCCATAGGTATGGACCTGCATCGGCCCGATATGGAACACAACCGGGAAGGGCCTCACTGCCCAGACCTCCAATTCAACGCACCCGCCAAGCGTCAGCGGTCGTGACTCTGCCTCGCGGGAACAGCACCGCGCTGGCACCGCATTGAGTCTTTCACGCCCGATTGATCTCTAGAACGCGGCAAGACCCCAGGCAGTGGATCGACCAATGGCCGATCGCACCTCCTGGGGTCGATGCACCTGAAGTGCATGGTGCCAGAAATTGTCTTTCGACAATCCCAGCCACGTGGCCCGGTTACCCGAGGTCTCGCCACAACGAGGATCCGAAGATCGCTCGTCGTGCTCCTACACTCCATTCGAAGTCGCTCGTCGTGCTCGCCCAAAATCGACCCTCGCCCGAAAGTTCCGAGCCGATCTCGCACGTTTGAACGCCGGTGACTTCGCAGTACGAATACTGTTCGCTGTATCTCGATACGTCAATATGTTTTTTCGAAATCCATAAGTTGTTGACAGGTAATTCTCGTGATCCACCGTTCATCCCCAACTACCTCACAGGGTCATCCACACGCTGGCAGATGGTTCGCCGTCGCTGTGCTCTTCGGGTGCAATATCAATCGGTCGGGTTAGATTGGTGAGAGCCGACGATTGGGGCACATGTTGGAAGCTGAAGAGGTCATCGACAGTCCACGCGAGATGGTGCGAGCACATCTTCTCAAGTACCTCGCAACAGATGGTGACGAGGGGTTCATCTGGAACGGCGCTCCGACGCTCTTATTGACAACACGAGGTCGACGATCACAGCGTCTCCGTCGCACCGCGCTGATCTTTGGCCGACACAATGACGATTATCTGGTAGTTGGTTCACGTGGAGGCGCACCGAAGCATCCACTCTGGATCGAGAACCTGCTGGTTGATCCAAAGGTGATTATCCAGATAAGAGCCTCGGTGTTCCCTGCGATGGCCCGCGTGGCGACGCCATCGGAACAACCGGAATTCTGGCAGGTCATGACAAAAATATGGCCTGCTTATGATGAGTATCAGAAAAAGACGGAGCGACAGATCCCCATCATCGTGCTTTCAATAGCCAAAGATGAGGCTGCGGTCGTTCAGTCGTAACGTTTGGAGTCGATAGGTTTAGATTCGACAACAAGACCGCTTAGAAAAGGATGACCGCATGACCCAATCAGATATTCCTACGCGAAACCTAGGTCGTACTGGATTTGCCCCAACGGTTCTTGGATTTGGCGCCATGGAGATCAGGGGCAGGGAGCACCATCACAATGGACGCCCTATTGAGCCAGCCCAGGCGGACAAGATTCTAAATCTTTTGCTTGACGAGGGCATCAACTACATCGACACCTCAATTGACTATGGAGATTCCGAGGAGAGTATCGGCAAGTCAATCGCGAAGAGGCGCGACGAGTACTTCCTTGCGACAAAATGTGGTTGCTGGGTTGGAGACGCCCCTCAAGGAACGCCAGTGGACAAGCGGCCTCCGCATGTGTTCACGCGCCAGAACATTGTCAACGGTATTGAACAGAGCCTGCGCCGTCTGAACACTGACTATCTCGACCTGATCCAGTTCCATCAGAGTCCATCGCTCAAAGAGCTCGGAGCCGAAGATGCGATTGCGGTGTTGAAGGAGTTTCAGGATCTTGGCAAAGTGCGTTATATCGGTTCGTCCTCAATATTGCCGAACATTGCTGACCACATCGACCTCGGTGTCTTTGATGTGCTGCAGATCCCCTACTCGGCCCTAGAACGCGAGCACGAGGAGGTCATCACCGCTGCACATGCTGGAGGTATCGGCGTCGTGATCCGCGGCGGCGTCGCGAAGGGAGATCTCGGCAAGGAGCCTGTCTGGAAGCGCTATGAGGAGGCAAACCTCGATGAACTCGCAGACGGCGCGAGCAGGGCAGAGTTCATGCTGCGTTTCACGATTTCGCATCCCGGCATGAGTACAACAATTGTAGGGACAATGAATCCGGATCATCTGATTCAAAACATCGCGAGTGTCCGCAAAGGTCCGCTCCTGGCCGATGTCTATGCAGAGACCAAGCGCCGGCTGGCGACGCTATAGCTATCTGTGCCATGTCATCGCTGCGTCATTGAATGCATCTGTCGGTCATGAGAGCGACTTTGACGTGATTGTCTGGAGATGAATTCCACTAACGCGCTCTTCATCGAATTTGCACTCCTCGCAGTCCTGAGTCTTTTCGCATCCTCGCTGTTTGTCGTGGCACTCGAGCGCGTTGGCGCGCGTCTCTCGCTTTCTGAGGCGGCTCTTGGACTTCTTGCCGCCCTTGGCGCCGACTCCCCCGAGATCACATCGTCTATAACGGCGCTTGTCCATCACCAGCGCGGCGTGTCGGTGAGCGTGATCCTTGGGGCAAACATCTTCAACCTTGCAGCACTTCTCGGAGTCGGCGCGATCGGCGCAGGCAGAATCACACTTCATCGGCGCGTCGTCATTCTCTTGACGCTTCCAGCGATATTTGTTGCACTGATGACACTTGGTGTCGAACATCATGGAATCAACAGGTGGCCCGCGGCCGGACTGCTCTTTGGCCTGCTCATTCCCTACACTGCCTTGCTTGAGTCCCCAAAGCGCATGCTTCGATTCCTGCATCTCCCGAGCGCACTTTCGGCATCACTTGAGAGAGCAGTGAGACAAGAAGAACAGGATCTCTCAGCGGCAATCGCGCCAAAGATAGGGCGACCACGTGATTTTTCTCTCGCGTTTGGAATGCTCATCGTGGTCGTGGCAGCGAGCGTGGCGATGGAGCGCATCGCTAGCACGGTCGGCGACCGGTACCACTGGTCGACCTTTATTATTGGAGGTGTTGTTCTCGCAGGTGTCACGAGCCTGCCAAACGCGGTAGCCGCGATCTATCTTGCGTTGCACGGCCGAGGAGCGGCGACGCTCAGTACGGCTGTGCATTCGAACATCATCAATGTGATGTTTGGACTTATCGTTCCCGCGCTCTTCGTCGGTGTGGGAGCACAGTCGGGCAACGTCTCAGACCTTGCGCTGTGGTATCTCATGATGACGGTGATCGCGCTTGCAATTGCGTACGCTCGGCGCGGCCTGGGAAGAGTTACTGGATCGATGATCGTGATGACATATGTGGTCTTTCTTTTGGTTATGACTCATCTCTGAACCCATTCAATGTGCCGTGATCCCGGTCCAAGGTAGAAAAAACATTCGAAAGTCACTGAATTATGGCGAAAGCGGTCCGATCTCAGTCAATTTCTGCACAATTCTCAGTTGGGTCTAAGAATCCGCCGTAACGATGCTCTATGCAACGATGCATCTATTGATCGGAGGATTAACGTGCCAAAGCAAAACGACTCTCCCTACCGGACGACCAAAGTCTCGGTGCGACGTCTTGTAGCGATAGGAACGCTGTCGGGCGTTGCGGTATTGGGTGGGGTCTCGATTGCCTCCGCAAGCACAACGCATTCGTCGACACCAAAGACCCACCCTCTTCAAGGACGAGCAGGGCTATATGGAGCACGACCGACAGTTGACGGAAAGGTCACGGGACTTGGGACGGGAAGTTTCACCGTACTTGACCGGTCCTCGAAGTCCTACATGGTGATCGTCACGGGAGCGACAACCTATAGAGAGCACAGTATGGGCTCTGTCGGAATCGGTGACGTGAAGGTCGGAACTTTTGTTGATGTGCTCGGAGGCGTCTCTGGAACCACCGTGACAGCGACCGCTGTGCGCATTGAGACTCAAGAGCAACCGAATCCGTCGGTGCACCCGATGGGAACCCGCCCTGATGCGGCAGGCAAGGTCACCTCGCTTGGCACAAGTAGCTTCACGATTGAGAACCGCGCTGGCACGTCACTGACTGTTGACGTGACCAATTCGACGACCTTCGAGGAGCCCGGAGTGGCGTCGTCCTCATTTGGCGCCATCAAAGTTGGAAGCTTTGCTGCGGTGTCGGGCACAATCACCGGAACCACCGTTGATGCAACAGATGTGCGTTTTGGATCCCGCCATTCCCTTATTGGACCCATGGGAGCATCAGGCTTAGGCCACATGCCCCGTATTCCCGGCGGCCCCAGGTGGCACTCCTGAGTTGTAGCTCAAAAGAGGCCTCTTTTTAGATTGAGACCCCCTGTCGCCTATGCGGCAGGGGGTCTCAAAGCATCTCGCCATCTTCGCCTCGGGCGAGGATGGTTGTGACATCGCTTGCAAGTTCGTTACAGAGCGATGTCAGGAGCAAGAGTCGATCGCTCACCGAATCAGCTTCGAGTAGCCGCTGGCGGTCAAAGGCCTCGAAGGGCGTGAGCATGCACAGCTTCCAATGAGTATCGAACAGATCTTCAGGTGATTTGGTGGACATGTCAAGATCAGTCGGAAGAGGTGGTGTGTCATGAAGTTCCGAGAGGAGCGCCCGGGCATGGCGTAGTGATGCAAGAGCGCTCTCGACGTGCTGTGCAGATGCGCCACCGAGGTCCTCAGGTACGCGTTCGACCTGAGCGCGCGGATATGGGTCATCATCGAGCCAATGTTTTACCTCGAGTCGTTGTATACCGCGAGCAAGTAGCGCGAACTGACCACCCTCGATCTCAGAGAGAGCCTCGATTGTCGCGACAGTTCCGATAGAGAGTCGCTGGTCGCCTCCACCAACTTCAGAGCCCCGCGCGATCAATACGACGCCAAATTCTCGATTCGTTGTCATCACATCGGCAACGAACTGGCGATAGCGCGGCTCAAATACGTGTAGCGGAAGTGAGGCACCGGGAAACAGCACCGATGACAGAGGAAACATGGGCAAAATCGTGGGTGCATCTTCTCTCTTCATTTTGATACCCCCTCCGCTCGCAACCCTCGCTGTCAGATGAGCGCTCAACAAGATCCGTGGTGTTTTGAGTTGTCTCCAATCGAGGGGGAGCCTACTGTCGTAAGCGGAGAGCGCGCCCTGACAGATGACATTGAGTCGATGACCAGAGTCAAAGTGGGCCGATGGGCCGGGGAGGGACATGCGTACTCAGGTAGGTATCGTCGGCGCTGGGCCCGCGGGACTGATGTTGTCACATCTTCTTCATCTCGCCGGGATCGAATCGGTCGTGATCGAGAACCGCAGTCGCTCCTATGTCGAGCAGCGCGTGCGCGCAGGAGTACTTGAGAACGACACAGTCGAGCTGATGAAATCAACCGGTGTCGGTGAGCGGCTTATGCGAGAGGGACTTGTTCATCACGGCATTGAATTGCGATTCGACGGAATTGGACATCGTATCGATCTCTCAGGACTGACCGGTGGACGAACCATCAGCGTCTATGGACAACAGGAGGTGGTGAAGGATCTTGTGGACCAGAGGCTTCGTGACAATGGAACGATCCTCTACGAGGTCGCTGATGTCAAGATCGACGCAGTCGAGACCACGGCTCCGATGCTCTCTTTTACGAATGCCGAGGGTCGTCAAGAGCTGGTATGTGATTTCATCGCCGGATGTGATGGATTTCATGGGATCTCGCGCGCAGCTATTCCCGAATCCGCGAAGACCATCTATGACTGGAACTATCCGTTTGCGTGGCTTGGCATCCTTGCCACGGTCGCTCCTTCAACCGATGAGCTGATCTACGCGCGTCATGATCAGGGTTTCGCTCTTCACAGTCTGCGCTCTCCCGAACTCAGCCGCCTTTACCTGCAAGTTGAGCCAGACGATGATCTTGTGCACTGGCCCGACGACCGAATCTGGTCTGAACTCGCTACGCGTTTTTCGACGCGAGATGGCTGGGTGCTTCACGAAGGTTCGATCATCGAGCGCGCGATCACACCGATGCGCAGCTTCGTGACCGACCCCATGTCTTTTGGGCGCCTCTTTCTTGCCGGGGATTCGGCGCACATCGTGCCTCCGACGGGAGCCAAGGGGCTCAATCTTGCAGTTCATGACGTCATGAAACTCTCGCGCGCCCTCGAGGAGCACTACACCCATCACCGTGATTTTTTGCTTGACACGTACTCTCGAGACTGTCTCCGGCGTGTCTGGCGGGTGCAACACTTTTCCTGGTGGATGACTTCGATGCTGCATCGTTTTGGCGATTCTGACAATCCTCATCAAGATCACCTTCAGCGTGCTGAACTCGAAAATGTGACGAGCTCGCGAGCGGCAGCGACCGTTCTCGCCGAGAACTACGTCGGACTTGCAGAGATCTAAGAGACGCAGTGTGCGAATGGTCCTGATCGGGCATTGAGAAGGTGAGAGATCGTCAGTCCCTTTGCGGTGAAAGTGACCCGATGGGGGAGTTGGTCGAGATAATGCATCGCGACTGGCGTGCTGATTCCGGTTTGAAAGACCACGATATCTGTGACGCCATAGTTTCTAACGTATTCACAGAGCTTTGTTCCATTTGTGGGTTTTGCGATCATTGGAAATCGCGATCGGTGACCGAGTTCGAGGCGACCGAGGTAGGACTGGACCTCGCTCGGTTGTTGCAAGAGCGGCCACTCCTGGCCCTCTCCCTCCTGGTTCGGGACGGTGGCGTATCCCCCGAGCAGATGGAATGAGAAATGTGATTCGGCCTGCCATGCCATCGCCTGATTGAGCGGTGGCATCGGGTATGGGTAGGTGAGCACGACGGCGCCGTTCGCGACATGAGTGGAAATGTCGCCTCCGATCGCCGTTGGCCAGATGAGCTTTTGTTCTTTGATCGGGAGCCTCGGAGCCATCGCGAAAAGGACAACCATTACGACGGCCACAGTCCCAGCGAGCTGCAGTTGAGGTGCAGATGATGCCCGTGATTTGATTCTCGCAAGCGCGTGATCGATCCCGATCGCAAAGAGAGAACTCGCTCCAAGCAGTGTCAAGAGGGCAAATCGGTCCGGAACCGTGCTCTTTAACAGCGGCAACACCGTGAAGATCTTCTCGGGAAGCGGCAGGTTGATGCTGCCGGTCTTGAGCGAACTCCCCATCGAGAGAATGAAGGCAACGAGAGTTCCCGCTGCGAGTGGAGCTACGAGATAGCGCCGCCACAGGAGCATCACGGCCAAGATGAGCACGATGACCAAGGGGATGGAGAGATAGCCTCCGAGCTCGTTCAGATCTCGAGTCGGAAGATGGAGTGCACTCGATAGTCGTGCCGTCGTGAGAATCTGCTGTTGTGTTGGCAGAAATGTTTCGACGAATGAATTGTGAAACGACTGGAGGTGCGACACCGCATAGACGGCCCCGCGGAGGTGGCCCCTGCCAAAGAGCATCGTCCGGATCTGAAAACCACACAGCAAAAGAAAGATGACAATCGATCCCAATACTGCCTTGGCTGCGTAGGCGAGGTGAGCGCGCACGCGATCCGGATATCTGATGGCAACCAGGATCACAACCGCAAGAGCGACAATTCCAAAATCGCTTAACAGCTCGGGGGCAATCATCGTCTGCGCGCTAGCGAGCAGACCAAGTGCGACGCCAGAGACCTTCCATGACCAGCGTTGACGAGAGACGACCTCATCAGTTACGAGCATGAGGAGAGGAAAAAGCGGGACAAACAGCAGATTGATATGAGTATTCGATATTGACTGGCCGATGACGTAGGGGCCGAATCCGAAAAGAAGGCCACCGATAAAACACGCGAGGCGCGAGGTGACCCAGCGATGGAGCACAAAAAAGATTGAGGTTGCCGAGAGAAAGATTCCGAGACGCAACAAGAGATTCAACGCAGAGACCGGCCCGAGCGTCGCGGTCATCGGCCATGCGAGAAGTCCGAGCAGTGGCACCGAAGTGTTGTCCGCGAGATTGATCCCCGTTGGGTAGTTGACCAGGTTGGTCCAGAAGGGGTTGAGTCCGTGAACAAGTGCATGGGGGGTGTAGGCAAGAAACCAGACCATCTGCGCGGGATCGCCAATACCTGCGCGCGAGAGGTAATCACCGGTCCATGGCGAGAGAGGATCAAAGACCACAACCGCCAAGACCGCGTAGAGCACAAGCGCCCCGAGGATCGCGATCACCTCGCGATCCAAAGGGACAAGACGGGATCGATCCGTTTCGCTGGCCGGTGCCGTTGTCGTGGACATTGTCCTGATGTTAGGGGCCAGCCCGGTAAGACGTTGGCCCTGAGGGCCTGCTAGAGCTCAAGCGTCGGTGGGTAGAAGATCTCTTCAAGTTTGAGCTTGCGCGAGGTGAGTCCTTGTTCGAATGAGTAATCGGTAATGGTCTCAAGGATCTCGGTGTTGGCGCTGACGCCGTAGGGGAAGAGATCTGTTTTGAGCGCGTCACTGGTCTTGATGTCAATCAGCCCCGTGTCAAGAAATGGGTCAAGACCTGTTGAGTTGACCGCCGTCGAGTTCGCACTCCCTGCAAGTGACTCTGCGGCTGCGATCTGTTTTGCCTCAAGAAAGGCGGAATAGAGATTCAACATCACCCACGGATAGCGATCCGCAATGTCCCTGCGAACGACGAGGCAGTGATTGATCGGAAAGAGTCCGGTCTTTTGGAAATAGCGTGCGGACTCCGTTCGGTGGTCAAACAGGTGACGGACTCCCGATCCCTCTTTTCCAAGCGGAGCATTTGAGCGATCAACCAGATTGTTGGTTCCCGCGAGGTAGTGGAGGGCAGCATCAAGTTCGCCGCTGCGGAGCATCTCGCCCATGTCGGTGTTGACCGGGATGTATTGAAGGTCGATTCCTTCAGGAGGGGTAAATCCTGTCGCGCCACCGTGGCTCTTCTCGGGTGAGCGCTCCATGTACCAGTGAAGGGTCTTTGGATCTACACCATATTCATGCTGCAAGATTCCCCGGGTCCAAAGTGCGGCCGTCTGTTGGTATTCGGGCACGCCGACGCGCTTTCCCGCAAGCTGCGCGGGCTCGGTGATTCCCGAATCATCTCGTACGAGTACCCCGGTGTGGAAGAAGCGACGGGTGGTAAAGATGGGAATCCCCACCCAGTCGTCGATGCCGTGCGAGCGCGAGATCAAAAGGCTCGACATGGACATCTCTGAGACCTGAAATTCCTGGAACCCGAGCTGGCGCCAAAAGAGTTCGGAGGGGTGAAGCGACGAGCAGTGAAGGTCGATGCCCTGTGGAGCTACGCCTCCGTTGAGTACGGGGAGCGATCGTGGATTCGCGTAGATCGCGAGACTGAGTTCTAGGTTTCCCATGGTTCCTCCTTGGTATAGGACAAAGCTAGTAAGAATTCACTGTTGTCGGCGATGGCCCGCCAAAGGTGCAGGTCGCGAATCTGGATCAGCGTCCAGCGATTGCATCCGCGAGGAGATCGACCTGATCTGGGTCTGCAACACACGGATTGATTATGAGTTCGTCACAGCCGGCTGCCTCAAAGAGAGCGATTTGCTCCTGGACGAGTTCTGGGTGAACAAGTGCAGTAGCGGCGCGTTGATTTACCCCGTCGCCGCGATACGCGTTATACGCGCGCAGATAACCATCCACCGCGCTCTGTCCGTTTGGGCCAAGCGCAAATCTCGGCGTCAAAGCAAGGATACGCGGCGATCCTTGCCGGCCAGCGCTCTCCCATGCGGCGCGAGCGCGCCCTGTTCCCTCTCGCACTCCAGACGGTCCACCAGAGGTCGCACAGACCCAGCCGGTGCCAAAACGAGCGAGTCGCCGGAACGCGGCATCAGCGCTACCGCCAAAGATCAGGGGAGGCCCATCAGGTCGCACTGGCGCAGGACCAATCGGCTCTGCCTCTCCGTGCCAGATTGCATGGGTGCGCTCCAAGAGCGCGTCCATGAGTTTTCCGCGCGAACGGAAATCAATTGCCGAGGCGTGGAAGTCGTCCTCGCGTGAACCGACACCGAGGCCAAGGACGAATCGCCCATCTGAGATCCGATCAATGCTCGTGACCTGTTTTGCAAATTCAGCAACATTGGCGCGCAACGGTCCGAGCACAACTGCTGCGGTGATCCTGATCCTTTCAGTGACCGCAGCAGCGGCGGCCGCAGATATTAAGATGTCATAACCACCCCAAACCAGCCGGTCGTCAACAATCAACGAGGAAAAACCGCGAGCCTCGGCGCGTTGTGCCCATTCCCTCATGATCTTTGAACTGACATCAGGAATCATCCCCGGCATGCCGATCGCGATATCCATGGCTACCCCTCTCCCCGGTCTCGCCCAAAGCGCCGCGTGATGTCGGTGTTCAACTTCTTTTGGTCATGACGTTCTTAGTCCAAAAGTGACGAAAATCACAATGTGGACAAAGTGACTCTCCAGCGATTTGCCGGTTTTGCCCTCTATTGCCGACGCGAGGTGTCGAAGTACGTCCTAGCATTTTGCGGTGATGGATGCCCACGCTCCAGATCGAAAATCTGCCAATCGTTGGATCATTCTTTCGGTTGTGACAATGGTTGCCTTTGTAACCAACCTTGACGCGACGATCGTCATCATCGGCCTGCCGCGCATTATCGCCTCTTTACACACATCGATCACGGTTGGCCTCTGGACTGTTACTGCTTACCTCATCACTACTACAGTGTTCTTGTTGCCAGCGGGCCGCTGGTCCGATTCGGCTGGGCGCAGAGTCTGTTTTGCCTTTGGTCTGTGTCTTTTTACCATTGGAACGCTTTTGTGTGGACTCTCTGGATCGGGAACGCAGTTGATTATCTTTCGACTCATTCAAGGAGCCGGCGGCTCTTTTGCCGTCGCAACAGGAACTCCAATTCTTGTTGATGTCTTTCCACCAAAAGAGCTCGGACGCGCGCTCGGGGCGAATGCCACCGCCTGGGTGGTCGGCTCGATCGTCGGCCCCGTTGCCGGTGGGGCAATCATCTCTGCTCTTGGTTGGCGATGGATTTTTTTCGTGACGGTGCCATTCGGTGTCATCGGTGCGGTGCTTGGGTGGTTGGTAATTCCTAATCAGGCAGTACCAACAGTGAGAGTCCGCAATGACTGGCTCGGCATCGCGACCTTCGCCGTTGTTCTTGTGAGCCTGTTGATGGCGTTGTCCGAGGGACTCGCATGGGGCTGGACATCATGGCGGATCCTTTCGTTGTTTGGCGTATTTGCAATCTCTGGAGTGTTTTTCGCAGTTCTTGAGACTCACATTGGCGAGCCGTTGTTTGATCTCGCCGTGGTGCGCAATACGCATTATCGAATAGGAGTCGCGATCGGGCTGTTCTATGGAACGGGATTCTTTGCGACGACCTTCTTGCTTGCCTTCTACCTTCAGGGCGCGCTCAGACTCGGTCCACTTGACGCTGGCCTCCTTCTGATTCCGCTGTCTGCTCCCCAGGTCGTGCTTGCTCCACTTGGTGGACATATCGCTGACCGGTTTGGATCCGCGCGTCCGATGCTGTTCGGTTTGGTCCTGTTGATCAGCGCGGCGGTTTGGCTTGCTCAACTTGGACCAAAGCTCAACATCATTTCGGTGGTGATGCCGCTGATCTTGATGTCCATCGCAAACGGATTTACCTGGCCACCGCTGGTCAAGGCGGTCATGTCCTCATTCCCAGCCGGCAAGTCCGGCGCAGCATCAGGAATCTTCTACACCGTTCGCTATATCGCCTCCTCGCTGAGTTTTACCCTTGCGCTTGTGGTCGCTGAGATCACGCTTCCACCCGCGCTTGCCGTGAAGATCTACCTCGGCTCGTCTCATATTGTGAACGCAACGACGGTTCAAGCACTGGTTCATTCGACCGATATCGGGTTCAAGCTGTTTGTCGGGTTCTACGTTGTGGCGTTCTTTTTCGCGCTCGCGTTGCTGAGACCTCCGCGAGTGCGACAAGCAGTCAAGGACCCCGCGATCGCCCACGCGCCCGCGTCGGTCTCATCGAAACTGGCGTGAGCAGAGATCACTGGAACAGGGCGCGTACTCAGGGGGAAAACTTGCTGCTAGGGTAGCGGGGAACCACGTAGGGAATATGACTACGTGAACGTCGGTGCTTGTTGCCGATGGGCCGCGACGAGTCCTGTCACATGCGGCCGCCCTCCGCTGCTCACGACGCG
>Ga0307372_10008185_pt1 | contig 14754 bp, 11 predicted proteins | sample OX1MG_FD_202533 | JGI IMG/M metagenome (GOLD analysis project Ga0307372, IMG submission 202533) | Soil microbial communities from Risofladan, Vaasa, Finland - OX-1 | ecosystem: Environmental > Terrestrial > Soil > Coastal area > Acid sulfate soil | place: Finland: Risofladan, Vaasa | collected... | reverse complement strand
GAGGTAAAGGCATTGGCCATGTCGTTGTGGTTGTGCACACTGTCGCTGGTATTGATGGCGATGCCAACCTTGTTCGGTTTCGAGATTGGTATGGCGTTGTTTGCGCTCGCAGCTGGACTCGGCATTCCGCTGACGGTACTGATCGGGCGTAACTACGCGAAGGGTGACCCACGCCGCGAGGGTGGCTATACGCTGTACTATCTGGCCATCAATTTGGGTGCATTCATCACGCCGTTCATTTGTGCGGATTTTATCGGCCATCGTTTCGGCTACCGCTGGAGTTTCATCGCGGCAGCGGGGGGTATGGTGCTGGCCGCGCTCCTGTTCCAGCTACGCCATCACATACTGCGACCGGCATTGTCACGCGGCGAACATCTGCATGGTCCGATGGCCAGCGTGTGGGTGCTTCTGGCGATTGCCGCGTTGTTGTATCCTACCGCATTGCTGCTCGCTTGGCCCATGGTATTGCGCTGGGCCATGTATGTGTTGATGGGCATGCTAGTGCTGTACTTCGTGGTGAGTTGTCTGCGTCGGCATGATCGCGTACAGACACAGCGTTACATCGCATTATTTTTGTTGTTCATAGCTTTGGTGGTGTTCTGGGTCCTCAGTTTGCAGGGTGTCACCTCGCTCAATTTTTTTGCACGTGACTATGTCAATGCACCGTTCCATTACACTTTATTCCAATCGGCCAATCCGCTCTATATCCTGATTTTCGCGCCGTTCCTGGCTATGTTGTGGCCGTGGCTGGAGAAACACGGCAGGGATCCATCGGCACCACGCAAGTTTGGCATCGGTCTGTTGTTGGTGGCGTTGAGCTACGGCGTGACTGCATGGGCCATCCATCATCTGGGCGGCGCCGGTGGCAAAGTGGGCTGGAGCGTGCTGGCGGTGTGCTATCTGTTGCAAACCCTGGGTGAGCTGGCATTGTCGCCGATCGGCTACTCTCTGGTCGGCCAACTTGCGGCACCGGAAGATGCTTCGCTGGCCATGGGCGGTTGGTTCTTCGGTGTAGCGCTCGCTTATCAACTGGCCGGCTGGATTGCGATCAAGACGACACCGGGATCCGCAGGCGGCACGCTGAATGGCATCGCTGACTATGCGCATGTCTATGGACTGCTGTTCTGGCTGGGTTTGATCGTGGCAATAGTGCTCCTTGCGATTGCACCATGGATTCGGCGACTGATGCACGGCGTACATTGAACCAACCAGCCGTTTAGGTCGATACCAGGATGGGCGGTATAATCAGCGCTTCTAAAGTCAATGGTGCGCACGCAGCATTCTCGCGGGCCATCCGCAGCAGTAGGAGGATAGGTCATGAACGCTCAAGCCAATGTTGGCATCAAACCGGTGCAGTTCGAGAACCCTATGGGGGTGGATGGTTTTGAGTTTGTGGAATACGCTGCCCCGGATGCGCGGCTGCTGCATGACCTGTTTCCCCGCCTCGGTTTTACTGCGGTGGCACGCCACAAGCAGCGCAAGGTCACTTTATACCGGCAAAGCGACTGCAATTTCCTGGTAAACGAAGAACCTGATTCCTTCGCTGCCGATTTCGTTACCAAACACGGTCCCTGTGCCTGCGGCTTCGCCATGCGTTTCAGCAAGCCGGCCGAGTGGGTCAGGGAGCAGGCCATGGATAGAGGTGCCGAGACGATCACCAGCAAGGAATCTACCAAAGCCGTGAATGTCCCGGTCATTAAGGGCATCGGCGGCAGCATGCTATATATGGTGGATCGCTATGGATCCAAGGGTGAAATATATAGCTCCGAGTATGAATACCTGCCGAGCGTGGATCGGCATCCAAAAGGCTTCGGCCTGACCTTCGTGGATCATCTGACCCATAACCTGTATTTCGGCAACATGGAGAAGTTCGCGGCCTTCTACCAACAGGTGTTCAACTTCCGCGAGATCCGCTATTTCGACATCAAGGGCAGCAAGACCGGATTGATCTCAAAAGCTATGACGGCTCCCGATGGCATGGTGCGTATTCCGCTCAACGAATCATCCGACAAGAAAAGCCAAATCAATGAATATCTGGATGAATACAAGGGCGAGGGTGTGCAGCATGTCGCGTTGTTTACCAATAACATTTACGAAACTGTGGAAGCCATGCATGCAGCGGGTGTCAAGTTCCTGGATACACCCGAAGCTTATTTCGAGATGATCGATGAGCGCGTACCAAAACACGGCGAGGATGTACCGCGGCTGGCGAAGAACAAGATATTGATCGACGCCGATTTGGAAACCCACAAGAAACTGCTGCTGCAGATCTTCACCCAGAACTGCATCGGGCCGATATTTTTCGAGATCATCCAGCGCAAGGGCAATGAGGGCTTCGGTGAAGGCAATTTCCAGGCCCTGTTCGAGTCCATCGAACGCGATCAGATGAAGCGCGGGGTGTTGTAATATTCCGCCCAAGGCTACCAACATGCAGAGCACCTTGTATGCGGCGGCGAGAGTCACCAGCGGTACGCTGCTGGCACTTGCGGTCTATACCGTGGCGGTAGCGCTGCTCAACAATGTGGCGCCGGTAATCACCCGGCTCGGCATCGCCATCGGTATCATATGGCCCATGCATCCGCAGATGACGCACGCGCTGTGGGATTTCGGTGGCTGGCTGCTGTTGTTGCTGGTTTCCGGGGCATTGGCAACCGTCGTTTTGGCACGACTCTGCCGTTCGCGGATGCTATGGTGTGCGTTGTTCATGGCCGCAGCATTGTTGACGTTCGCGATCCTGCAGCGTTCCGACTTGTACCTCTCCCTGACCGGCGGACAGGCGGCAACCGCCTGGAATGCCATGATGCGGCGCGATCTGCATAGCCCGGTGGGAGACTTTGAGTCCTTCGTGGCCTTCCCATTCGCACCCTGGTTGTGCGCCTATGCCTTCCGGAAATTCATGCAACGGTGCTCGGGCCGGTAGGCGGCTGCGCCACGCCCATGAGCGGGAAACAACGCAGCGCAGGACATGTATCCGCAATCGCAGGAGTGAGGAATGAACCGGGAACTGAACACGCTTGAACCCAACGTGACACGGGTGGCAGCACTGTTGGTGCCGGATTATCAATCCGGCTTCGGTAATGAGTTTGCCACGGAAGCGCTGGCCGGCGCACTGCCTGTGGGGCAGAACTCACCACAAAAAGTCCCGTATGGGTTATATGCCGAGCAACTTTCCGGTACTGCGTTCACCACGCTGCGCAACGCCAACCGCCGCAGCTGGCTGTATCGCATCCGTCCCGCAGCTGTGCACAGACCCTTCAGTCTTCTGCCGGGCAGCTATTTCCACAACCGATTCGATGAAAGCGCGGTCACCCCGAATCAGTTGCGCTGGGATCCGTACCCACTGCCTGACAAACACACGGATTTCGTGGACGGCCTGTTCACCATGGCAGGCAATGGTAGCGCTGCGGCCCAGTCCGGCGTCAGTATCTATGTCTATGTTGCTAACCGCTCCATGCAGGACCGGTTCTTCTATGACGCCGACGCTGAACTACTGATCGTCCCACAACAGGGCCGCTTGCGCATCGCAACAGAGTTGGGTGTGCTCGAGATCAAACCGCTTGAGATTGGCATAATACCGCGCGGCATCCGTTTTCGTGTGCAGCTTCTGGATCAATCAGCACGCGGCTATATGGCCGAGAACTTCGGTGCGCTCCTGAAATTGCCGGAACTGGGGCCCATCGGTTCCAACTGTCTCGCCAATGCACGGGATTTCATGTATCCCGTCGCGTCTTACGAAGATGTGGAAGGCAAATTCGAACTGCTGGCCAAATTCCAGGGATCCCTGTGGTCGGCGGAGCTGAATCATTCGCCGCTGGACGTGGTGGCCTGGCACGGTAACTACGCTCCATGCAAATACGACCTCACGCGCTTCAATACCATCGGCTCCATCAGCTACGACCACCCGGATCCGTCAATCTTCACGGTGCTGACCTCGCCCAGCGACACACCCGGCACTGCCAACATGGATTTCGCGATCTTCCCGCCGCGCTGGCTGGTGGCCGAGCACACCTTCCGCCCACCCTGGTACCACCGCAATTTGGCGTCCGAATTCATGGGGCTTATTACCGGCGTGTACGATGCCAAGGAAGGCGGCAAATCCGGCGGCTTCGTCCCAGGTGGCTCCAGCCTGCACAACTGCATGAGCGGCCACGGCCCGGATGCCGCCAGCTACGAGAAAGCGGTGGCGGCGGACACTTCCAAACCCCAGCATGTCACCGACACCATGGCCTTCATGTTCGAGACCCGCGCCGTGATTTGTCCGACGAAGCAGGCTATGGAAGCCAAGGAACTGCAGCCAGAATACTGGCAGTGCTGGCAAGGGATCAAAAAGCATTTCGATCCAAAAAAGAAATAGTACTGCGCACCAGAGAATTAGGATTCTCTCCGGCAGTTTCTGGTACGAAGCGCATAGGTTTTTTTTAATTTGGAGAAACCGGGATGAAGCTTGCGAGTTTGAATAACGGCCGCGACGGCGCCCTGATCGTCGTGCACAAGAACTATCGGAATGCTGTGAAGGTGCCAGACATCGCTAGTAACCTGCAGCAGGCACTGGAAAGCTGGGGGACGGTAGGGCTTAAGCTTCGAGCCGTGTCTGAAGCGCTGAATGCAGGCAAAGTATCCGGTACATTCAAACTGGAGATGAATGATCTTGCAGCCGTGTTACCACGCGCGCCGCAGTTCGTGGATGGCAGCGCCTACCTCGCTCATGTAGAGCGGGTGCGCAAAGCCAGGGGCGCGGAGATGCCACCAAGCTTCCAGCATGACCCGCTCATGTACCAGGCGGTGAGTGATGCCTTTTTATCACCTACTGAATCTATCCGCATGGCTGATGAAGCCTGGGGCATCGATTTCGAATCGGAAGTGGGCGTGGTGGTCGATGATGTGCCCGCGGGCGTGACGCCTGCAGAAGCAGCCAAGCACATCAAGCTGGTATTGCTGATCAACGACGTATCCTTGCGCAACCTCATCCCTGACGAACTGGCCAAGGGTTTCGGGTTCCTGCAAAGCAAGCCACGTTCGGCACTCTCGCCCATCGCGGTCACCCCTGATGAACTGGGTGATGCCTGGGAAGATGGCAAGGTCCATCTGCCGCTGGTGACGCACTTGAACGGCAGGCTGTTCGGCGAACCCAACGCAGGTGTGGACATGCAGTTCAGTTTTCCGCAGCTCATCGCGCATGCCGCCAAGACCCGGCCGCTGGCGGCTGGCAGCATCGTGGGCTCTGGCACCATAGCCAACCAGGATGAATCCAAAGGCTCGTCCTGTCTCGCTGAGAAACGCGTGCTGGAGATCATCAAGGAAGGCAAACCCAAGACACCTTTCATGAAGTTCGGCGACGGGGTGCGCATCGAGATGTTCGACAAGAGCGGCGCTTCGATCTTCGGCGCTATCGAACAGGTAGTAGAGAAATACAAGTGATAAATCAGGCGTAAATTGGATAGATGAAGGCGATGGAACTTTATACTTACTTTCGTTCATCCGCCGCCTACCGGGTTCGCATTGCACTCAAGCTCAAGGGATTGCAGACTGATTACAGTTACGTGCACTTGGTGAAGGACGGCGGCCAGCAGCACAAGCCGCAATACCTGGCAGTCAATCCGCAGGGATTGATACCGGTGCTGGTGGACCATGGCCATGTATTGACCCAGTCCCTCGCCATCATCGAATACCTGGAAGAGACGCATCCGCAGCCGCCGCTATTACCCAAGGATGCTCTGGGCCGTGCGCGTGTACGGGCGCTGGCGCAGGTCGTGGCCTGCGACATTCATCCCGTCAACAACCAGCGCATCCTCAAATATCTGGAGCAGGAATTCGGAGTCGACGAAACCGCGCGTAAGCGCTGGATCCAGAGATGGATCAGGGATGGTTTCTCAGCGATTGAGAAGATGCTGGCTGGCGATCCGGCCACTGGCTGCTGCTGCCATGGCGATCAACCGACTATGGCGGATATCTGCCTGGTTCCGCAGGTATTCAATGCCAGACGCTTCGAAGTGGACATGTCCGCATTCCCGACGATTCAGCGTGTCGATGTTCATTGCCTGAGTCTCAAACCTTTCGCCGATGCCGCGCCGGGAAAGCAGCAGGATGCAAATTAATTTTGCTTATTAATTTGCTCGTATTCGTTATAAACAGTCGTTTTAGACCTCAGTCGAAGCCACTTCATGATACTTGTCTACAGAATGCACATGGCGCATCGTGGTATCCAGACTTTCAGAAGCTCCAATAACACCATTAATGGCGGGTTACCAACGATCCAATTCATTAAAGGTTGACGAATCAAATCGCCATCAACCAAGAGAATGAGTATTGTGAGAAGCACACCTTGTAAAATTGGGTTCGTCGTTTGTAATTATGGCTCAATCACCAGGAATACAAGCAAAACGACCACGATTGGTAAAACAGACGTGATTCCCGCTATGCTGGTTATAAATGTGCATAACTCGTTTGTTGAGTGACGTTGTACCTATGTGACATGATAACTGCGACATACGGATCAATCGTATTGACAAGCCAGACATGAAAGTAAAAAACTGTTGCGGTAGCCACTATGACAGCAAGACCATAGGAAAATACTTGCCTTTCACGGTAGTACCCCACGCAATTTATACGTTGTTTGATTCAAACCAGCGCCGAATCATGATCAATGCGTAACACTGGCGAGCCATCTGTATTCCAGCGGCGGTTGTCGTTGACGAGAGAGTAAATCCACTCGGCACGGCCGGAAATGTTGCTGCTGACATCTTGCCAGTCTATGTGGCCATCGTCCTTATTTGCACCATCACCTTTGCCATGCTCAAGCCGGGCAGCTTCCAACTGCCACTTGAGCGCGAAATAGCGGGCAGCATCACGGCAGTTCTTACCCGCACCTGCTTCCGCATGGTCTGTGGGCACAACACCAGTGATGACCCAGAGTTTGGGGGATACGCCATGTTTCGGCCATACACGTCCGAGCATGGCGCGGTGGGGTACCATCCACAGCCATTCGCCGGTGATATCGGTATCGAATACTTCGAGCTTCCTCAGATATTCAGCCACCTGCTGCTGCTGGGCCTTGTGCCATTCGGCAAAAGCGGCTTCGTCAAAAGGCATGGATGAAGACATGGATGACCTCGCAATGTTAATGATATGGATTTTACGGGAGATGCGGCTCGGAAAGATATTCCCGGCTCTGCATCGCCTGTAGACGGCTGGTGGTGCGTTGGAACTCGAAGTTGAGCCGCTTGCCCCGGTAAAGGCCGGCGATATCAGTGACCGCTGAGATCGCAAGCTTTACCCTGCGATCGTAGAATTCATCCACCAGTGCCACGAAGCGCCGGGCTTCATCTTCCAGATCGGCGCCCAGCTGCGGGATGTCAGAGATCAGCACTGTGTGATAGCTGCGGGCGATCTCGATGTAATCCAGCTGGCTGCGCGGGCCGCCGCAGATATCCTGGAAATGCAACCAGGCCACGCCGTCGGCGTGCTGCTTGACGGGGATTTCGCGCTCATTGATGAGCAGCGGCGCATCGCTGCCATGGGAACCGCCGGAGATATGTCCGAAGAAAGCCTGCAGATGTGCATCCGCCTCGGCGCCCGAGGGTGTGTAGAACAAGCGGGCTTTCTCCAGATGCCGCAGGCGGTAATCAATGCCGCCATCCACATTCAATATGTGGGTGTGCTGCTTGAGGGATCTGATCGCGGGCAGGAAGCGCTCGCGCTGTAAGCCATCTTTATAAAGCCTGTCTGGCGGGACATTGGAGGTGGCCACCAGGGTCACGCCATCCGCATACAGGTATTCGAACAAACGGCCGAGCAGCATGGCATCGGCGATGTCGGACACAAAGAACTCATCGAAACACAGCACCCGTGTCTGTTGTGTGAAATGGCGCGCTACGATTCTGAGGGGATCTTGCTGACCGGGAAGTTTCTTGAGTTGTGCATGCACCATCTGCATGAAACGATGGAAGTGCAACCGTTGCTTCTCTTGAAATGGCAGGCATTCGTAAAAGCAGTCCATCAGCCAGGTCTTGCCGCGGCCGACTGAGCCCCACAGATACAATCCCTTCAACGGCGATTGGGTTTGTCCCAGCAAGCGCCGCCATCGGGGCAAGGGCGGGCGCTTGAGCAGGAAATGGTAGAGCACGTCCAGAGCGGCCACAGCCTTTATCTGGGCAGCGTCCTTAACAAACCCTGGTTTTTTCAGGTCCGCTTCGTAACGTTGCCGCGGCGTCAGCCGCATGGCGATGCTGTCCATAGTGTCTCAGGGTTGCTGCAATTCAGGCAGGTTCTTGTAATGCTGGAGCGCTTGCGGGTTGGCGAGGGCATCGGTGTTCTTGACCGGCCGGCCATGGATCACATTGCGGACCGCAAGCTCGGTGATCTTGCCACTAATGGTGCGTGGGATATCCGGGACAGCGATGATCTTGGCCGGCACATGGCGCGGTGAGGTATTGTCGCGGATGGTTTTTTTTATCTTTGTGGCCAGTGCTGCATCGAGCCGCACGCCTTCACGCAGGCGCACGAACAGTATCACGCGCACATCTCCCCGCCAGTCCTGGCCAATGGCCAGGCTCTCGACGATCTCAGGAAGCTTCTCCACCTGCCGGTAGATCTCCGCGGTACCTATGCGTACGCCGCCGGGATTGAGGGTGGCGTCCGAGCGTCCGTAGATGATGAGTCCGTCGTGCTCGGTGAGTTCAGCCCAGTCGCCATGGCGCCAGATGTTTGGGAACACATCGAAGTAGGCATCGTGGTACTTGCGGCCATCCGCATCGTTCCAGAAGAACACCGGCATGGAGGGGAAAGGCTTCATGCATACCAGCTCGCCCGGCTGTGTGCGCACAGTCTGGCCGTCCTCGTTCCAGATTTCCACCGCCATGCCCAGGCCGCGGCACTGAAGCTCTCCCGGATATACTGGCAACAGCGGATTACCGAGAGCAAAGCAGGAAATGATGTCGGTGCCACCGGAAATCGAGGACAGGCACACGTTGGATTTGATCTCCCGGTAGACATATTCGGAATTTTCCGGCAACAGCGGCGAGCCAGTGGAAGTGATGATACGCAGCCTGTCCAGTTTGTAATTGTGCATGGGACGGACGTTAAATTTCTCTGCGGCCGCCAGGTACTTGGCACTTGTGCCGAAAATGCTCAGGCCCTCTTCATCAGCAATGCGCCACAGAATGTCCGGTTCGGGATGGAAGGGAGAACCGTCATACAGCAATATGGTGGCACCCAGCGCCAGGCTCGACACCAGCCAGTTCCACATCATCCAGCCGCAAGTGGTGAAGTAGAAGATCATATCCTCACGTTTGAGATCGGTATGCAGCGCCAGTTCCTTCAGGTGCTGGATGAGTACACCTCCGGCACCGTGCACGATGCACTTGGGCACGCCGGTGGTACCCGAGCTGTACATGATGTACACCGGATGATCGAAAGGCAGTTGTGCAAACTTGACCTCCGCGGCATCAGTCAGGTAATCAACCCAATGGACGGCATTACGTATATTGGCGATATCCGGATTGACGTTCACATACGAGATCACCACCAGCTTCTGCACCGAGGGTAGTTTCTCCAGCGCGCCACGGATGCGCTCCAGGGAGTCCACAGTCTTGCCGGCATAGATATAGCCATCACAGGTGAAAAGTATCTTGGGTTCGATCTGGCCGAAGCGATCCAGCACGCCGTTGATGCCGAAATCCGGCGAGCACGAGGACCAGATAGCGCCGAGGCTGGCGGCTGCCAGCATGGCGATGATGGTTTCTGGGCGGTTCGGCATGAAACCCGCCACCCGGTCGCCTTTTTGTACGCCGGATTTTTTCAGTGCGTCGGCCAAGGCCGCGACCTGTGCGTAGAGTTCCCGATAGCTGAGGGTGATGCGCTTGTCGTGCTGTTCGCAGCGGAACACCAGGGCGGTGCGTTGGTCGCGGTAGCGCAACAGGTTCTCAGCGAAATTCAGGCGCGCGCCGGTAAACCACTTGGCGCCGGGCATCTTGTCGCCATCCACTAATGCCCGATCCCAGGTTTGAGAGGCCTGGATGCCGCAGAAGGACCAAACCTGCGGCCAGAAACGCTCCGGATGCTCGACCGACCAGCGGTACATCTCTGGGTAATTTTTAACATCCGGCTCACCGTTGTTCCGCACATGCTCCAGGAAGCGCGACATATTGGCGCGCCCGATTACCTGTGGGCTGGGGGTCCAGAGCGGTTTTGTCATGGGTGGCAGATCCAGGTCACATGAGCCGAAATATAAATTATCTCAGGTTTTGCGCGGCTTGCGGCCGCATCGGGTGAACAGGGCTGAGCGATTGCCACGGGACTTAAGGTTTGTAGGCTGAGTGCGAATCACCCAACAGGGCGAGACAGCCACAGAAAGATGGGTTATCGTGCGCGCGCCATCCCCGCTAACCTACAACCATGGGATGGGGTCCGTCCGGCGGACGGGAACGCGTTCAGGCAAACGGGAGAATCCCACGTGAAACCTTCAGCGTCCACCAGCGCCCTGGCGCTCAGTGAATTCACTATCCGTGGCCTACTCATCGGCATCATCATCACCGTGATCTTCACGGCCGCGAATGTCTACTTCGGACTCAAGGCTGGCCTGACCTTCTCCACCTCGATACCGGCCGCGGTTATCTCCATGGCCATCCTCCGCGGGTTCCCCGGCGCCACCATGCAGGAGAACAACATCGTGCAGACAGTGGCCTCCGCGGCCGGCACCCTGTCCTCGATCATCTTCGTGCTGCCCGGTCTGATCATCGTCGGCTGGTGGACCGGATTTCCTTTCTGGATGTCATTCGGCATCTGCGCCGCAGGCGGCATCCTCGGCGTCATGTACACCATCCCGTTGCGCCGCGCGCTGGTGACCGATTCTGATCTGCCATATCCCGAAGGCGTGGCCTGTGCCGAAGTACTCAAGGTCGGTTCGAATCCGGGATCGGCTGAAGCCGCCGATTCCGTGGAATCTGGCGGTGCGGGTTTGAAAGCCGTGGTAATGGGCTCGATCGTGTCCGCGGTGTTCTATGTGATCGTGCAGACCAAAATCTTCGCCAGTGACGTGGCGCACTATTTCCGCATCGGTGACAAGGGCACCGCCACCGGCTTCGACTTCAGCCTGTCATTCGCGCTGTTCGCCATCGGCCATCTGGTCGGCCTATCTGTTGGCGTCGCCATGCTGGTGGGCGCGCTGATCGGCTGGGGCTGGGCGGTACCGCACTTCACGCTGCTGCATCCGGTTGCGGGTACGGCTGCGGACGTGGCTCAAGGCGCATGGAGTCACTACGTGCGCTTCGTCGGCGCCGGCGCCATCGGTGTGGCCGCCATCTGGACACTCGGTACGCTGGTCAAATCCGTCACTGGTGGGCTCGCGAGCGCCATGGCCGCTTCACGGGTGCGCAAGGCCGGCAAGGCGGATACCTTACCGCGCACCGAGCATGACATCCCCATCGGCATGGTCGGTCTGGTTTCGCTCGTGTGCTTGATTCCGGTCGCCTGGTTGCTGTGGCATTTCAGCGTCATCAGCGGCTTGGGTTCACATGCATTGCTGCTGACGCTCGGCGGCGTGGTGTTCGTGGTCATCATGGGGTTTCTGGTATCGACGGTATGCGGCTACATGGCCGGTCTCATCGGCTCTTCCAACAGCCCGCTATCGGGTATTGGCATACTGGTGGTGGTTATCGCCGCGCTGCTGCTGGTATTGGGTGTGAAATCATTGATGCCGGCCGATGCCGGCAAGGCGCTGGTGGCGTTTGCGCTGTTCATCACTTCGATCGTATTCGCAGTCGCGTCCATCGCCAACAACAACCTGCAAGATCTCAAGACCGGCCAGTTGGTGGACGCCACGCCGTCGAAACAGCAGTGGGCGCTGGTCATCGGCGTAATCGCGGGTGCACTCATTATCCCGCCGGTGCTCGATTTGCTCAATCATGCCTATGGATTCCTGGGCGCGCCCGGTGTCGACCCGGCGCGCGCGTTGCCGGCGCCACAGGCCGGACTGATCTCGGCTTTGGCCCAGGGTGTGATCCAGAACAACATCGATTGGTGGTTGATCGGCATGGGTGGAATGATCGGCGTCGCTTGCATCGTGTTCGATGCGATCCTGAAAGGTACGACGAAGGCGCTGCGACTGCCGCCGCTGGCGGTGGGTTTGGGGATCTACCTGCCGACTTCGACCACGCTGATGGTGGTGGTGGGTGCGGTCGTCGGCTGGTGGTTCAACCGCCGCGCCAACAAGGCACCCAAGCCGGATGCCACCAAACAACTGGGCGTGCTGCTGGCTTCGGGCCTGATCGTGGGCGAAAGCTTGCTCGGCGTGGTGGTGGCGGCGCTGGTGGCCTTTTCCGACAAGCTCGGCTTCGCAAATCATAACGCGCCGCTGGCGCTAGTCGGGCCTGGCTTTGAGACCGCTTCCATTTGGATCGGCGGCATCACGTTCGTGGTGGTGATCTTGGCGCTGTACCGTTGGATTGCGCGCTTGGCGCATGGTTGATGCTGAGTTAGCAGGAAGTCTACTTGAGGCATACTTAAACATATGAATTGGTAAACTCTGGTTTCTGAAAGCAAGCCTGTGCGGTGAACCAATAAAGTGAAATGCAAACAATTTTTGGGTTGAATCCAGCTGGCGGCAGAATCAAACTCACGTAACCGAAGTTTAGGGTTTAACCTCGAAAGTAAAAGTAATGGGGCCGCTCTTGGCAAGAAGATTGTGGCCATCGTCGGTCACGGAATCGTATCTGGCATAGGCCGCCATATTGCCTATGACCTCTTGCCAAATTATGGGACTCACATTTGCTTTGATGACTCGTCCGTCTTTTCCAAAAACGAGCCTCAGACGGTACGCTTTTGGTTCGTGAAGAAGTACAGCTGTGATACGTACAGAATTGTTAGTATATCGAATGCAGGTCCACCGGTTCCAAACCTCATAAGGGATAGTATTTGCTTTGTGTGATATGTGGAATGCATCCAATATTTCCAGAGTGATATTCCCGCACACTGGGTCATTGAATTTAACGTAAGACCAGCCAGACGCCTTAGCACCGCTATGGCCAACAGTCGAACATCCTGTTGCGGTTAGCCCTAATCCAAGCAACCATGCAAAGTAACAAATTTTTCGAATCATCACTCATCTCATGGTTAAATCAACGTACTCATAGGCTACATAGTATAAGTGCGTTCAGAGCTTGCTCAGCTCCTTTTCAAATTCCGGCAGGATCTGGAAAAGATCCCCCACCAGCCCGATATCGGCTATCTGGAAGATCGGTGCCTCTGGATCCTTGTTGATGGCCACGATGGTGCGCGCATCCTTGATGCCGGTGAGATGCTGGATGGCGCCGGAGATGCCCACCGCCACGTACAGGTCCGGCGCGATGATCTTGCCGGTCTGACCTACCTGCAGATCGTTGGGTACGAAACCCGCATCCACCGCAGCGCGCGAAGCGCCCACGGCCGCGCCCAGTTTGTCGGCGAACTTATAGATGATCGCGAAGTTCTCCTTGCTGCCGACGCCACGACCGCCGGACACCACGCGCGCGGCCGATTGCAGGTCAGGCCGGTCGCTCTTCTCGGACTTCAGTTCTACGAAGCGTGTATGCGTTGGGAGTGACGCTTCGGTGCTGGCTGTAGTGATCTCTGCTGTCCCGCCACTGCCGCATTCCTGCCAGGAGGCGGTGCGCACCGTGGCGACCACACAGGGTTTATCCGGGGCTTTTACGGTGACGATGGCATTGCCGGCGTACATGGGCTGCTCGAATGTCACGGGATCAATGACCTTCATAATGTCGCTTACCTGCTGCACGCCCAACAATGCCGCGGCGCGCGGCAGCACATCCTTGCCGAAGGTAGTGGAGGGCGCGAGTACGTGGGTGTAAGTCTTAGCCAGTTTTGCGATCTGCGGCGCGAGTACAGTTGCTAGTTGATGGGCATTCTCAGCACGCTCAACTTTAAGCACGCGCTTCACGCCTTTTAGCTTCGCGGCGGACCTCGCAATGGCTGCAGCATCGCTGGCGAATACGGCGATATCTATGTCGCTGCCGATCGCGAGTGCGCAGCTCACCGCCTTGGCGGTGGCTGGGTTTAGTTTTTTGCTGTCATGCTCGGCGATCACCAGTATCTTGCTCATCACAACACCCCCCGCTCTTTGAGTGCTGCAATTAATGCCGGTACATCCTCCACTTTCTTGCCACCGATACGTTGCGGCGGTGGTGCGTATTTGACGGTTTCGAGTTTTGGCGCGGCGGTGACGCCCAGTTCTTCCAGTTTCATGATCTGTAGCGGTTTGCTGCGTGCTTTCATGATGTCCGGCATCTTCACGAAGCGCGGGGTGTTGAGCCGCAGGTCTGTGGTGACAACGGCTGGTAAGTCCACAGACAGGGTCTCCAGTCCGGCATCCACCTCGCGGGTAACTTGAAGTGTTTTATCTTTGATCTCCAGCCTGGAAACAAAAGTGGCCTGTGGCCGGTCCCACAGGGATGCCAGCATCTGGCCGCACTGGTTGCTGTCGTCGTCGATGGCCTGTTTGCCGAGGATCACCAGGTCGGTGTCCTCGCGTTTAATCAGCGCATGCAACACACGCGCGATCATCAGAGGCTGCAGGACTTCATCGGTCTCCACCAGTATCGCCCGGTCCGCGCCCATGGCCAGGGCGGTGCGCAGCTGCTGTTGGCCGTCTGTTGTTCCGATGCTCACCGCCACGACCTCCGCCTGCGTTCCACCATCACGGATGCGCAGTGCTTCCTCCAAAGCGATTTCGTCGAAAGGATTGATGCTCATCTTGACGCCATC